>ERZ772946.575-NODE-575-length-13563-cov-2.75666_pt1 | contig 13563 bp, 8 predicted proteins | sample MGYA00511680_ERZ772946 | MGnify/ENA primary metagenome ERZ772946 (study PRJEB29015, sample SAMEA2737918) | human oral metagenome | biome: human oral; feature: human-associated habitat; material: dental | place: China | collected 2016 ... | reverse complement strand
CCCTACGTCAGGTATCAGGGGTTCGCGGGCGCCTCGCGAACCGCCGGCAGAGAGGCTGCCTTGCGAGCGGGGGTGTCCTTGACGGCGCTCGCCTCGAGCTGGGCGCCCTTCGTTGTCCACGCCTGCCAGTTTCTCGTGCGAGGTGGCAGGCTCGGCTTCGTTCTTCCCGCCGAACTGCTCAGCGTCAACTACGCAGCCCCCGTTCGCCGTTTTCTTTTCGACAGTTTTTCGGGCATCGAACTGGTCCTTTTCGAAAGCCGGGTGTTCGATGATGCCCAGGCCGACGTCGTCCTCCTGCTGGCCGAAGGATACGGAGGCTCGACGTCGCACGCCGCAGTCCGCCAAGTCCGCGACGAACGCGATCTGGCCGCCGCATCTTCGCTTGCGCGCGCGGCCCGCCACGACGGAATGTGGGCGCCCGCCTCCCCTGAAGCCAAATGGACCGAGTTGCTCGCACCCGCGGCCGCGCTTGCCGCCCTCGACGAACTGCGCGATTCTTCGGCATTGACGCCGCTCTCCGAGTGGGGCGCGGTCAAACTTGGAGCAGTCACCGGCAACAACGGTTACTTCACGCTTTCTCCGTCTCGCGCCCGCGAGCTTGGCTTGGACCGCCGCGACCTGCTCAGGATCAGCCCGGCGGGAAGCTCCCATTTGCGCGGGATGTCTCTCACCTCAAAGGCGTTGGCGGCTCTGGGAGAAGAAGGCCGAGGAACGCTGCTTTTCAGGCCGCGAACCCCCCTGTCCGCCGCCGCACGGCGCTACATTCGCACGGGCAGCGAAACCGGCGTCGACCTCGCATACAAATGCAGAGCGCGGGACCCGTGGTACATCGTTCCGCTCCCGGCCGTACCAGACCTTTTCCTGACGGCAATGAACGCCGAAACGCCCCGTCTCGTGGCCAACAGCGCCCGCGTGCACCACCTCAATTCCGTTCACGGCGTCTGTCTGGCGGAAGAACTCCGCCGCTTGGGAACCGAGCTGCTTCCCCTGGCCAGTCTCAATTCTGCGAGCAGACTCAGCGCCGAGCTCTCCGGCCGCAGCTACGGAGGCGGCATTCTCAAACTGGAGCCAGGCGAAGCCCGCAGATGGCTCGTCCCTTCGCCCACGCTCGTAAGCGAACGGCTCGAAGAACTGCGGTCGATCAAAGCCTCGGTCGCGCGGGCTCTGCGGCGGGGCGAGCTGTCCCGCGCAACCGAAATGGTCGACGCCGCCCTCGGACTGGCGAGCGCAAAGCCGGGCTCGGCCGAACCCGGCGGCCTTTTCGCGGCTGCCGCGGCTCTGTCGCGTCGGCGCATGGACAGAGGGAGGAAGCTTGGCCGATAAAGCCGAAGAAGCCAGAGCCGAGGAAGCTGGAACCGAGGCAGAAGGCCAACCGCGTTACGCGCTCGTTTTCGCAACGGCGCGCTGGTGTGAGCCCGCCGTTCCCATGCGCGCCATCTTCGACGAACTGGTCCGCGACCTCGAACGCAGAGTCGTCGAGGCCCGTCGCAGCGTCGCTTCGCTCACCAACGGAAACCTGCCCGTCAGTAACGCCTCGCCGCCTGCCGGGTCCGACTCGCTTCTCACTTCGGTCTTCTCACACATTGCAGGCGTGCGCGGCGTCATTCTCGACGTCGACGAAGTCGACACGGTCTTTGCCTCGAGGGCCGACGACGCCGCATCCGGCCGTCCCCCCGATCCCGCTTTTGAGCTCGACCCGCTCATTTCCCCCGCTTTCGCCGAAACGATCGACTTCGTCCCCATGATCGTCCTCGTGCGGGAAGGGAACCGGTCCACAGAGGACCGGAACCGGGCAACGGAAGGCCGGAACGGCCTGACAGATAACCAGAACCGCTTGACAAATAGCCAAAACCGGCCGACAGAAGAACGGCATCCTCTGCAAAAGGAACCGAACAGCGGGGTGAATCGGCGCGAAGCAGAGGGCGGGGAACTGGTGCGCTTCGCCGGTCAGCTGCCAAAGCTTCACATTCGCGACCGGATTCTCGAAGCGCTCGGCAACGACCTTCTTCCTCCGGCTGCGTGAGTTTAGCCGATCCGTGGCAAACTTAGAAGGGTCGCACTTCCGGCGGGAACGCGTCCGGAAACCGGGGTGCGCATAGTCGACCGAGGAGACGCCATGAGCGACAAGCAGAGGAACGCCGACCGGGCGAGCGCCAATCGCGCGGCCGTTGCCACCGGCACACGCCTGGACCCCTGGTACAACACCTACGCCGATCGCGCGCTCGGAATGAGGCAGTCCGAGGTTCGTTCACTCTTCGCGGTGGCAAACCGTCCCGAGGTCGTCTCGCTCGCCGGGGGCATGCCCAACATCGAAGGCCTGCCCCTCGAGTTTCTCGCGGAGATGAGCAGCCGCCTTCTGCGCGATCGCGGCGCGTCGATCCTCCAATACGGTTCAGGCCAAGGATCCGATGAACTGCGCGAGATGATCGTCGAGGTCATGCGCCCCGACGGCATTCGCGGCCATGCGGACGACGTCGTCGTCACCACCGGCTCCCAGCAGGCTCTTGACCTCATCTCCCAAATCTTCATCAACCCGGGCGACGTCGTCCTTGCGGAAGCCCCTTCGTATGTCGGGGCCCTCGGAACTTTCCGGGCCTATCAGGCGAACGTCGTGCACGTTCCTATGGACGCCGAGGGCCTCGTTCCCGAAGAGCTCGTACGCGTCATTGACGAGCTTGAGGCCGAGGGCAAACCGATTAAGTTTCTCTACACGATTCCCAATTTCCACAACCCGGGCGGGGTGTGCCTTTCGGCCGAGCGCCGCCCGCGTATCGCCGAAATCTGTCAACGCCGCCACATTCTCGTGGTCGAAGACAATCCCTACGGTTTGCTCGGTTTCGACGGAGATCCGATCCCGGCCATTCAGTCGATCAATCCCGACGGCGTCGTCTATCTTGGCTCCTTTTCGAAGACGTTCGCGCCCGGCTACCGCGTTGGTTGGGCGCTGGCGCCCACGGCCGTCGCCGCACGGCTCATCCTCGCCAACGAGAACGCGCTTCTGTGCCCATCTACCTTCGCGCAGCTTTCGATCAACGAATACCTGCGCACCTACGACTGGTATCAACAGGTCAAGGAATATCGCGAGATGTACCACGAACGCGGGCGCGCCATGCAGGAGGCGCTCGAAGAGTACATGCCCATGTGTTCCTGGAACAGCCCCGAGGGCGGCTTTTACACCTGGGTCAAGCTGCCGGAGGGCCTCGACGCACAGGCCATGTTGCCGCGCGCCGTCACCAACCTGGTGGCTTATGTTTCGGGAACGGCCTTTTATGCCGACGGCCAGGGGCGGGATCATATGCGCTTGTCCTTCTGTTACCCGACGCCGGAGCGAATTCGCGAGGGCGTACAGCGCCTGGCCGCGGTGGTTCGCGCCGAGGCCGAGCTCGTCGACATGTTCGGCCTGCGCGGCGGCGACGGCGCCAAACCTTCGCCTGGGGAGTTCGCATGGCCGCGAGTGTAAGGCGGGCGCAAAGACTCTGAACGCCGCACAGCGGCCGCGCGTCGCAGACGATCGAACCAGGCCAATCTTCAGCCCAATCCGACCGACCCCAATCCCGCCCGACCGATCTCAATCCAATCGATCTCAGCCCAATCCGACCGACCTCAGTCCGATCAATTTCAATCCAATCCGATCACCCACAGCACAACCGGCAATCCCGATCCAGACAACAAACGGGTCAAACAACAAACGGGTCACCCCGACCAAAGGAGAAAAAATGTCCGGACCTCTCACGGTGGCGATTCTTGCAGGAGGACTCACGCATGAGCGCGAAGTGTCCCTTCACTCGGGACGACGCCTCGCAGCGGTCCTTTCCGAGGCGGGCATGCACGTCAAGGTGCTTGACGTCGACGCCAATCTTCTGCAATCCCTCAAATCTATGCAGCCCGACGTCGTTTGGCCGCTCATTCACGGAAGCACCGGGGAAGACGGGTCGCTTCAGAGCCTGTTGGAACTCGTCGGCGTGCCTTACGTCGGCACGCCCCCTGCCGCATGCAGGATCGCCTCGGACAAGGCGGTGGCAGGCTCGGTTCTCTCAACCGCCGGCCTGAACGTTCCCGATTCGGTGACGATTCCGCAGAAACTGTTCCGCGAGGTCGGGGTGGGCCAAGTCCTTGACCTCATCAAGGCACGCTTCGATTTTCCTCTGGTTGTCAAACCAGCCCAGGGCGGCTCGGCGCTCGGCGTGACCATCGTGGCCTCGGCGGCTGGCTTGCCTCGCGCCATGGTGGATTGTTTTGCCTACGACGAGCGCGCCCGCGTCGAGCAGTATATCGAAGGCGTCGAGGTGGCGGTGTCCGTCGTCCAAACGGGAAGCGAGCCCCGCGCTCTTCCTCCGGTCGAGATCGCGGCTGACGGACCCTACGATTACGATGCGCGCTACTTCGCCGGCCGCGCCGAATACTTCGTTCCCGCTCGCCTTTCCGAGGAGGACACCGCCGCCGTCAAAGAGGCCGCAGAGCGCGCCCATTTGGTTCTTGGGCTCAGATATCTTTCGCGCACGGACATCATTCTCGACGACGCCGGTCGCGCGTGGATCCTTGACGTCAACGTCGCCCCCGGCACGACGGAGACTTCGCTGTTCCCTCAAGCTGCAACAGCAGATGCTTTAGAAAGCGATACAACCGTCGACGATCTCTACGTGGAGATCCTAAACGCGGCTCTAACCTGATAGACAATGAGTTAAGACCGCGCCCTGCGCCACACGCGCGTGCAAGTTTTCGCCACCACTGCACGCGCGTTCCCGCCGCGCCTAGTCCTCGCCGTCATATGTGTGTTCCCACCCCACCCAGGTGAGAAACATACGCACGGAGTTCTCAAGCGTCTTGCGCACGGTTTTCCCGCTCCACTCTTGCGCACGGTCTTCCCGCTCCACCAGGTGAGATGCAAACTGACAAACGACCTTAATCGTCATGAACCGTGATACAGTATCGGACGTTGACTCAGCTTCTCCGTCGGCGTTTGCTTAGCGTTTCTGCTCCGTGATATCAACGCCTGTCTCGCCGGGGCTGAGCACGCCCAGGATGCGATTGAGGTCGTCGATTGACGCGAAGTCGATCTTAATAGACCCTTTCTTTGCTCCCATTTCGACTTTGACGCGGGTGTCGAACCGATCGGCCAGCCGGCTCGACAATTCACCGAGCTCGGGGCCATATCTTCTGGCTCGTCTACGTCCGCTAGCGGGCGAGGCAGTCGGTTCGTCGCCAAGGGCCACGATCTCTTCAACTTGTCGTACAGAAAGACCCTCGGAGACGATCTTCTGAGCAAGCCTCTCCATTGCGCCAGGGTCAGACAAACCGAGCAGTGCACGCGCATGACCGGAAGACAAAACCCCGGCAGCCACTCGCCGCTGGACCAAAGGAGGTAATTTGAGCAATCGCAGCGTGTTGGAGATCTGCGGACGAGACCTCACGATCCGACGTGACAATTCCTCTTGGGTGCACTGAAAGTCTTCTAGCAGCTGTTGGTAGGCAGCCGCTTCTTCCAACGGATTGAGTTCCGCTCGATGCAAGTTCTCAAGGAGAGCGTCTCGAAGCAGATCCTCATCTTGCGTATGCCGAATAATGGCGGGAACGGTCTCAATGCCTGCCAGCTCCGAGGCACGCCAACGGCGCTCGCCCATGATGAGTTCGTAGCGAGCTTTTGATTGCCCGGGAATCGGCGCCGCCAACGGCCGAACAATAACGGGCTGAAGAACTCCGACTTCGCGAATCGAAGCTGCCAGTTCCTCAAGCTCTTCCTCGTCGAATACGTTTCGCGGCTGTCTCGTATTCGGGATTATCTGGTCGAGGGGGAGCTCCGCGTAAGTGGCGCCGGGAACCTCAACGAGGCCTTCGTCCGCCTCACCCTGCTCATTTTGTGCGTGGCCAGCACCTCCCGTTTGACCCGCGTCGCTCTCAACAGGCTCGTTGCCTCCGCCAAGCTCGGACTTGTCGTTCCCATCCTCATCGACCGCACGGTTCTCAACGTCAACCGCACCGTCGACGTCATCGCGGGCCTCCGAGACCTCGGCTCGACTTGAATGTCCGTCTTCACCGGAGGAATCAACCCGGCTCGAAGCATCTGCGCTCGCAGCAACGGGTCGGGTTGCAGAATCAGCTGTCTCTTGCTCGCCCTGAGTGGTTCCGGACGTCGAACTGTCGTGAGGCGCGGAGCTCTTCGATTCTTTATTCCTGTTTTGCCTCACGTCCACGGACGGGACTTCCTCGGAAAACTCGACGGCGCCCGCTTGGTCGAAGGCTCGAACGCTCGTCTTATGCTCAACAGCAGAGGTCGAATGCATTCCTTCGCTCCCTCTCGAATCGGCAGGGGATGTCTGTACTTCGCCATCGAATGACGCAGCCGGACTTTGATTCAGCCCTTCTCGCGTTCCGTCTCCCGTTGAGTCCTCTCCGCTTCCTGCCAAACCCCTGCCTTTGGGCTCTATGGGCTCGGACTCCACGGGCTCTACGACGACAGCCCCCACAGGCTCAGATTCCGCGGGTTTCGCCCCTGCGCGCTCTACGACAGTCCCCACAGGCTCAGATTCTGCGGGTTTCGCCTCTGCGCGCTTTACGACGGTTTCCGGCGTTGCAGTCGCTTCCGCGAACTCGTCAGTCGCCCCGGACGCAACGTTTGTGGTTACGCTCATCCGTTTTGTTCTCTGTGTTACAGGATGATCGACGTCCTGCGACGCTGCCTTCCCGACCACTTTATTTTCAGAGGCCTCTTCGAAATCACCGGAGACTTTCGCGCCGACGTTCACAGCTTTTTCACCGGCGTCTGCACGATTGTCGCCGGCGGGGTCTTCGATGGCTGCCGTGCCAACGACAACTGTTTCCCGACTGGGTGATCGGCCCTTGTCGGTGTCTTTCTTCCTGCCGGTGTCTTTCTTCCCACCGGCATCTCCCTTCCTGCCGGTGTCTTTCTTCCCAGCGGTGACTTCCTTCCTGCCGGTGTCTTTCTTCCTGCCGGTGTCTTTCCCGGCGTCCTTCCCCTTGCCGGTTTCTTCGCTCCCTTCCCTCAGGGGAGACGAGCTGCTTGTCTTCGACGAATCATCGCCGCTAGAAGGACGGCGCCTTTTACCAGACGACTTCTTCGCGGCTCCCTCTACTTTGACGGGAGCCTCGACAGCTGTTTCGACATTAGAATCATCAACGGTCTTAGGGGCAGCAGATTTCTTCGCTTTTTCCTGCTTCGACGATGAACTTTTGCCGCTCTCGCGACCCGTCGATGTCACACCGCTGCCAAAGAACACGTCAATGGGACGGTCTTTAGACTCCCTTTGCGCGGAAGGAATGAGGGCACCAATTCCTCTTCCGAGACCGCGTCTGCGTTCGGCCATTCCTGCTCCTTACTCGGCTCGATTAGCTAATTCGTGCGCCGCGGCCAGATATGCGATAGCGCCACTGGAGCGGGGTGCAAATGTGATGACGGTCTCGCCGTACGAAGGAGATTCAGCAATGCGAACTGACCGCGGAATCTCTGTTTCAAGCGTCTGTTCGGGAAAGTAATCCCTCACATTCTCCGCGACTTCTGCGGAAAGATTGGTGTTCTTTGACGACATGGTCAGAAGAATGGTACTGACTCGAAGCTCGGGATTATGAGAAGCGCTTGCGCCTTCAATTGTATGTAGAAGCTGCGTAAGACCCTCCAGAGCGTAGTATTCCGTCTGAACGGGAATGAGCACCTCTTTGGCGGCGATCAACGCATTGATAGGCAAAAGAGACATACTCGGCGGGCAGTCGATGAATACATAGTCAAATGGCGCTCCCTCGGCAGCGGTTGCTGCAAGCCCTTCACGCAGAGTGTCTCGAAGTCTGGTCATACGGTCGTCTTGGTCGGCAAGTTCAACGTCGACCAGCGATAGATTGATCGATGAAGGAACCACAAAGAGATTTTCCAGTTTCTCCGTCGGCTGCATAGCGTCGCGCATAGTCACGTTTCCAACCAGCACGTCATACAGAGTCGCAACGTTTTCGTCTCTCCTTGCACCCAAGGCTGTGGACGCATTGCCTTGAGGATCGTCGTCGACCACAAGAACGTTAAGACCGCCCTGTGCCAGGGCAGCCGCAATGTTGACAGCCGTGGTGGTCTTGCCGACACCACCTTTTTGATTGGCAATTGCGATGATCCTCGTCGACGCCGGAACTCTGAACTTCGACCCTCCGATCGCATCAAGTCTCTTCATGTCCTCAGCGAGGCTATTGGCAAGAGGAGAGCCTTCACCTCGCAGACGATCCCACGGGCTTTCCTCCTCGGTAACCCGCGCGGCCGCCCTTCGTGCCTTCCTTATGGGATCACTCACGTATCCGCTCCTCTCGTCTCATCACATTCTACGCAAAACGGAGATTGAAGACGTCCTATCCACACCGCATTTCGCGTCCGACTTTTCCACAGGTTGACTACGGCATCTCCCAAACGTTCATTGCAAAGCAACCTCACATTTGCCTGGCGTTCTCAGTCCGCGCTTCTATATGTTGGATTGTATTTTGCACTCGAGGAGTGCGTGAACGGGACCTAGCGTCATTATCGTTTTTACTTCATTCACAGTATTTTTACGTGCGTCACGCAACGGTCGGCATCTTTGTGCGCAGTCTAAGATCCCACCTTTCACGGCCTAAGATCTGTCTAGGCTAAAACCTGGTCGTTCGCAGTCTAGCTACCGAGAGGATCGTTGTCTCCTACTTTTCCTCTAAATTCAAACGCCGAGACATACTTCGCTATTATATTGAACCAAATCTCTCGTTTTCTTTTCACTCCTCAGGGATTGCGTTGCGTTCCTTCCCAGTGCCATCAGGTTTTCTAAACAAAAAACAAGTGACTATTCTGCTTGACCTCTCCAACGGACTGGAGCGACTGTGTCAGGCGACGACGTCACCTGATAACGGCGTGGAGAGTCCTAATACTAAATAGGAACACGAGGTCCTAATTAAATAGGGACACGAGCACTCATGGAAACCGGATAGCAGAATACACTTATGCCGTCCACGTAGACACTTGAACTGTTTAGGAGTCACTCCAGTCCCAGTTCGGCTTCTCGGCAAGCAGAGCATTAGAGTCAGAAATACAAACTGCGCACATGAAGCAGACGCGACTAATCAGATATGCTGATGCTGCTCTATTTTCAAACGTGCCATTATTCGAGCAGCACCAGAAGACGCTTTGAACTCGCAGAGTCATCGAAGTGCGCCTTACCCCCCGCCACTAAAGAGGAATCGTGTCGAGGAGTGTACTAAGACGAACTGGAGACAATTGACCGCTCTTATGTCATTGGCTTTGAAGCAACATAGTTTTTGCTATGCATCAACGAGACTAGACTGTCGGCCCTCTCGTTACAAAGCAGTTCTCATTTCAAAGCAGTGGCGTTTCACGTGAAACGCCAAGTAGCGCCGATCGGCAAATGAGATAGACGTTCAGAGTTTGAATGATCATACAGGGCAGGCGGATATAGGGTATACATCTAATGAATGAGCTGTTGCTTCAACCATGGTTTGACCCAAGACACCTACCTACATGGGAAAGGAAGGGGCTTCAACCACAAAGATGGATACATGGTCGGAAATCTCGGCATCTATTCCGTGACCATCTTCATCCCGCTGGAACGCCACGTTTCCAGTCGCATGTCCACGACGTCGGTCGCAATGCAGTTGCTTATAGCTTCGCATTACCTTAGGTACAGAACAGCTTTAAGTCTCAAGTCGTCAGATACCCACAAAGCAGTTCTATGGCGACGTCTCCGGAGAAATCTATGGGTCACGAGTGTCTGTATTGACGCCTCCGATCTGGCTGACATCGAATAGACACAGACCGATATCGCGTAACGAAATCAAATTTTGACTAGTTCAGCGTTTTGAGCCGACGTCGCGTTGAGCTCACTAGCCACTTTCATACACTTACTTACTTCAGTGTTAAGCGCGCAATCTTGACTCGGAATGCCCTTACATACCAGAAACAGTAACTTCATCCCGATAGGAACTCGCCGACTTGTAACTGGTAGGAAATTGCTCTTGCAACACGATACTTCACTTCGATGCGTTAAGCGGAATTGCCGCTCAGTTGGAGCCGCACCGTAAACCAAGCCTAAGTACGTTTTGTCGACACCACATAACGCCAGAGTTCAAGTTCCGGATTTGGCATGGCTTGTAAGGTCTCGATTCAGCGAAGACAACCTGCGTTTATCAGCACCAGCCTTACTTAGCGGCACCAGCCTCGTTTATCGACACCAGTTATGTTTAGCGACACCGGCCTTCAGCAACGTTCCCACTCGGCGAGCGATCTATTGGTTTCAATTAATCAAGTCATTTGGCAGCGTACTATCTTGCGTAGTTGACACACCTAGCAACATCCACACAGCCTTCGGAGACGCTAAATATGACATTTTTACTTTCGGTAGTCGCCAACGAACGCCGCATGTAGACTATGTTTCACGTGAAACGCAATCAGACTCTAGATCCTTCAAACTTTGGTGAACAGATCAACAAGACCAACGCCCTACTCCGAATGTTCAACCAGCACTTACACAACAAAAAGGGCTTCAGCCGTCCACTTACCTGTAGTGATAGGCGCTCTTTTAACTTCTACTTAGAGCATCGACGCGTTCCGCGACGACCAACTGGTTCGCCTACTGCGTGTCAGGTCGTGACCTCGGAAAGCAAGCCAGCGGTCGCTATCGGGAAGGCTGAAATGACTAACTCCAGCCAGATTTACATTTGACACTCTATTCGATGTCCAACAGAAGCGTTTATATCCCTTCTAAGACTGGCAAACTTGCCAACTTGCCGTTTCACGTGAAACGTCGAATCGTTGACCTATGCAAGTGCTGTATCATTTGGCGCCTTCCTTGAGAACGACAACTACTTCTGCTTCTGAGCAACGAGCCGCCAACCGTTAGTTGCAGTCAATGCGGGATCCAATGACTATTTTGCTCTAGCCCCAGAACCTGATCTAGGTACCCACTCAGCGTAACAACTAGGATACTCAGTGGGAGGACTTGCTGCATCGGCGATTCCATCACCACCTCGAAATTCGCACCGAGGATCAACATGCTTCCTTGCAGAACCGTGGAGTTAACACTCTCGCTTAATGAATCATGGCTATAACGCATACTCCACCCGGTAACTAAACGTTGGCCACTACTAAGGAACTGGATTGCGCCCATAGACTTCGTAACTGCAGTCCTACCCGCCGAACTTGTAACAATGTAAAACGTAACCATGGCGCGTTGCCACGGAATCTTCCTTCCCGTAGTCAAGTCGCCCAGAATTGGGCCACACAGTCGGGTGACAATCAATACCGCCATCGTGAACTGGTTCCCTCAGCGAAGTTGAGGAGTTCAACTGCTATTTCCCTCCGCTATTTCTCAAATATAGACAGCCAGTAACTCCTATTACGTGTAATGATGCAATAGCCACGAAATCATTCGACTACTTAGCGGCCATCCCAGACCGATGGTCGTTTCACGTGAAACGTCAGATGCGCGCTCTTACGATTCGACACACTACTTCTGCTTTCGAACCTTGTAACTCAGTCGGGATCTAGTATGGCCACTATTTCGAACGGTATCTGAGATAATCAGATAACTGCCAAACATGCTGCGCCATGAGCTATGAGCACCTCGCTCATAAACTCCGCGGAGTCTCCGGCACGTCAAACTAGATGGCCGACGACGTCTTTTGTCAGCTCTGCTGACGTTGGACGAAAGTATCGGCTCGTGAAGTTAGTGGGCTAGTACCCTCTCGTCTCTTCCACCTTCAGAGCTTCGCAATATGACGGGAGATCGGACTAATAGAATGCGGCTATTCGAAGACGTCTGGGGGCGTGTCGCCGTGATTACGAAAGTCCTAACGAGTACCGAGCGTTCAAATGGACGCGGCTATACAGTTTGGTTCGAAGCTGCGAAGCCAATGGAGTAGTAGTTACCTCAGTTATGCACATTGACAACTATTATGCGCGTTGCCAGCTACTTCCAGAAGCCACCGCCACTAGAGCTTCACGGCCTTACAGGCTAAAGAATTCAACCGGGACTCGGCCGTGGCTCTCATTCCTTCGAAACCGTACAAGCACGTGCATAGCCGTGCCACCAGAGCACCGCGCGATCGACATGTCGGTGCAAAAATCCCGTTTCAAGCAAGCCAAATGAGCCTCGATCTTGCTCGGTTTCACGTGAAACGGTAGCGGTTCTGCGGAACGTTAAGGTATTGCATGAGCAGCGCTGAGCAGCGCCCGTCGTTCGCGCGCCACAGTCGATTTCGCGTGCCATAACCGACTGCTACTTGCAGCCAGCTTCATTACGTGAATCAGCGCAAGTAAATTCAAGCTCCGCCTTGATTAACTGCAGATTCGGATCTCTATGGAAACTTTTGGGCGTCTCCAATCGATGTAAGCGGTACGTAACCAAGCAGCTTGCAAGCAGCCACTTCCTGCCGACAGCCGGAAGTAAAGCGCCCGGCCAACACAGAGGGAGTTAGTGAATAGTTGCAACGACCAGTTGGATAGTGTATCAGCCGTTTTACGTGAAACCAGAAGTAAATGCTTCTATACGCTCAATCCGTTTTCCGAGCAACGGATTTGTATCGTCTCGTCTTGCCTGGAGCGCAGACCATTTACCCATTTGAGGCGGAGAGATCTTGTTGAAGGTACGGAACTTCGAAGTAATCTTCTGATCCCGTTTTCAGATATCGACCCAAACTAGCAGTGTCCTGTAGTCAGCCCGGCCGACTCGACAGCTCACCATCGCGTCGCTACTCAATCCACTAGTTGCCAGTCAGTTCCAGTAACAACCGTTAGGCTCCAAAACGTCTGAGCTTCACAGACCTTCGATCTCCAGTAGTGCGCTCTCAACAGTCTAAGTAAGCTGTCGTATCGGCAATGCATCTAGATAAGCTCAATTATGACAGCCATACTTGCTCCGTTTGTCAGCTAATCAGCTACGCAACTTATGTGTTCTTATGCAGTCTACATACTGCTTCTCCGCGAAAACAGGCGCTTTTGGATTTAACTCAAGGGGCGAACCGGCTTAAGACCGATGGCACTACCGTCGCTGATTCCGTCGTCCACTTCTGTGCAACAGACATAGGTGCATGTTCATCGACGGGCGTCTTAACCTCAACGCAATCTTGAACCCATGCGACTGACGCATGTTTTAACTGAGTTAACAATTACTGGTTACTCTAATTGTGATAGGAGTGCTTAGCTCAGGTGGAGGGTATAGCACATAACTATTATGTTGCTCGTGATAACCTCGCAATCGCCGTTAATGACATCGAACCACTTTCGCCACACTGTTCCACGTGAAACGTCGACGGCATAGTTAAATGCCGCAACAGGCACTGAGTAGCAGTCATCAACTAGTTAGATTAACCAAAGATTCTCGTCGGATGGTGATTTTACAAGGTACCTAGATCGTGACCGCATACAGCTGAAACGTGTTGGTACGTCACGGACTGTATGCATATAACTCAACACCCACGGTAGTACAAGCTTGTCCAGTTTACCGCAGGGATGCGAAGCATAAGCAGCTTCCAGTATTAACCGTTTATCTGTTCATCGCTACAACCGCATTCATAACCCCGTACGAAAGCGGG
>ERZ772946.573-NODE-573-length-13571-cov-3.09515_pt1 | contig 13571 bp, 13 predicted proteins | sample MGYA00511680_ERZ772946 | MGnify/ENA primary metagenome ERZ772946 (study PRJEB29015, sample SAMEA2737918) | human oral metagenome | biome: human oral; feature: human-associated habitat; material: dental | place: China | collected 2016 ... | reverse complement strand
TTGAGCTCGTCCATGCCGACGCGGCGACCGCGCTCGCCCCTGCCAGCTTCGCTGCGGTGTACCTCGACCCGATGTACCCGGAGCGGCGCAAAAACGCGAAAGTGAAAAAACAGATGCAGGCACTGCAACAACTGCTTGGCCACAGCGACGACGACGCGACGCTGCTCGCCCGCGCCCGCCTTGCCGCCACCCGCCGCGTCATCGTCAAACGCCCGCAACACGCGCCACCACTCGCCGGCATCACGCCCGATTACCACATCGACGGCCCCAATACCCGCTACGACATCTATCTCGCGCCGCAATAAAAATGGATGTATGAGACAAAAATGTTTTAGAACCCGTTCAAGATCCCGGGTTATCCACAATAGCTATACATCCAAAGCCTCAGACAAGGCGCATCGACGAAGACAGTACACATTTGCACGGTGAGAGATGCAATGCCGTATGAGATTTAGGGTGTGTTTACAATTCAGCCTTGGGATTTTGCAGGTTGAGTTAGGCGTAGTAGCCGACTGGAACAGCTTGCGTAGCAAGAAACCCAATAATGGAATATGTTCGGCATTCGACTTGTTGAGTCTTTCTCGCTGCACGAGCTGTTCCAGTCGCTCGTGCCTCGCTAACCCAACCTACGAACAAAATCATCGTGTTATGATCAATTGTAAACGGCTCCCGACAGCTTGTGGTGTGAATGTTTTCTATAGCCCAAATCTTGGCGCATACATCGAGAAAGTTGTGCGGGCATTCCAGCTCGCCGCGCAACACGGTTGTAGCTGCAAGACCATCTACCGCCATCTGCGCAGGGCGCGCATCCGGGAAACCTTCCCGCAGCCTGCCAAAGCCAACATCATCATGGACACCACTTGCTTCGGGCACAGTTTCGGCGTGATGGTGCTGATGGATAGCATCAGCGGGCAAGCCCTTTCCGTCCGTGAAGTCAAACACGAAACCAACGCCCTCTATACCGAAGCACTGAACGCTTTGCGGGAAAAAGGCGTTGTAATACAGAGCATTGTTTGCGACGGACGGAAAGAATTGTTGCAGCTGTTCCCGGAGATTCCTGCGCAACTGTGCCAGTTTCACCAGATCAAAACAGTCAGCCGCACCTGACACGCAACCCGAAAATGGCAGCTGGCGCTAACGCTGAAAAACAGCGGCAAGCCACAGGGCGGCTTCGATAAAGAGACGGTTATCGGCTGTTTTGCGGGGGGCGCTTGCCTTGCCGCGGCCACAGTGGCGCTCTTTAAATATGTCAGAGTATTTCCATCAATTCGATACTTCACCAGCATTATCGGAATCATATGATATCAGCAAATAATTAACCAACCCTGGTGTAGCCAAACAAGTATTTTTACCATGTCCTATTGCAGGAACATTTACCTCCATCAACCCTATGGCATTCTTATCAAACCTAGTCTCCAAATTTTTATAAAAGCCAGAGTTTAATCTCCATATGGCACCCCATCGCTCACGTGTCCATATGTTACCAGAAACAGTGATATCTACATCCTCATACAATTTTCTAAGCAATTCATCCTGTATCAAATTCTTTCCTTCTATTTTTGATAGAAGATACCCTGTCGGAAAGGCTCTCTCATAATGCCCAACTCTAGCACCATCCTTCGATGGCAGCCTTGATAAAAAAGGCTCTGTTAATGCTAATGCATCAATCCAATAAGAATCTCTGCCACCTTTCCATGCCTGCATACCTATATTACAAGCAATATATACCCCCGGCTTATTACGCACCACATCGCCAGAGTTAAACCAAAAAAATGATTGATACCACCCGTCATAATTTACTATGACTGGTCGCAAACCTAAATTTCGATAATAAAATCCTCGCTCATCCGCATTGCCATGCTCGTCAATAGTAGTAGCCATATATTCGATTGGAGAAAATAGTGTATAACTTAATGGAGAATGTGTGAAAAATGAAACTATAACTATGGGGAATAATAGTATAGCAGAAAAAATAAAACTAGATTTTCTTTCACAAGGAAATATTAATGTCAAAATAATTACACCCATAACTATAGTAGAACTTAAAAAACGCCCTAACATATAGTCAGCACCAACATAACAAATATATAATAATTGCAAGATAATTCCGACAATCATCAAGCGGATTTTATAGTCTCTGGAGAAAAACATCCCACATGCGATTATTACTACAATAAAGATAGAGGTTATTGGATCATTGCGGAGATTAAAATTAAAATATTGGTATGATTGCGCTAAATTATGTTTTAATGGTATCCCATTATTAACTTTTGCGAGTGCCGTGTTCGGAACAAAACTACCATAATAAATAATTGAGAAAACTTCCCATAAAATCATAGGTAATAACCCCACTAAGACATAAAGCAAAGCCTTAGGTTCCTCCCGAATTGCACGAATAAACAAATATAGAGAAGCAGGCAAAACCAGCAGGATACCATCTGGCCGCGTCAAGAATAGGCCTGAAAAAATCAGACTACACCATAATAACTTATGTCGAAGAGATACATCCTGGCTAATAAGAAAATAAACATATCCTGCTATTAGAATATGTAATAATGAATTTTCTAGTCCTGATGATGAATAATCCACAAAAGCCCGAGAAAACAATAAAATAATTATGACTAGTAATGCTTGAATAGGCGTATCTGGTTTGTTCTTGTCAACTAAACGAGCATAAGTATACAAAAAGCCAAGCAAGCACAGATAGTTTAAAACTAATGCTACATAATAAGGTGAATGAACAATAAAGTTTCCAATAACAAGTAATATATACCATAACGGATGTGTATAGACTTGAACCCGCTCACCAATATTCCAAACAGGACCATATCCAGCAAGCATATTATCAACAGAGCGAAAAGTAATAAACGCATCCTCTGCCACCCAAGCAGTATTGATAAAAGCTAAAGTAAAAAGGCAGAAGATAACGAACAATACAAAACGAAAAGAAAATAACTTAGCCATATTTTTTCTCAGTAAAAGAACAAAACACTCCATGTCTCAAGAGATAGGGAGAATCTACTAACCGTAACATAGGCAAATCAGCTATCGAGTCCGAATAAGCGCGGCTATTCGGGAAACATGAGCCATACAACGCTTTGATTCGGCGTACTTTAGCCTCACCATAACAGTTTTCGCCGTCAATTTTACCCGTTAATATTCCATTCTGAATTTGTAAACGCGTCCCTATTACGTCATCAAATCCGTAATTCGCCGCCCAATATTTCAGATAAATTTCAGGAGAGGCACTGACCAAAACACATGAAAATCCCTCATTTTGGCATTGTCGCAAAATTTGCAACCCATTACTACGCAAAAAAATTGTCAAATCATCTTGGGCAAACTGTTTGGAAATTTCCCGAATATCACTTTCCTTTTTATTCGAAAGAAAACTACTTAAAATTATTTCCTTCGCTCTATGATTTTCAATAAATTTAAGCAGATATCCCAATAAGACAGGGCTATGACAAAGAATTTTCTTATAAAAGGTACTACTTCCTGATACCTTGCGCAAAAAAGGCAACAAGCTGTCTTTTACAGTCAAAGTGCCATCAAAATCAAAAAAGGCAAAAGGGCGGCTCATAACGACAATCGCTTAAAAATAAATTCAGGAATCGATTTGATAATACACATAATGCCTCGCCAAAACCAAGGCAAATATACTTCACCTTTTCCCTTACGCATTGCATTCACAATTCCTTTAGCTATTTTTTCAGGGTCAGCCCAAAGCACACCATCTCGTTCAAATCCATCTGTCATCGGAGTTCGAACGAATCCGGGCTTAATAGTAACAACCGAAATATTTTTCTTCGTCAATCTATTTCGTAGCCCTTGCATAAAAATAGAGACCGCCCCTTTGGCACTGCCATAAACATAATTGCTTTGACGCCCTCGATCTCCGGCGACGGAGCTGATAGCTGCAATAACACCACTCTCTTTTTTCGTAAACAGATTGGCAGCTATGGATAGCAAGCTGATAACACTTAATGCATTAATGTGGAAACTATCTAGCATTAATGGAATGTTATTCTCGCAATCTGGTTGTATCGGTAAAATACCATGCGCCACTAAAACACTATCTAAACTTCCCAAAGATTCCTGCGCCATAGAAAAAAGTGCTTCATGACGAGAATAATCTGTTAAGTCTGCTGTTATGCCAGCAATAATTTGTTCTGGTGCAGCACGAACCTTAAGATCTGCAAGTAAAATATCCAGTTTCTCTTTATCACGGGCAATACAAAAAACAGATGCCCCATTTTGAACTAGTTGCTGTACTGTACACGCTGCAATAGCAGAGGTTGCACCAAAAATAACGGTACGATTTAACGTATTCATTTTGTAACGCGTTCCCAAAAATGTGAAGAAAATTTTGAATCTATAAAAGCAGAAAAGGCTTCCCACTGAGGATAGTGGGAGCGAAATAATGAACCCGGCATTCGTGCGTCTTTCCCAGGATAAAGTACCCCCTGATATTCATTGACAATAGCATCCAGCCTCGAAAAAAGACGCGAAGTTACATCACCTTTATTGGGAAAATCCAAAGCTAATGTAGTACCAGCACGTGGGAAAGAAAGCATTCCAATCGAAGGAATATCACCAAAACTTTTTAAAACTGCCAAAAACGATCCCTGCCCACTATGGTTAATTGCAGCCAGCAATTTTCTTATTCCTTCCTTCTCACTATGCGGTGGAAATACGCATTGATACTGATAAAATCCGCGATACCCGTAAATTCTATTCCAGTCATAAATGCCATCCAATGGGTAAAAAAATGGTTTGTATCCGGTTAAACCTGTCTTGTTTGTGCGATTTTTATGATAATACAATGTATTAAATGCCTTAACACTCAAATTATTAACCAAGGATAATGGCATTTCAAATGGTACCCGCCAGTTATGACCAACAGAAGGGAAAGGTTGTTCCACTGCTGAGGCATGGCGGCCTAAAAACATCACACCTCTACCAGAAGAAAGGCAATCAATCCACGATGCACTACATGGCCATAAAGGTTGCATGGCTTGATTAAGTTCCCAATATTCATCCAGATCTCGAAAGCTCCGATTTTCCGTCCACATTAGTGGATTATGTATAGGCATCAATTGTATTTCTGCCCATGTAATCAGGCCCGTCAAACCTAACCCGCCTATAGTAGCAGCAAATAGCTCTTTATTTTCTTGAGGAGACAGAATTAATCGACTCCCATCAGAACGTAGCAATTCCATCTTGTTGACATGATGACCAAATGTGCCTGCAACATGATGGTTTTTCCCATGCACATCATTAGCAATTGCTCCCCCCACTGTGATTAGTGCGGTTCCTGGAGTAGTAGATAAAAACCAGCCATGTGGCACAACCAACGCCAAAATATCTGACAACTTCGTTCCGGCATAACATCGTAATATGCCATTTTTACGATCAAACGAGATAAATTTATTGAGTCCTAGTGTTTTTAACAAAATTCCCTTTTCTGTTAAACAAACATCGCCATAACTACGAGCATTTCCTTGAACCGTAAAAACAGATGTTGCTATCCTTTTTGGAAGCACAGGCATATCTAACGAATGGATTTCCGCAGGACGCAAATGTGGTAAACGATTCCAAGAAAGAAAAAGACTACTCATCTAAATCTCCTGACAAAATAAAATGATAACAACATAAATACACTGTCATTCCAATTCTTATTCATCCTTAGGCTTGCGGTAACTTCTGAATAAAGCCAGTATACCAATGGCCACGGCAAACCATAAGGTTGTCATACGAATAAAGACGGTTAAAGCTATAGCTGCTGGCATATCAATTCCTCGCATTATCAATAGTGATATCATGGCACCCTCCGCACCGCCAAGACCTCCGGGTAAAAATGATAAAGCGCCTATCAATACAGATAGGGAATATACAAAAATAGCAAAAGTAAAACTCGAATAATCGCCAAATCCAGTCCAATATAAAATCAAATAAAATGCGACAGCTTCACACCCCCAAGCTAAAATACTTATAATACTACTTAAAAACATAATAGCTGGAGAATGACAAAGTCGTACTTGCTGTATAATCTCCAATACATGAAACAACCATTGGTGTTTACTTTCGGTGCATTGGATTTTTTTACGTATCAGATTGACAATAGGAGGGTAAAACAAAACCAACAGAAACAGTAGAATAAGTATTATTGTTATTAAAATGGGCAATCTTGCTTGCTGAAAACTCCACAAACCAATACAGGATAATGCCACAATGCCCAATAAATCGGAAAAGCGCTCACTAACGAACGCAGCCAAGGATGATGAAATGGGTACTCCTTTTTGACGCAAAAAAAAGCAACGAATTCCCTCTCCCGCTTTTCCCGGTGTCGTCGTCAATGCAAATCCGGCCAAATAAATTCGCCAAGAAAACATTGATGGTACAGAATAATTCAGATATCTCAAATAAAGCTGCCAGCGGAAAAAACGTAACAGGTAATTTAGCAATGACAACAAGAGGGAAATTATCAATCCAGTCCATCCGATCTTTTGCATTACTGTCCATACAGCGGTGCGTCCTGCATAAATAGATGCTCCTACATAAAGTAATATTCCAATGGCTACAGAAAATATTACAGCTTTAATACGCCAAGAAAGCTGATCCGGTTTTTGTTCCAATTCATGTTCTATTGACATATCAATATTACCAGTGTCATACCAACCCAACAGCTTCCCGCTAAAAGCAAATGCCTATCGGTAAAAAGATCCTTGGCCGTATCCGTTCCTTTGCCGTGTCGATGTAGCAAAAATAGATAGCGAAAAATACCGTAAATTACCAAAGGAAGGGTATAAATCAGATTACTCGTTCCCTGCGTCCGAATTGTCTGATACGATACCGTATAAAGCCCAAAGCTAATAATCGCACACGCTGCTGTTATTGACGTAAACTGCTCCAACATTGCCGTATTATATTCCGTCAACACTCTACGAGATTTTTCTGCGAATGTATCGTCTGCTGCTGCAGATTGCAATAACTCTGATGTGCGCTTACAGAAGCCTAAAAAGAGTGTCAACATCATGCCACAAAGCAATAACCATTCAGAGGGAGATATTCCAATACCCCAAGTTCCGGCCAAAAGACGCAGCATAAACCCCATAGAAATCACGAACACGTCCAATAAAACGATATGCTTCAAACGCAAGGAATAAGCAATATTCATCACGATATAAGCCAATAGAATAGATACAAGTATCCAGTCATTAAATAAAAAAGTGGGAATAAACGCAGCTAAAAATAGAATTATTGCGAGTTTTCTTGCGGTCGTAATTGATACCTTGCCGCTTGGAAGAGGTCGATAACGTTTCTTTGGATGTGCCCTGTCTGCTTCTATATCAGATAAGTCATTTAATATATAAACCGCACTTGCAGATAGTGAGAAGGCACAAAAGGCCCAAGCTGCCTGCAATAGTGTATATATATCCCATTGTCGTGAAAAAAGAACGCCCGCCAAAACAAACGTATTTTTAATATATTGATGTGGGCGTAACAATTTCAACAGATACTTGAATTTTTTCATCACTTATTTTCTAACTGTCGAATATCAAAATCTGGCAGACATACAGGAATATCAAGATTATTTGCCTTGCAATTATCTCTAATAATGTTGTTCATATTTTTTATAAACCCTTCACGATCGAGATTTTTCATCTTTATTAATTCGTTAAAAAGCTCCTTGGCTTCAATATTTTTATTTTGTAAAAGTTTTAACATGATATCCAGTGATAAATTCTCAGCATTCTCATAGGGCATATACTTTCTACCGGCCTCATAAATACGTGAAGCTTCCTCAATGTTCTTTTCCATAGTTAATAAGCCTAATGCATAGCTATAATAAATTGCATAAACTTGGCTCTTTGAGAACCCATCCGCTCTATATTTATCACCCAGTTCCGATATTAAGTCTTTATATTCCTTTAAATAGTCTAATCCCTTAGGGTCCCTCTTATTAACCAGATACTGACCATAAAGAATAAATACTAATGGGCGAAATGCTCCCGTCTCTTTTATAGAGGCTCTCTCCTTGCTTATAAAGTCCTCGACCATTTCTCGCGGTGCATCATAAGCCATTAGTGATCTCAAGTACATAACATGGGACTCATGGTTATATTTTTCCTGATAATAGCTAACACTGTACCAAAATTTCATTTCATCATGCCATATGGGCACAAGCTGCAATGTGACTAATGAAATAAATAATATATATAGCAAACCAGATATAACAGCAGTATATATTTTACTTGTACATTCAGCGAGATAAAACATTGCATACGCGAGAAGGACAGTGTAGAAAGGTAATGCAGAAAGCAAGAAACGATCTTGAACGACGTTGTTGGCGATAGTTATCGGAACAATATATATCACCAAAGATATCATTATAATATACCCAAATACAGCAAATATTATAGTTTTTCTATTATGCATACTCCAAACTGACACGCATACCAACAAAACAAATACAATCCATGATATGATTCTATTAGGAAGCTGCGCAAAATATTCGATAGGCAAGAATACACCAAGATCATAAAATGGTAATATGGTCCGAAGAATATACTCTTTCAGCGACACTACTGGAATCTGATTTTCAATATAATAATTTCTTACATAGTCCCAAGTAAGTGCGATATGATTCATTCCATTCGCATAATAATTCCTCACGAATAAGTATATTATTGTCAATATAAATACTACGCTTAGCAAAACAATATTTTGCTGAAAAAAAGATTTGAATACTACTGACCAAGGCTCATCATCAGCATGACGAGACAATACCCAAAAACAAAAAACGGCCGGTAAAAAGAGAATACCTATTTCCTTAGAGCCTAAAGCGCCTACATATGCGATTGCAACCCATGATATTCTGATGATGTTATTAGGTATGGCCAAAAAACCATAAAACGCCAACAACAGGAAGAAAGTCGCAAAAACATCAAAACGACCTGCCACCCATGCTACTGCTTCTACGTTCATAGGATGGCAAAGATATATTAGTGCGGATAATGCACTAACTTCATTGACGTATTTCCTGCCTTTAAATACGTGTCGCAGCAAATGAAACAAAAGCAGTACCGTCAGATAAAATACACTTATATTTATAAAATGACTTATTGCTGGGTAAAGACCAAACCATTGGAACTCTAAGAACCAACTCAAGAAAACTAGCGGGCGAAAATAACTGGTATCCACCAATACAGGTCTCGCAATCAAGTGCCAGTTCAAAGAGGAGGCATTTACTAAAGACGGGTTATAAACGAACAGTTCATTATCATCCCAGATGTAACCAAACCCTAGTGTTTTTCCATAGAGAAACGCAAGTACAAAAAAACTAACAATATAAAATACACATACCCAACGATTATCTATGTTCTGAAACCATTTCCTCATATAGTCATACCCTTCCAGTTTAAATCAAACAGCATTCGCCAACTCAACGATTGACGAATGCTGTATTTTATATTAACTCTTCAAAACATTCAACATAATATTATTGGCAGGATGCGGGTAATCTGCGAATACCTACGGTTCCACTACACTTCCAGCTGATAATCTGTCGATTTACAGATTGAGGAACAGGGGTAATGACAACATTTTTCCCCGCATTAGCCCCCTTATCAAAACTTATGGTAATTACGCCGTTGTCCGGGCTGAGGACGGCACCGCCCGCAGAAAAATATTTTCCTTGCAGAGAGAGTGCTGTCTGCATTAAATCATCACCGGCTGGAGGAAAGTAATTTTTATCCCAGTATTTTACGGCGATGTCATTTTTTAGCCCTGCGGTTACCACCAACGCCTCGCTTGCCTGGGTGCGAGCCAAGTAGTCCTGATATGCGGGAATTGCCAGTGCCGCAAGAATGCCAATAATGGCGATGACGATCATCAGTTCAATCAGGGTAAACCCCTGCTGTTTTTGGCTTCTTATTTTTTTCATGGTCTTTCTCCTAAATCTAAAAAAGCCCGGTATAAATACCGGGCTTTCCTTAGCATTAATAATCTAAATCAGATTATTATTGGCAAGTAGAGGGCAGACGGCGAGGACCAACGTCGCCTGAGCAAGTCCACTTGGTAATCTGACCAGTAGTGGCGTTCAAAGTCGGAGTAACAGTCAAGACTTTACCGTTGTTAGCGCCAGCGCTAAAGGTAACTACGAATGAACCATCGCTATTAACTTGAACGCCTTTTTTGAAGTATTTGCCAGACAGTTCGTCAGCAGTACCTTTTACGTTCGGGTCAGTTTGAACGCCTGCGAGAGTAGAGTTAGCAGCAGCGTAAACACCGATGTCAGCTTGCAGACCAGAAGTGGCTTTGAAGCCTTCAGAAGCTTGGGTACGAGCCAAGTAGTCTTGGTAAGCCGGCAGAGCGATAGCAGCCAAGATACCGATAATGGCGATAACGATCATCAGCTCGATGAGGGTGAAGCCTTTTTGCATTTTTTTCATGAGATTTACTCCATTAGTTTTTCGGGTTTGAATTACAGCATTCGCTGCAGGTTGTAACAGCGTTTGCTGTTGTGAAGATATATGCTTCGGCTGTGCCATGTTTGTTGCGACATTATTTTTCAAATAGTTACGTGTAAAATCTGCCGAAGATGGTGAAAATTGTCCCAGTTTTGGGCGGGATTGGGGGCGTGCTGAATCTGCTTTGGCCATTTGTCGCTTGCCGCATTCTGTCGCCCGCTGCCGTGCCGTGGCAGGTTATGCCGCTTTCAGACGGACGGTGTCGCCATGCGCCATCTACGCCGGGCCGTCTGCGTCATTTTGGTTGCGGTCGCTGCGTGTTTTTTTACACCCGTCCCCCGCTCTATCCGGCTTCGCAGGGAAAGACACTTTTGTGAGGCGCTGAAATGTGTGCTATGCCAAAGATGACGGGCTTGCATTTGCGGCAATACCAAGACCTCATACTAGAGGTTGTTTACAATTGGTCATAACACGATGATTTTGTTCGTGGTTTTGTTAGCGAGGTACGAGCGACTGGAACAGCTCACGCAGCGAGAGAGACTCAACAAACCGAATACCGAACCTATTCCGTTGTTAGATTACGCGCTCGTGCTAACCCAACCTACAAAGGGCACGGCTGAATGGTGGCACGCCCCAATACCGCATCGCTGCGCCGCTGCGCCGGGGCAGTTATGGTAAAGTAGGGTTGTACCTTGTATAGAGGTGCATTGTTCAATCGACAGGAGAATCCCATGCGCTACAAAAATGTCTTGCTTGTGACTGATTTGCGTGAAGACAGCGACATCGTCGCCAGTCGTGCCAAATGTATGCTGGAAGACCCGGACGCGAAGTTGCGTGTCTTGCACGTGATGGAGGAGACCGTCCTCACCGCCGGCTACGAAATCGTGCCGATCATCCCTATCAGCAATGAAGATGAAATCATCTCCGGTGCGCGCGAGAAGATGCAGCAACTGCTGGCACGGCACAAAATCATCGCCGACGATGCCCACGTTGAAACCGCGCTTTCCACCCGCCGCGGCATCCTGGATTACTGCGAAAAAATCAAACCGGATCTGATTGTTATTGGCCGCCATGTGCGCACCGGCCTGGCATCGCTGCTCGGCGCGACTGCGGATGACATCCTGCCCGGTGTGAATTGCGACGTGCTCGTCGTCAAACTTGGCGAGCCGGTATGACGCAAAACGTCCAGCGTTGTGCGGAAATCAGCCTGTCTGCGCTGCAGACCCTGCTCGGCGCGTATGGCCTGCAAGTGGTCATGCTGCCGGAAAATGCCGACATCCCTGGCAGTTACTGGGGCGCGCCGGAAGCGGGGCTGGTGCTGGACACCCTTTATATTCGCCCGGACACGCCGACCCATTCTGCCCTGCACGAAGCGGGGCACTGGATCTGCATGGACGATGCCCGCCGCGCCAAGCTGCATACTGATGCGGGTGGCACCGTCCTGGAAGAATGTGCCGTCAATTATTTGCAAATCCTGCTCGCTGAGGCCCTGCCCAATGTTGGCCGCGAACAGATGCTGCGCGACATGACCACCTGGGGCTACAGCTACCGCGAAGGCAGCGTGTATGCCTGGCTGGAGGGCGACGCCGCCGATGCCATCGCCTGGCTGCAACAGCACGACCTGATTGACGCCCAGCGGCAGAGAATTACCCACCGGTAAAACCCGCAGCGGGGTCGCCGTGGCATACTGCGCCCCGCTTTATCAACCCAAATCTTTCCAAGGAGAGAACTTAATGACATACAGCAAAATCCTGCTTGCCACCGCCATCGCCGCCACCATCGGCAGCGTCCAGGCCGTAGAACTGAAAAGCGAGTCCGACAAGGTCGGTTACGCGCTCGGCGTGGACATGGGCTCCACCGTCAAAGAAATCGGCGGCGACAAAATCAACCTCGAAGCCGTCATCAGCGGTCTGAAGGACGCCGCCGAAGGCAAAGAGCTGGCGATGAAGCGCGAAGACATGGACAAAACCATGCAAACCTTCGCTGAAGCACGCATGAAAGAAATGCAGGCACAGCTTGAAAAAGAAATCGCCGCTAACGCCGAAGCGGGCAAAAAATTCCTCGACGAAAACGGCAAAAAAGACGGCGTGAAGACCACCGCTACCGGCCTGCAATACAAAGTCGAAAAAGAAGGCAAAGGTGCCAAACCGACCAAAAGCGACAGCGTCACCGTCAATTACGAAGGTCGCCTGCTGGACGGCACCGTTTTTGACAGCTCCTACGAGCGCAAAGAACCGGTGACCTTTAACGTCTCCGACGTCATCCCCGGCTGGGTCGAAGGCCTGCAACTGATGAACGAAGGCAGCAAATACACCCTCTACATCCCGTCCAACCTCGCTTACGGCGAAACCGGCGCGCCGCCGAGCATCCCGCCGAATGCCACCCTGACCTTCGATGTCGAACTGCTCAAGGTGAATGGCGACACGGCCAGGGCAGAAGCTAAAGCCGCTGATGCCCAAGCTGCGGCCAACCCGACCGAAGCCAAACCGGCAGATGCCAAAGAAGCGAAAAAATAAGCGCCCCGCTGCGGCAACAACCAACGGCACCTGTAACGGGTGCCGTTTTTTGTCATCCCTGACGTGATACCATCGCCGCCCCGTCCTGCCGGAACACCCCCATGACCGACTACCTCACCATCTGCCAGACCCGCATCGAAATCGTGCTGGCGCAAGCGCTGCCACCGGCGGGCGAACGCCTTGCCGACGCGATGCGCTACGCCACCCTCGGCGGCGGCAAACGCCTGCGCGCCGCGCTCCTCTACGCCACGGCTGACGCCTTCGCCGTACCGCTGGACACCGTTGACGCCGCCGCCTGCGCAGTGGAAGCCATCCACGCCTACTCGCTCATCCACGACGATCTGCCCGCGATGGACGATGACGACCTGCGCCGGGGACGCGCCAGCACGCACCGCGCCTATGACGAAGCGACCGCTATCCTCGCCGGCGACGCGCTGAACACCCTTGCCTTCGCCCTGTTGGTGGACAGCCCGCTCGCGCCTGCGATTAAGCTGGCACAAATCCAAACCCTTGCCGACGCGGCCGGCTGGGCGGGAATGATAGGCGGACAAATGCGCGACATGGCGGCGACCGGGCGCGC
>ERZ772946.570-NODE-570-length-13605-cov-2.37926_pt1 | contig 13605 bp, 6 predicted proteins | sample MGYA00511680_ERZ772946 | MGnify/ENA primary metagenome ERZ772946 (study PRJEB29015, sample SAMEA2737918) | human oral metagenome | biome: human oral; feature: human-associated habitat; material: dental | place: China | collected 2016 ... | reverse complement strand
CCATGATCCCAACACTGTGGTGCTGCTCGCTACAGACGCCGCGGGCGAGGGCATGAATCTTCAACGCGCGCATCTGATGGTCAACTATGACCTGCCGTGGAATCCCAATCGCATAGAGCAGCGTTTCGGCCGCATTCACCGAATAGGTCAGCGGGAAGTGTGCCACCTGTGGAACATGGTTGCCAAGGGCACGCGCGAAGGCGATGTGTTCACGCGCCTGCTAGAGAAGGTCGACCAGATGTCGATCGCCTACAACGGCAATCTTTTCAACGTTCTTGGCGATGGCAACGCCTTCGATGAACGATCCCTGCGCGATCTACTCATTGAGGCGATCCGCTACGGCGACGAGCCGCGAGTCAGAGCCAAGCTCGACCGAGTCATCGACGCGGGGGTCGCCGAGGGGCTCCGTGGGATGCTAGCCGAGCGCGCACTCCACCCCGAAATGTTCAGCTCTCTCGATCTCGCAGAGGTTCGTGACCGCATGGAGCTGGCCCGCGAACGTCGCCTTCAGCCCGGCTATGTGGCCGCGTTCTTTGTGCCGGCCTTCGAGCGCCTTGGCGGGCAGATTCGACGGCGGGAGGAGAGCCGGTATGAGATCACCCGTGTTCCGCCGCGAGTGATCGATATGGCCAGGCGCCTCAACCGGTTGGCTCCCGTTGCCGAGCGTTACGAGCGGGTGACTTTCGACGTCGCGCGTATGCGCCCGGATGGACTCGCCGAGGCCTCTCTTATCGCTCCCGGGCATCCGCTGCTGCATGCCGTCATCGAGGCAACCATCGACGATGCGGGGTCGGCCTTGACGCGGGGAACCGTGTTCGTCGACCGTCGGGAAAAGCAGAGTGCCGCGCCGATGCTGATGTTCGACGTCGAACAGCGCATCGAGAACTCGGCAGCGGCGACGATTTCGCGGCACTTCGACTATCCACTCCTTGAACAAGGCGGCAATGTCACCGGTTCTCCTACGCCGCCGTACTTGGATTACGACAGGCCCACGACGGCCGAGGCTGACGCGATTGCAACGTTCGTTGGAGACGAGTGGTTTCGACAGAACCATGAAAAGAGGGTGCGCGCGTGGGCCTACCGTGAAGGGCTCAAGCCCCGTATGGAAGAGATCGCTGCCCGCCTCAGCGCCGACGTGGCACGCACCCGCGCTCAGGTGGAGAATCGGCTTCTAGCCGAGATCAACCATTGGGACGGTGAGTACAACCGGCTCGAAGCCTTGGAGCGGGGAGGCACCTTCGGCAGAATTCGAGCCGAGGCGGCCTCGGCTAAGGTTCGCGAACTCGACGAGCGCCTGAACCGTAGGCTCGACGAGTTCGCCAAAGCCACGGAATTGGCCGCTGTGCCAGCGGTGATCCGCGGAATTGCGCTCGTCATCCCCGCCGATCTCATCGACGCGAATAGTGGCGGCAGGGATGCGCAACAAGCGTTCGCCCGCGAGACGGCAGTCGTCGAACGCCGGGCTGTCGACGCAGTGCTGATCGCCGAGAAAGCTCTGGGCCGGGATCCTGCCGAGATGCCGCGAAACAATCCGGGCTATGACGTCCGGTCAGCCGATGGCGCCGGACGCATCTATTACATCGAGGTCAAAGGCAGAATAGAGGGCTCCACGACGTTCACGGTCACGGCGAATGAGGTTTCATTCGCCCAAACACAAGGGGACAGGCACCGTCTCGCCCTCGTCGAAGTGTCGCCCGACGGCGCTAAAAACGACGGCTTGCGGTATGTCACCGATGCCTTCGGCCACATTGAGCCCTCCGCGACTACCCGTTCATACAACGAAGTGTGGCAGGACTATTGGCAACGAGGAGGTCCGCCAAACTAAACCCCAACCTCGCCATCCACACGCTCCATTCATCCTTCTCAGAGTCGCACCACTCGCTTCTCACCACTCAAAATCTCACCGCCTAACTCACCAATAACTCACCAAGAAAGAGAAAAATGAATAGTGCACCAAAGAGGAAGCTCATCGAAACGTCTCTCCCTTTGGAGGCGATCAATGACGCCTCTGTCCGGGAAAAGTCGATTCGCCATGGTCATCCCTCTACACTTCACCTGTACTGGTCACGCAAGCCTCTGGCGACGGCACGCGCCGTCCTCTTCGCCCAACTTGTGGACGATCCCGCGTCGCGGCCCGAGGAGTTTCCCACCGTCCAGGAGCAGGACGCCGAACGCGCCAGGCTCCACGAGCTCATGGAAAGGCTCGTAAAGTGGGAGAACAGCAATGACGCCGAGCTCTTCAGCCAAGCCCGCGAGGAAATCCGTAAGAGCAACGGGGGCGAGCTTCCCGCCGTTCTCGATCCCTTTGCCGGAGGCGGATCTATCCCGCTCGAGGCTCAACGTCTGGGCCTGGAAGCCCACGCCAGCGATCTCAACCCGCTTGCCGTGCTCATCGACAAGGCTCTCATCGAGATGCCGCCGAAATTCTTCTCTCACCCGCCGGTTTATCCAGGCGCCGCGGAAGAAAGAACAGAGTGGGTTCGGGCCGAGGGCCTGGCCGCCGACGTCCGCGAATACGGCCGGTGGATTCGCGACGAAGCCGAGCGGCGCATCGGCCACCTTTACCCGAAGGTTACGGCGCCCGGAGGCACAGAGCACACCGTCATCGCTTGGAAGTGGGCGCGGACGGTCCGCAGCCCCAATCCCGCCAACCCCATTGAAACGCCGCTGGTTAATTCTTGGTGGCTGAGCAAGAAGAAAGGCAAGGAAGCCTGGGTGCGCGCCGCCGTCGAGAACGGAAAAGTACGCTACGAGGTTGTGCACAGCGCCGATGGGCCGACGGGAGATGACGAGGGGACACGTGTCGGCCGCGGTGCCATGAGCATCGCGGATGGGACGCCAATCTCATCTGAAGGATCAGCCAACAGGCTTGGTGCTCACATGATTGGAATCGTGGCGGAAGGAGAACGGGGGCGGGTATATATCAGTCCTAACTCCCTACACATTAATGCTGCTTGTGTTGAGCGTCCCGCCGATATTCCTAATGAGGAATTGTCTTATGACCCGCGCACCTTATGGACACCTTCTTATGGCTTGACCAAGTTTTCTGATTTGTTTACTAATCGGCAGCTTGTTGCCTTGACGACGCTAAGCGACCTCGTGGGGGAAGCGCGCGAGAAAATTCTGGCCGATGCCCTTGCCGCAGACATGCCAGAGGGCGAACGGCTGGAAAAGGGTGATACCGGTGCCGCCGCCTATGCCGACGCTGTCGCCACATATTTGGCTCTCGCCGTCAGTCGAACTACTGATTACTTGTCGAGCCTTTGTAGCTGGAATAGCGCGCGCGATATAATGAGAAATGTTTTTGCCCGGCAAGCGATTCCAATGGTGTGGGATTACGCGGAAGCCAATCCATTTTCTCATTCATCGGGCAACTTTCTGGGACAGGTCGAATGGGTGTCGAAGGCTGTCGAACATGCGCCCGCCTCAACCGCCTCGCAAGCCGATCAAGTAAGCGCGTCTGCGCGCAATTATGAGGGCCTCGTCGTCTCCACCGATCCGCCTTATTACGACAACATCGGCTACTCTGATCTGTCGGATTACTTCTACGTGTGGCTTCGACGATGCCTCAAAGGCATCCACCCGAGCGTCGTCGGAACGATGCTCACCCCCAAAACTGATGAGCTGGTCGCCAACCCGTATCGCCACAACGGAAAGGAAGGCGCGCAGAAGTTCTTCGTTGAGGGATTCAATTCCGTTTTCCAGCGGATCAGAACCGGTGCCAATCCCGATGTGCCGATGACCGTTTACTACGCCTACAAGCAGCAAGACTCCGGGAAGGAAGGAACCTCCTCGACAGGATGGCACACCCTGCTCGATGGCCTCATCGAAGCCGGATGGTCCGTCACCGCCACGTGGCCCATGCGCAGCGAACGTGGTGGCCGAATGCTTAGCATAGGCACGAACGCTCTGGCATCCTCCATCGTCCTCGCCTGCCGCCCGCACCCCGCCGATGCGCCGTCGATCAACCGACGCGCTTTCGTCGCCACGCTCAAGGCTGAGCTTCCCGAAGCTCTGCGCACCCTCATGCAAGGCGCCGTCGCCCCGGTCGACCTGGCTCAGGCGGCGATCGGACCGGGCATCTCCGTTTTCTCCCGCTACTCGCGGGTGCGCGACGCCGATGGCACGACCATGTCCGTCAAGGACGCCCTGCGTCTGATCAATGCGACGCTCGATGAAGTGCTCGGCGAACAGGAGTCCGATTTCGACCCCGAAACCCGCTTCGCCGTCCGCTGGTACCGGCAGCACGGGTGGGACCTTGCGCTTTCCGGCGAAGCCGACCAACTCGCCCGCAGCAGCGACACGTCCTTCGCCGCTTTGGAACGCGGTGGCATCTTCGAAGCACGAGGCGGAAAGGCTCGCCTTCTGTCGCCAGTGGAGCTCAGCGGGCACTGGAATCCGGAGACCGACGAACACGTGAGCATCTGGGAAACCACCGTTCGCCTATCCGGAGCGATGAGAGAACGCGGCGCCGATGACGTCTCCGAACTGCTCGCGGGCCTCCACGGCAGGGTGAGCGAGACTGCCGTGAAAGAACTCGGCTTTCTCCTCTTTCACGAGGCCGAAAAGAAGGATGACGCTCCCGACGCACTACTCTTCAACAGCCTCGTCACCGCTTGGGGAGACGTGAGCGAGCGCGCTCGCCGCATCGCCTTGCGGCCGCGTGCTGCCCAGCAAACCTTCGACCTGAACGAAGTGTGACAGAAGCAATGGACATCGCACTTCTGTCACCCCATCGCAGCGTTCCACAGCACTTTAGCCAGTGCCTCACCTCATCAACAGACAGCATCTTCTAGGAGAAACAAATCATGGCAATAAACAATCGCGACAGGGTGAGCAGGGCGTTTGACCTGCTCTCGGAGGGCCTGATCGACGTCGTCGATCCGGTCATGACCCGCGCCTTCGCAACGAACGCATGGACCGAAGTTTGGGCCAGCGAAGACGCCGCCAAACGCGGCGGCAAGTCATACATTATGGAGAAGGAGGACGTTCAAACCCAGCTTCGCGCGATCACCGAGAAAGGCCGCGAGTTCAGCGGCGTCCTTTCCCGCGCGCAGCAGAGCTTCGCCTCCGAACTGCGAGAAGCCAGAAACCGGTGGGCGCACGGACACCAGTTCAGCTCGGATGACACCGCGCGCGCTTTGGACACCATCGAGCGGCTCCTCCGGGCAGTCGACGCCGTCGATTCCGCGGACGACGTGCGCAAATTGCGTCTCGACTTACAACGCACGGTGTACGAGGAACAGAAACGCAAACAGGCCAAACGCGTGGAGCACATCGCCATCGAAGGCGACGGGATGAAACCCTGGCGCGAGGTCATCCGCCCCCACGAAGATGTGGCCCGCGGCGAATTTACCGCCTCCGAGTTCGCCGCCGACCTTCACACAGTTCACGCCGGTCTAGCCTCGGGAACGGAATACGCCGATCCCGTGGAGTTCTTCTCCCGCACCTACATCACCGACGGTCTGCGTGATCTCCTCACGCGCGCCCTCCGCCGCTTGACCGGTGACATGAACGCCAGCCCGGTGGTCAATCTGCAAACCAATTTCGGAGGCGGCAAAACGCATTCGATGCTCGCCCTCTACCACCTGTTCAGCGGCATCGAACGCGATCGGTTTCCCCAGGAGATTCAGGACCTCGTGGCCGAGGCAGGCAACCCTGAGCTCGAATCTTTGAGGGTCAAGCGAGTTGCCCTGGTCGGCACGGATCTTCAGGCGGGCTCTCCGCAGATCAAAGACGACGGCACCGAGGTGCGCACTCTGTGGGGTGAGCTCGCCTGGCAGCTTGGCGGACGCGAGGCCTATGCGATAGTGGCAGAAGCAGACGAGACCGGAACCAACCCGGGGGATGCCCTTCGCACACTCATCTCGCAATACTCGCCCACGCTCATCCTCATCGACGAATGGGTCGCCTACGCTCGTCAGCTCGTCACAGAGAGGGAGCTTCCCGCAGGCTCATTCGAAACCCAGTTTACCTTCGCTCAGTCGCTCACCGAGATCGTTCGCTCGATTCCCGGTGCGATGCTCGTCGTCTCGATACCGGCGTCGGACAGGGGAACGAAAGACTACGGATCGCAGATCGAGATCGGCGGAGAGAACGGCCGGCTCGCCCTCGAGCGTCTCCAAAACGTGATCCGCCGTGTTGCCGACCAATGGCGTCCATCCAGCAAGGACGAGTCCTTCGAAATTGTGCGCCGGCGGCTCTTCCAACCTCCGGATGCAAACGGGCTTGCCGCGATTGCCGCCGTTGCTCGCAGCTTCACGAACATGTACCGCAAAGACTCAAGCCATTTTCCGCGCGCTGCGGCCAATCCCAACGACGACTACGAGCGGCGTATTCGCGCCTCATACCCGCTGCATCCTGAGCTGCTAGACAGGCTGTACGAGGATTGGTCTGCCCTCGAGCGCTTCCAGCGTACGCGTGGCGTGCTCAAACTGGTCTCCTCGATCGTTCACGAGCTGTGGGCATCCAACGACACGTCTCCGCTCATCCTTCCCGGCAACGTTCCCTTAGCCGCTGCTTCCGTCAACACCGACCTCACTCAGTACCTCGAGGACCGCTGGAAGCCGATCATCGACTCGGACATCGACGGCGCCGACTCTACTGCTTCGCGCATCGACAAGGAAAAGACGAGTCTGGGCGCCCGCTTCATCACCCAACGTTTGGCGCGCACTATTTTTATGGGTGCGGCTCCCAGGACGTCGCGCAAGGGCTTGGACAAGCAATACGCGTGGCTTGGAACCGCGATACCGGGGGACGCCTTGGGGAACTTCGCCATGGCGATCGAGCAATTGGCCCAACGCTCGACCTACTTCTACGAGGAGCAAGGTCACTACTGGTTCGACACTCAGCCCTCGGTGACGAAGACGGCCAGTGACCATGCCGAACGTCTGCGAGAGGACCCGGAGACCGTATGGAACGAAATCGTCGATCGTCTGCGTTCGCAGGAACGGAAACGGGGCGTTTTCGCAAGAGTGCACGCGGCTCCTGAGACGACCGCCGATATTCCCGACGTCGATGAAGCGCGGCTCGTGATTGTTCACCCGCGCCATTCTTATCGCAAGCAGGACGGCGAAAGCTCTCCCGCTCTCAAATGGGTCCGTGAAGCTGTCGAATTTAAGGGGACGAGCCAGCGCGTGCATCGAAATATGCTCGTGTTCGCGGTAGCCGACGCCAATGAGTTGGAGCGTTTGGAATCCGCGACGCGCAGCTACCTGGGCTGGAAGAAGGTTCGGGACACCTCCGACGAGCTCAACTTGACGGCGCAGCAGAGGAAACAGGCCGAGGAATCGGTTACGCGCTGTGAACAGACTGTGGAGGACAGGCTAGGTTCGACGTATACGTGGACCGCATACCCGGAACAGCCTGACCCGACCGGGCCATTTCGCATAACCGCTGACAGGGTGTCCGATTCAAGCGATGCCTCGGTGGCAGAGAGAATCGGCGTCAAACTCGTGCGCGAAGACCAGATCGTCGCTGTACTTGGCCCGTCTATACTCGGTGCCGCCTTCCACGAGGAACTGGCCGCCCTGTGGGAAGAGAAGGGCGAGATCGGTGTAGGGGAGCTGTGGGGCTATTTCACCCGCTACCCGTATATGCACAGGCTCGCCGGGCGCTCGGTGCTCGATCGTGCGATCGAAACGGCGGCCTCTGCTGTTTTGGTGGAAGACGAGCGGTTCGCCATCGCCTCCGACCGTGACGAAAAGACTGGCCGCTACCGGGAACTCATTCTCCCGCCGTCAGCCAATGCGAGTGTACGCGTCACAGATCGCACCCTCCTCGTCGAATGGGAACGCGCCAAGGTCCAGCACGAGGCCGATCGTCTGCAAGCCCAGCAGGAATCCTCACAAGTCGCCTGGATCGCGAACAGTCCGAGCGACGGGGCCGCAGCTGACTTTGCATCAGGCTACGCGCCGAGTTCAGCGGCGACGCCGGCCGCCCTCGTGTCTTCCCACCGCATCGATCGCCTTGATGTTGGCATTGAAAAAGCGATCGTAACTGATCCTGGCGCTTCCCCCGCCGAGAATGTCCTTGCTCGCTTCTTCGGGTCGGTGAGAATCGACCCCGATCGCTATGTTCGCGACATCGGCAACGTCACCCGCGAAGTCATAGACTGGCTTGTGGGCGCTGGGGCAAAGCTCGACATAAGGATCGACATCCAGGCGACCAAACTCGAGGGCTTTGATGAATCCGAGGTGCGCACCATCGGCGAGAACGCCCGCACTCTTAAGTTCGATCCGGGTTACGGTTTCGAAAAAGGGTGAACTCCGTGAGCTCCGGAAGGATGTGAACGGTAATGGGGCGAGGCAGAGCGTGAATGGTCTCGTTGGCCTGTCTCGCCCCTATGCCCGCCGGAGTCCTCGCCCCTGTGCCCGCCTGACTGCCCGCCGAGTGCAGCTGCGGTGCTTGCAGGGCGTGTGGTCCGGTCCTGGCACCGTTTAGTAGACTTGAGCTAGTCGACCCCCGGCCAGGCCTCTTCCACGTAAAGCCCACATGGCCGGGGCCTGTATTTCAACGAGGTGTGACACGCGGCTATTGAGTTTCGACGAGCAAGTCGAGAAGCTGACGGGCGTCGCGAATCAGCCTGCCCCCAATGCGTTGCGCCGATCATGTATGAGGGCTGGCTTCACGCGATTTCTTGTACTCGTCTGCCCACTGGCTGAACTTGCTTTTTGCCTCATCGAGACGCTGCGATCCGATGATCTCTAGCGCTGCCTTGTATGCGGGGCCAAAGTAGTCGTTGGTGGCACCCCCTGAGGCCCCCGTCACCTTCCACTCCATGACGGGGCCGCCTACTTTGGGGTCCCATTCCGATGGGATGTCACGGATAACCTTGCACAAGGCCTCTGACTTTCGCGCGTCGACGGAGAATTCCTTTGCTTCGAACGTGGGTTTCGCTCCATAGCTCGGGCCGTGTGAAAACGACGCTTTGGTGCCGTTGGCGGAAAGCACAAGGGTCCATCGCGACGAATACGGCGGGGGAGTCGAGCCGCTGTTCCAACTAATCGATCCGACGCACGGTTTTGCGACGTCGGTGTTTGTGGAGCCGTTGGCGCTTGATGACTTCGAATCCTGGTCAGGCGTCGATCCGCAAGCGGCGAGCAGACCGAGAGCCGCTGAGATCGCTAGGAACTTCTTCATGGCTTTCACTTTCTGTTGTCGCAACCCCACCTTGTTCTGTTGTCGCAACCCAACCTTGCCGTGGCAGCCTGACCAGATGTCGCAACCCGATTCATGCTGTCGTCCTTTGATGAAGGGAACCTTCTCTTTCTACCGTATCTCTTAATGATCGCGAACGCTACCGCGAAAGGCGTCCGACAAAATCGACGTTGAAGACTCTTAGACGGCAACCCTTGCGCTGAATGCCCTTCTATCGACTAAAACGCTATTCTCACCGTTAAAACAACGCCGCCGCATTAAATCGACTCTTTGGACAACCGCAGGACGGGTGAGAGGGGCGGTGAAACTATTTGTATTCGCATGCTCACAGTACGCTTGCTTATGGGGTGAAAGCGGCTGCGCGTTAGAATCAGGCTTATGGAAAACGCTGGTTTGGAAGGAGGCCGATGTTCTGCCTGAATTGCAACGCGGCTCTTCCGGGAAACGCCGGTGTATGCGGCAGATGCGGGATGCCGGTCAACAACGCCTCGCCCAATCATCCCTTCAGCCACATCAACCAAACGTCGTTCCCTTATCAGAACGCCCCGACGGGCCAATCCGGAGGTCCGGCAGGCTATCGGCAAGATTTCCCCGGTTACTCGCAGGGCCCGTGGGGTTATGGGCCGATACCCTCTGGACCGCCGACGGCGCAAGGAGGCTCCGCCCCGCCTTATGGCCCAGCTCAGTCTTACGGTCCCGCTCAGTCTTTTCCTTCGCAGCGGGGCCCCATGCAGCAGGGCGGCCCATTCCAACAGGGGACGGCGCCTCACGGTAATCCCGGCTTTCAACCGAATCTGAGCGGAGGCCATGCCTCTGCGCCTGAGCCCGACCTCGGTCGTTTTCAGCCCAGGTCTGACTCCCGCCCAGCTTCGCAGCAGCCTGATCTCGGCCCCGGCCAATCCCAGCCGAATTTCGGGCCGGGCGCACCGCAGTCTCAGCCCGATTTGGGCCATATGCAGCCTCGGTCGAACTTCGCCGCCGCGCAGCCTTCGTCCGATTTCGGCCCTGCTTCGTCGCAGTCCGCAGCCCCTCACGCTCATTCTGCGCCGCAATTCGGCAGCCGTCCGGACACTCCTTTCGACGCCTACCTTTGGAGGGCGTCGTCGCGTCTTCAGGTGCCGTTTTCCTACCTGCCGGAGCTTTCGAGCTACCTCATGGTGACGGAACGCATGTCGGCAGTCATGGCGAATATGCACCAGTTCTTTTTCTTCACACAGAACGACGCCTGCAACGGCGCGCTGATGCATCAGTTCACGAGTGCTTGCGTCTCCTGGGCTCTCCACAATTACCAGGGTGCGCCGCGAGGCATGATGAAAGGCGTGGCAATCTATCCGGTGATGTGTCAGACCGTCGCCAATCCCGAGGTGATCGCCTTTACCAAGCAAAAACCGGATATGCATTATTCTTCTTTCACCCTGGCCTGCTCGGTGGAGCTGTCGACGGGACGGATTGAGTGGATGGAGAAGACGCCGGTCTACGGGCTCGCCATGTGGAACGGAGTGAAGAAGGCCGCCGAAATGGCATTGGTGTAGCCGCGCTAGACGTGCACGGAAGCGCAGCCGTAGTTCAATCCATCGGGCGCGATCGCATTTCTCGTTGAGTGTCGCGGCGTCTCGTGCCATGTAGTGGACGAGGTCTCGCTAGAGATCCGGCCAGGCCTCCGTGCGTGTACGAGGCGGATCGAAGGCTTTCGGCCGCGATTCTCGATGCGCTCCAAGAAAGTGAGCTGCTCCACTTCCGCCCTCCGACGGCGGTCGCCAGCGATCTTCATTGTCGAAAACCACACGGCCTGGACTTTGGCCTGAGGTGACAATCAACTAGACTCAAATAGTTCCAACAATAGCTTAAGGTGACACATGTTCTGTACAAATTGCAACGTAGCCCTTCCAAACGACGCGAGTATTTGCAGCAACTGCGGAATGCCCGTCAATCGCGCCCACTCCACGCAGAGCCCTGCCGTTTCCGGCCTTCAATCGCCGATGCAGCAGCCGGAGATGGCTCAGGCTCAGCCCGTCTCGCAGCAACCCCAGCCCGCTGCGCAGCCTCAGCAGCCGATGTCGCAGGATCCTGATTCCAATACGCCGTTCGGTGCATACCTTGGAAAGGTGTCAGCGCGTCTTCAGGTGCCACCGACCTACATACCTGAGCTCTCGAGCTATCTCATGGTGAACCAGCGTTTCTCCGGGGCGTTGGCCAACATCCATCAGTTCTTCTTCCTCACCCAGAACGACGCCTGCAACGGGTTGATGATGCAGCAGTTCACAGAGTCTTGCGTTTCCTTCGCACTGAACAACTACAAGGGCGTGCCTCGAGGCCTGCAGAAGGGTATTGGAATCTACCCGGTAATGTGCCAGACGACGCCGAACCCAGAAGTCATTTCTTATACGAAACGCAAGCCGGACTCTCATTTTTCCGCCTTCGCGCTGCCGTGCTCCGTGAATCTTTCTACGGGATGGCTCGAGTACCTCGACAAGACTCCCTTGTGGGGGATGGCAATGTGGCGCGGAATCAAGAACGCCGCCAAGGAAGCGCTGCAGTACTGACGTCGAAAACGGCGATCTGCGTGGTGCCTTGAACCGGGCGGATCGCCAGCGAGCGCATGCCCCGCATCCGCCCTCTCTCACAACCCCGCTGCCTCCCACAACGCGGCGTCGCGACTGACGATGACGCAGCGGTACCAGCGGAAGGATTTCTTTCGATACCGCTTAAGGGTGCCTGTGCCGTCGTCGTCGCGGTCGACGTAGATGAAGCATTATCGCTTGCTCATCCGCGTTGTGGAGGCGCTGACCAGATCGACGGGCGCCCATGACGCGTACCCGAGGACGTCGACGCCGTCTTCCACCGCTTCGGCCACCTGCACGAGATGTCGCCGCAGATAGTCGATGCGGTAGCCGTCTTCCACGGTAAGCTTTCCGCCTGCTTCCACCAGCTCGTCTTTGGCGCCCAGACCGTTCTCGACGATGAACAGCGGCTTTCCCCAGCGCTGCCAGTAGTCGTTGAGAACGATTCGCAGGCCGACTGGGTCGATAGGCCGACTGGGTCGATCTGCGAGCCCCATTCGGAGGATCCGAGCCCGCGGGTTGGGCACGCCGTGGAACAGGGACTGGGGCGCGCCTTCCGCGCGCCGTCTTTCAGCGGGTTCCTTCGCCCCGTCGGCGTCGTCGTATGCGCCTTCCAGCTGATTGGCGGCGACGGCGCCGCCGAAGAGGAAACGAGACGGGAAACAATAAAGGACGGTTGGATTCCTCTCAGATCGCGGGCTTTAGATCGAGATTCTGTGGGCGCTCGGTTTGTGGGCACCCGGGTCTAATCTGGCTTGAGGCTCTAATCTGGCTTGGGGCTCTCGCTCCGTCAGGAAGCGTTGCCCTGCCCGGAGGCGTCTCCTTGCCTGGAGGCGCTGCCTTGCTTAAAGGCGCGGCCCTGCCCGGAAATCTTGTCTTGTCCGGGGGTTTTCCTCTTCGCAAGCGACCTCTCGAAGCCCGCAGACTTCAACTTGTCCCGGAGCGCCGCGGCGTACTGGCGGTATCCTGCGGCATTCGGGTGATACCAGCTGATGAAGTTGCCGACCGTGAGGTAATTTACCGGATGGATCCACAGATTGTCGCCGTCGTCCTTGCTCCGGTCGGCATGCGGCTGGTGCCCCTCGAAACGATCGGGGACGTCGCTGACGAATACCGTCTGCCCAGGATGGGACGCGTTGTCCGCTTTGACGATCTCGGCTATCTTCTTGTTGCCCTCCCGGCTCAGAGCCCGGATTTCATCGCTGACACGCACCGTGCCGCCCGAGCTGTCGCGCAGCGTGAAGGAATCGTCGCGGACGAGCGTTGGGTAGGCCATGACCGCGATCGTGGCGTCCGAGCGCAGGCCGCGCTGACGGATTGCGCTGAAAATGCGCCGGTACTTGCCTTCGACGTCGTTAAGGGATCGCCTGGCTTCGGCGATGCTGTTTCGACATTCATCCGCCTGGCTTTTAGACATGAGGCACGTTTTGAGAAGGCTGCCAAAGCCCATGTCGTTGCCTCCGATCGTCATGACGACGAGGTCTGTGCCGCTCGAAACGCCGTCCGCCTGCGGCCCGTTGATCACCGAACTGCCGAGCACGGCGCTTTTCTGGCTCATCGTGACCTGTTCGATTCGCGAGTTCGCGCACGAGACGTCGCGAACCTCGACGTCGGCGCCGCGTTTGCGAAGGCCCTCCGCATAGAGGTTTCCCGTGCTGTTCGAGCTTCGGAAGCACCTTCCGCCGGAGTAGGAGCCTCCGCCGACGCCCGAGGAGTATGAGTCGCCCATGATGGTGATGGAGAGCTTGGTGCCTTTGAGGTCGTTGAGATCTTTGCGAGACGAGGCCGACGACGGCGGTTGCCCCGAAGCCCGGCGAACGTTGGAGGCTCCGCTGGCTTTGGGCGAAGCGGACGGGGGAGACGTCCTCTGAGCGGCGCCCCCTTT
>ERZ772946.567-NODE-567-length-13628-cov-5.74545_pt1 | contig 13628 bp, 6 predicted proteins | sample MGYA00511680_ERZ772946 | MGnify/ENA primary metagenome ERZ772946 (study PRJEB29015, sample SAMEA2737918) | human oral metagenome | biome: human oral; feature: human-associated habitat; material: dental | place: China | collected 2016 ... | reverse complement strand
CTGACGGTCTTCCTCTGGGATGCGGTTTTCTATCTACAGGACAGGCAGACTATCTCGCGGCAAAGTTCCGAAAGATACACGAGACGTGGACCCATCTTCGTGACTCGCAGGTGCCGCAGGAGCGGCAAGACCTTCGGGAGAAATTGGAGAGCCTAAGCCAAGATATACGAGCGTGGAGGAAAGAAGCTACTGCTCTGCCTGGCGGCAACTAGCAGATGACGCTTTCCCCTACATATATGGGGTATCTGCTGTAGGATGGGGAGGAAATAAACGCCGCTCCACTCACCTGTGAGGAACCGTTAAAAGCAATGCCGCATACACCCGAAAATGTAGAGAACAATTCAGAGGTATCTCACCAAACCACGTTTGAGAAGCATAAGGCAGAGCGTTGGGAACGGTATCTTCAAGCGGTAAAACAGCTTCGCGGCAAGGACGCCTCTGCGCGTATGAGCGGCGTACACGCACTTGTTGTGCTTGTGGATGAGTGGCTTCACGAAGAAAACCTATCCGAAGACGAAAAAATTAAAGAGGGGCAGTTAATTATTAATAAGCTCTGCGCCTATATCTGCTCCCCCTTCGCCCTCGCCTCTGAGTATGATGAGCTGATTCAGGACAGCCCAGCAGCTGAAGGTCTCTACAAAAATAGAGAACAAGAGTTCTATATTCATAAGGCTGAACTTCAAACAGAAGCAGACGTCCGCCTGAGCATTATGAAAGAGATTCACGCCCGCTTGCAGGGACCAGACAAAAACACCCCAGGGGCGTGGTCAAATTTTGAATACGACTTCTCGGGAAGCACCTTCTTCTACCCTGTAGACCTCACACACTCTTACTACACGAAACCCGTTCATTTCAGTGAATCCGTTTACCAGAGTTCGGCTAATTTCAGTGGATCCACCTACCGGGACTGGGTAGGTTTCAGCGACTCTACCTACCGGGGCCGGGCTGATTTTAGCGGCTCCACCTACCAGGGCGGGGCCGATTTCCACGAATCCATCTACCAGGCTGAGGTTGACCTCAGCAAGTCTGTTTATCAAAACTGGGCAGACTTCCACGAATCCACCTATTGGGGTGATGCCAACTTCAGCGAGTCTGCTTATCGAAGCTGGGCTGATTTCTACGATTCTACCTATCAGGATGAGGCTAGTTTTACCGGCTCCACTTACCAGGAGGGGGTTGATCTTAGCTGCTCCATCTATTGGGGTAGGGCTAACTTCCGCGGTTCCATCTACGAGGATGAGGCTGCTTTTAGCGGGTCTATCTTTCAGGACACAATCGATTTTGGTAAAGATACAGGCAGCGGCGGTTCTTCCCGTTTCACACGATGCGCCCCTGCGTTCTATGACGAGGCAAACCAGCAAAACACACTTTTTGGCGCACCCAATAATGACTTCTCCGTCGAAAACAGCGAGGGCTGCCCCGTTCTCCTTACCCCTGACGGCTTACCCCTTGACTGCCGCTTCCTATCAACCGCCCAGAAGGATTACCTGGGGAATACCCTCCGCAGGCTAGAAGAAACGAATGATGAGTTCCTTGCCGCGAAGAATCATGAAGTGGAGAAAGAGCTCTCAGAAAAGCTGCGGTTTCTCACCCAAGAACTCGATGAGTGGCGCCGGGAAGTTACCGCATTACCGTCCGACTCGCCGAATAATACAGAAGCACCACCTCAGCAGACCAAGTATATGAAACGGCCTGAGGAGGAGGTTCCGTGGTCCCCAGCAGGTAGAGAAGCATTTTCTCTGCTTGACGACTACCGAAAAAACAGCAATGATCACGCCAAGATTTATGCAGTTATTAAAGATATTCTTGAAAGCCATGAACGCCAGATAAAAATTCTTGCAGAACAGACCCAGCAATGTATTGAAAATGCTTTTAAAGAACGCATGGCAGAGCGTCGAGGACGGTACGCAAAAGCAGTAGAACAGCTTGGTAATGCGAATGCCCCCGTTCGTATAGGTGGCGTATATACGCTCATTGGTCTCGCGGATGAGTGGCTACTAGACGAAAGCCTGGAATACTTAGAAAGAGCTAGAGAAGGACAGGTTATTATTAATAACCTGTGCGCATATATCCGCTCCCCGTTTGCCTTTGCTTCCCACTATGATGAGCTAACTCAAGACAGCCCAACATCAGAAGGTCTTTACAAAAATAGAGAACAAGAATTCTATATAGACAAAGCGACACTAAAATCTGAAGCAGATGTGCGCCTGAGCATTCTGAAAGAAATTCACCGCCGTTTGCATGGGCCAGACGAAAACACCCCAGGGGCGTGGTCTGATTTTGAATACGACTTCTCAGGTAGCACCTTCTTCTACCCCGTAGATCTCACAAATTCCTACTACACAAAACCCGTTAATTTCAGCGGCTCTACCTACCAGGATTGGGTTGACTTCAGTAACTCTATCTACCAAAGTCGGGCTGATTTTAACGATTCTACCTACCGGAACTGGGCTGACTTCCGCGGCTCAATCTATCAAGGTCGGGCTGATTTCAATAGCTCCACCTATCAAAATGTGGTTTACTTCAGTGACTCAACTTACAGGGGTGAGGTTTGTTTTAATAAATCCACTTACCAAGATTTTGTTTATTTTGACCGCTCCATCTACCAGAACTGGGCTGATTTCTACGATTCTACCTATCAGGATGAGGCTAGTTTTACCGACTCCACCTACCTGGATATGGTTAGCTTCTTCGACTCCACTTACCAGGAAGTGGTTAGTTTCAGTGATTCTGCCTATTGGAATGGGGGTGGGTTCAGCAACTCCATTTACCAGGGTGAGGTTGATTTCAGCAATTCCATTTACGTCGGCGGGATAGGGTTCAGCAACTCCGCTTACCGGGGTAAAGCTAATTTCAGTGGCTCCATCTACCAGGGTCAGGTTGGCCTCAGCAACTCCACCTATGAGGACGAAGCTGCTTTTAGCGGGTCTATCTTTCGCGACGAAATTTATTGTGGCCAGGGCACAAACAGCGGCAGCTCTTCCCGTTTCACACGATGCGCCCCTGAATTCTACAACGAAACAAACCACCAAAACACGCTCTTTGGCTCACACGACAATAATTTCACAGCTGAAAACGGCAGAGGTTATCCCATTTACCGCAACCTTAAAGGCTTACCCCTCGGCTGTGCTTTCCTAACGCCCACACATAAGAAATATCTGGGTAACATATTCCAAGCAGTGGAAGAAATCAGCGATAAAATTCATGCCCCGCACACCCCAGACAAGACGAAAGAACTCTCAGAAAAGCTGCGGTCTTTCGTTCAAGAGCTCCATGAGTGGCGTGAAAAAGTCACCGCGGTAGAGGGGAACCGATAAACGATGCCAGAAAAACATAATGCAGAACGCTGGGAACGGTACACCAAAGCAGTAGAACAACTGGGCAATGAGAAAGCCCCCGTTCGTATGGATGGTGTGTATACGCTTATTGGCCTCGCGGATGAGTGGCTTCTAGACGAAAACCTGGACTACGCAGAAAAAGTTAGAGAAGGACAGGTTATTATTAATAACCTCTGCGCCTGCATCCGTTCCTCCTTCGCTCTCGCCTTCCACTACAATGAGCTAACTCAAGACAGCCCAATAGCCGAAGGTCTTTACAAAAATAGAGAACAAGAATTCTACACTGACAAAGCGGAGTTCAAATCTGAAGCCGACATTCGCCTGAGCATTATTAAAGAAATTCGCCACCGCCTACAAGGCCCGGACAAAAACAGCCCGGGAACATGGTCCGATTTTGAATATGACTTCTCGGGAAGCATCTTCTTCTACCCCGTAGATCTCACAAATTCTTACTACGCAAAACCTACCGCATTCGATAATGCCGTGTATAAAGCCTGGGCTAATTTTAGCGGCTCCCACTATTGCGGTGACGCTGATTTCAGCTACTCAGACTACGGGGGTGATACTGATTTCAGCTATTCCACCTATCAGGGTGAAGCTGACTTCCGGGAGTCCGCCTACCAGGGTTGGGCTGACTTTAGCCGCTCCACCTACAAACAAAAAGCTGTTTTTAGCGATTTCATTTCTCCCTCCACATACAAAAGTGACGCTGATTTCAGCAACTCAGACTATGGGGATGATACCGATTTCAGCTATTCCACCTATCAGGGTAGGGCTGATTTCCGCGCCTCCACCTACGCCGGCGAGGCGTATCATCGCGGTTCCAGCTACACGGGTACAGTTGATTTCAGTGATTCCGTCTATAAGGGCCGGGCTATCTTCAGCCGCGCCACCTACCAGGGTAAGGCTAATTTCAGCGGCTCCAGGTACCAGGATGAGGCTCACTTCTATTTCTCCACCTACCAAGAGGCTGATTTCAGTGGCGCTACTTACCAAGCTCTCACTGACTTCAGCTACTCCACTTACCGGGGTGCAGCTGACTTCCGCAGATCAGCCTACCGGGCTGGGGCTGACTTCTGCGGCTCAGATTATCGGGAGTGGGTCACCTTCAGCGGATCCACCTACCAGAGGTGGGTTAACTTTGATAACTCCATCTATGGGAGCTGGGCTGATTTCAGTAAGTCCACCTACCAGAGAAATGCTGACTACAGCGAGTCTATCCACCAGGGCTGGGTTAATCTCAGCGGATCCACTTATGAGGGTGTAGCAGCCTTTAACGGGTCTATTTTTGACGACAAAATCTATTTTAGTGAAGATATAGACGGCAGCTGTTCCTCCCGTTTCACGCAGTGCGCCCCCGCGTTCTACGACGAGACAAACCACCAAAATACTCTTTTTGGTTCGCATAAGAATAATTTCACGGTCGAAAACGGTAGGGGCCACCCCATTTACCTTACGCCTGAGGGATTACCCCTCAACTGTGCTTTCCTGGCACCCGATCAGGGGGAATACCTGAAGAGTATTCTCCGCAGGTTGGAAGAAATCAGCGATGAAATCCTTGCCGTGAAAAATGATGAAGAGAAAAAAGAGCTCATAGAAAAGCGGCAACCTCTTGACAAAGAATTCAAAGAATGGCGTGAAAAAGTCACCACAGCGCAGAGAACCCGATAAGCAATGCCAGAAAAACATAATGCAGAGCGTCGAGGACGGTACGCAGAAGCAGTAGAACAGCTTGGTAATGTGAGTGCCCCCGTCCGTTTGGGCGGCGTGTACACACTCGTTAGCCTAGTAGATGAATGGCTTAGAGAAGAGAACATAGAATACAACGAACGAATCGCAGAAGGCCAGGTTATTATTAATATCCTGTGCGCATATATCCGCTCCCCGTCTGCCTTTGCTTCCCGCTATGATGAGCTAACTCAGGACAGCCCAACAGCCGAAGGTCTCTACAAGAATAGAGAACAAGAGTTCTATATAGATAAAGCAGGTTTAGAGTCTGAAAAGAAGGTTCGCCTGAGCATTATTAAAGAAATTCGGCACCGTTTGCAGGGTTCTAAAGAAAACGCCCCGGGAGCGTGGTCAGATTTTGAATATGACTTCTCGGGAAGCATTTTCTTCTACCCCGTAGACCTCACGCACTCTTACTACGCAAAGCCTGTTAATTTCAGCGGTTCCGCCTACTGGGGTGAGGCTGATTTTAGCTACTCCACCTACATGGATGAGGTTTACTTCAGCGAGTCCAGCTACCAGGGCCGGGCTGGTTTCAATGGTTCCATCTACCAAGCTGAGGCTGATTTCCGTAGCTCCACGTACCGGGGTTCAGCTGGCTTCGCCAGATCCACCTACCGGGGAGGGGCGTACTTCAGCGGCTCCACCTATCTCAGTGAGGCCGTCTTCCGTGGCTCTGTTTACCGGTGCGTGGCCACTTTTAACGATTCCATCTACCACTATTGGGTTGATCTTCGTGGCTCCACGTATCAGGGCGCAGCTGATTTTGGCGGCTCCACCTACCAGTATTGGGCTGATTTCCGTGGCTCCACGTACCGGCGGTGGGCTTACTTCAACGACTCTATATGCTGCGGTTGGGCGGGCCTCAGCCACTCCGTCTACGAGGGCGAGGCTGACTTTAGCGGGTCTATTTTCTGTAGTGACATTTATTTTGGCCAAGACGGAGACAACAGTAGCTTTTCTCGCTTCACAGACTGCACCCCTCAGTTTTATGACGAGACAAACCATAAAAACACCCTTTTTGGCTCGCATAACAATGATTTCACAGTCGAAAACAGCAGGGGCTACCCCATTTACCATGGCTTTGAAGGCTTACCCCTTAGATGCTGTTTCCTAGCGGAAGCACAAGAAGAATATCTCAGCGGTATCTTCAAAGAGATAGAAGAGACGAGGGAGAAACTTCTTACCACAGAACACTTCCAAGAAAAGATAGGACTCCCAGGAAAGCTACGGGCTTTCAACACAGCACTCCATGAATGGCGTGAAAAAGTCACCACAGCACAGAGGACCCGATAAGCAATGCCAGAAAAACATAATGTAGAACGCCGAGAACGGTACACCAAAGCGGTGGAACAACTCGGAAGCAAAGAAGCCCCTGTCCGTATAGGTGGTGTGTACACGCTTGTTGGGCTCGTGGATGAGTGGCTTCTAGACGAAAACCTGGATTATACAGAAAAAGTAAGAGAAGGACAGGTTATTATTAATAACCTTTGCGCCTATATCCGTTCCTCCTTCGCTCTCGCCTTTCACTACGATGAGCTGACTCAGGAAAGCCCAACAGCTGAAGGTCTTTACAAAAATAGAGAACAAGATTTCTATATAGATAAAGCAGAGTTCAAATCTGAAGCCGACATTCGCCTGAGCATTATTAAAGAAATTCACGATCGCCTACAAAGCCCTAAAATAAACACGCCGGGGGCATGGTCAGATTTTGAATATGACTTCTCGGGAAGCACCTTCTTCTACCCCATAGATTTCACACGCTCTTACTACACAAAACCTGTTAAGTTCAGTGGCTCCACCTACCAAGACGAGGTTCGCTTCGGTGGTTCCACTTACCAGGGCGGGGCCGATTTCAGCGGCTCTATCTACCGGCGCGGGGCTGATTTCCTCAGTTCTACATACCAGAGTCAGGCTAACTTCGTCGGTTCCACGTACCAGGACAAGGCTGTCTTTAGCAGCTCCACCTACCAGGATGGGGCTAACTTCAGCGGATCCACTTATCAAGGTGAAGTTTTCTTTCGTGGCTCCGTCTACCGGGGCTGGGTTGTTTTCAATGGCTCTACCTATCGGGAAGAGGCTGATTTCTGTGGCTCTACCTACCGGCGCGGGGCTGATTTCAGCGACTCTACCTACTGGGGCAAGATTGTTTTCGGCGGCTCCGTCTATCAAGGCTGGGCTGTCTTTCGCGATTCCGCTTACCGGGGCGAAGCTGCCTTTAATGACTCCGTCTACTGGGGTGGGGCCGATTTCAGCGGCTCTACCTACCGGGGCAGGACTGGCTTCGGTAACTCTATCTACCAGGAAGGGGCCAATTTAAGCCGATCCACCTACTGGGGCGAGGCTGACTTTAGCGGGTCTATTTTCTGTAGTGAAATATATTTTGGCTACGGCACACACAGCGACAGTTTTTCTCGTTTCATAGGTTGCACACCTCAGTTTTATGACGAGACGAACCATAAAAACACCCTCTTCGGCTCGAATAACAATAATTTCACGGTTGAAAACGGCAAGGGCTACCCTGTTTACCGTGGCTTTGAAGGCTTACCTCTTGGCTGTGCTTTTCTCACCGCAGAGCAGAAAGAATACCTTGCAGATAAGTTCCAAGAAATAGACGAAACAAAGAATAAATTTCTTGAGGTAAAAGATACCGAGGGGAACGCCATACTTGTCAACACTCCGCTATCTCTTAACGGTGAGATCCGTGTTTGGTGTGAAAAAGTCACCACGGTAAAAGCGGAGGACGCAGCACCCGGAGAGGAAGATAACTAGCCGCCCGGTTGAGCTGAAGATGCGGTAGGGTAAAAAGGAACACGCACCAGCCACTTAAGGAGCAGAACGCCAATGCCAGAAGAACACAAAACTATAGAGGCTAGATTATCTGCTAGCCCAGAGGTATATCATATGGCGCGGTTTGAGAAGGCTTTTCCGTGGCTCCTGGTTGGTGGGGCGGCGCTTGTCCTACTTGAAACCTACCGCAAGAATACTAATGACCGCGCTAAAGCAAACGCAGACATTAAGGCCGCCCTCAAAAACCAAGAGCACCAGGCGGAAGTTCTCAAAGAACAAATCCGGCAATTCGACGAAAATGCTTTCCAAAAACGTAAAGCAGAACGCCGAGAGCGGTACACCAAAGCAGTAGAACAACTTGGAAGCAAAGAAGCACCTGTCCGTTTGGGCGGCGTGTACACACTCGTTGGACTCGTGGATGAGTGGCTTGAAGAAAAGAACTTAGAATATAGCGAACGGCTCAAAGAAGGGCAGGTTATTATTAATAACCTTTGCGCCTATATTCGCTTCCCGTTCACTCTTGCTTCTTATTATGATGAATTATCTGAAGATAAACCTTCGTCTGAGGGGTTTTATAAAGATAATCAGCAGAAGTTCTACACTGATAAAGCAGATTTCAAAGCTGAAGCAGATATTCGCCTGAGCATTATTAAAGAAATTCACAGCCGCCTACAAAACCCTGAAATAAACACACCAGGGACGTGGTCAGATTTCGAATACGACTTCTCAGGTAGCATTTTCTTCTACCCCGTAGACCTCACAAACTCCTATTACACAAAACCTGTTAATTTCAGTGGCTCCACCTACCAAGACGAGGTTCGCTTCGACGGCTCTGTCTACAAAGACGAGGCTGACTTCGGTAGCTCCATCTACAAGAGTTGGGCTACCTTCGACGGCTCCACCTACACAGGTTGGGTTGGCTTCAATTGCTCCACCTACCAAAGCTGGGCTGACTTCAGCGCCTCCACGTACCAGGACGGAGCTACCTTCATGAGCTCCACCTACCAAAGCTGGGCTGACTTCAGTAATTCTACCTGCCAAAGTGAGGTTTACTTCAGCGACTCTACCTACAAGGGTAAGGCTGACTTCTGCGGCTCGACCTACCAGAATGAGGTTTACTTCAGCTACTCCACCTACCAGAGTGAGGCTGACTTCAGCGACTCTATCTGCCAAGGCAAGGCTGACTTCAGTGACTCCACCTACCAAGGCTGGGCTGACTTCCGCAACTCCGCTTACCAGGGTCGGGCTGGTTTCACCGGCTCCACCTACCAGGGTGAGGTTTACTTCAACGACTCTACCTACCAGTGGGCTCATTTCAGCGGCTCCACCTACCGAGGCTGGGCTAACTTCCGCAACTCCGCTTACCAGGGTCGGGCTGGTTTCACCGACTCCATCTACCAGAATGAGGTTTATTTCAGCGGCTCCACCTACGAAGATAAGGCCGACTTCAGTGGGTCTATTTTCTGCGGTGACGTTTATTATGGCAAAGATAGATACAACAGTAACTTTTCTCGGTTCACAGAATGCACCCCTCAGTTTTATAATGAGAATAGCCATCAAAATACACTTTTTGGTTCGCCTAACAATAATTTCATAGTAGATACCGATAAAGGTTATCCTATTAATCTAAATTCCGAAGGCCTACCTCTTGGCTGTGATTTTCTCACCACAGAGCAGAAAGAATACCTTGCAGATAAGTTCCAAGAAATAGACGAAACGAAGAATAAATTTCTTGAGGTAAAAGACCCCAAAGAGAAAGCAGAACTCTCGAAAAATCTGCAAGCTCTTACTGAAGAGCTCTATGAATGGCGGGAGGAAGCCACCACGGTAAAAATGGAGAGCACAGCACCCGGAGAGGAAGATAACTAGCCGCCCGAAGGATTCACGGCTTCCCACTTTCTGCCGTATGAGAGCACTAAGATTCTACGGCACTGTTTGCCCCACCCCAGGGGTTTGACCCTGCTCTGGCGTGACTGGTTGTTTCGACCAACCCGTAACGGCCTCTGAATACGCGCAGGACTGGGCCGTTACCTGCCTGTTCAGCAAAGATTTGCAGGTAAACCTTGAGTCAAAATTCAGGAAAATCTGAAAGGTGAGCTGAAGATGCGGTAGGGTGAAAAAGGAACACACACCATCCACCTTGAGGAGCAGATCGCCAATGCCAGAAGAACGCGAAGATGTAGAGACTAAATCGTCTGATAGTCCAGAGGTATATCAGCAAACTAGGTTTATGGCCTGGTTTGAGAAGGCTTTTCCCTGGCTTCTGGTTAGTGGAGCGACACTCGGTCTAACTCTCATGATTATTCTGCCGATTATCTTTTTCCAAGAGAAAACGGCTGAGCAGCTTCTTGCACAAAGTAACCTACGTTTAGCGCTCCTTTACACAACCGGCGGTGGGATCGCCGCACTCGGTCTACTTGAAACCTACCGCAAGAATACTAATGACCGCACCAAAGCAAATGCAGATATTAATGCAGCTCTCAAAAATCAAGAACACCAGACGAAAGTTCTCAAAGAACAAATCCGGCAATTCGATGAAAATGCTTTCAAGGAACGTAAAGCAGAACGCCGAGAACGGTACACCAAAGCGGTAGAGCAGCTAGGTGATGAGAAGGCCCCTATTCGTATGGGTGGCGTATACACACTTGTTGGGCTCGTGGATGAATGGATTGAAGAAAAAAGCCTATCCGATGATGAAAGATTTAAAGAGGGGCAGGTTATTATCAATAACCTCTGCGCCTATATCCGCTCCCCGTTTGCTCTTGCTTCTTATTATGATGAGTTATCTGAAGATGCCCCTTCGCTTGAGGGGAGTTATAAAGATAAAAAAGAAGAATTCTACGTAGACAAAGCCATATTAGATTCCGAAGCAGACGTTCGCCTCAGTATAATTAAAGAAATTCACGACCGCATACAGGGTCCAGACAAAAACACGCCGGGGGCGTGGTCAGACTTTGAATACGATTTCTCGGGAAGCACCTTCTTCTACCCAATAGACCTTACGAACTCTTACTACGCAAAACCTATTAATTTCAGTGGTTCCACCTACAAGGGCTGGGCTAACTTCACCGACTCCACCTACCAGGGCGAGGCTAACTTCAGCGACTCCACCTACCAGGGCGAGGCTAACTTCCGCGGCTCCACCTACAAGAGCGGGGCTGACTTCCGCGGCTCCACCTACCATGCCTGGGCTAACTTCACCGACTCCACCTACCAGGCCTGGGCTAACTTCACCGACTCCACCTACCAGGCATGGGCTAACTTCAGCGGCTCCACCTACCAGGCCTGGGCTAACTTCACCGACTCCACCTACCAGGCCTGGGCTAACTTCACTGACTCCACCTACCAGGCCTGGGCTAACTTCAGCGGCTCCACCTACAAGGGGGAGGCTAACTTCAGCGGCTCCACCTACAAGGGCGGGGCTAACTTCAGCCGCTCCACCTACAAGGGCGGGGCTAACTTCAGCCGCTCCACCCACCAGGGCGAGGCTGACTTCAGCCGCTCCACCTACCAGGGCGGGGCTAACTTCAGCCGCTCCACCTACCAGGGCAGGGCTAACTTCAGCGACTCCACCTACCAGGGCGGGGCTAACTTCAGCCGCTCCACCTACAAGGGGGAGGCTAACTTCAGCCGCTCCACCTACCAGGGCGGGGCTGACTTCTGCGGCTCCACCTACGAAAATGAGACTGACTTTAGTGGATCTATTTTCTATCAGGAAACTTATTTTGGCGAAGACAGATACAGTAACAGCTCTTCTTGTTTTACAAACCGCGCCCCTCAATTTTATGACAAGAAGAAGCGTAAGAATACGCTTTTTGGGTCACATAATAATGATTTCACAGTAGATATCGATAAAGGTTATCCTATTGACCTAGATTCCAAAGGTATACCCCTTAACTGTAAATTCCTTACTTCAGAGCAAAAGGAATACCTTGCAGATAAGTTCCGAGAAATAAAAAAAATAAATAATAAACTTCGTGAGGTGAAAGACCCCAAAGAAAAGGAAGAACTCTTGAAAAAGCTGCAAGCTCTTAACAAAGAGCTCTACGAATGGCGCAAGAAAGCCACCACGGTAAAAGTGGAGGGCACAGCACCAGAAGAAAAGAATAACTAGCCGCCTGCAGGATTCACGGCCTCCGCTTCCTGCTGTATGAGAGCACTAAGATTCTACGGCACTGTTTGTCCTCTAGGGGTTTGTTCCTGCTGGCGCGGCTGGTCTGCTTCAACTACAGATTTCAATCCACAACACCCCTGAATATGCGCAGGACTGGGCCGTTACCTACCTGTTCAGCAAAGATTTGCAGGTAAACCTTGAGTGAAAATTCAGGAAAATCTGAAAGGTAAGCTGAAGATGCGGTAGGGTGAAAAAGGAACACACACCATCACTTTAAGGAGCAGATCACCAATGCCAGAAGAACGCGAAGATGTAGAGGTTACGCCACAACAGGACACAGCTCCAGATACTTCACAGCAGAAGAAGAAATGGCGCGCTATTGACTGGATCGCTGGAGGCACTTTCATAGCGGAAGTACTGTGGGGTTCATGGTGGCTAATCACTCAAGTTTGTCGCTTAATACCGTGGAACCCACACGTTAGTACTGAACATTTCGCACAGTTCTATTGTGGCGTGGGTCTTGGAATCCTATCGGTTGGGTACCTGACGCTGATTTTGTGGCCCATCATCTTCAACATCTTCAAACAGGGTAAAGACTCCAAACAGGATAACGATCCTCGCTGGTTCCACGCACGCATTCTTTCGAGTGGCATAGTGGGTGGCTCATATGCGTTCCTGCTACCTGCTGTCATGAGCCTACCTGAAGGCGGCGTTAACTCTGGTGGAGCAGCGGCGCTCCGACAAGCAATCCTACTGGCGACAGGCGGGCTTATTGCTCTTATTGCGCTCGGTGAGACTCGCCGAAAAAATGATAACGACCGTGAAGCAGCTGAGAACCTTCGGGCGCATCAAGAAAATATGCTTATTCAACAAAAGGAACAGTTTGAAGCGAATTCTTTTAAGGAACGTAAAGCAGAACGCCGGGAAAGATACACCAAAGCGATAGAACAGCTAGGTGATGAGAAAGCACCTATTCGTATGGGCGGTGTATACACACTTGTTGGACTCGTGGATGAATGGCTTGAAGAAGAGAATTTACCTGAAGCCGAGAGACTCAAAGAAGGACAGGTTATTATCAATAACCTTTGTGCCTATATTCGTTCTCCATTTACTCTTGCTTCTCATTATGATGAGTTATCTCAGGCCAACCCCGCATCTGAAGGAATCTATAAAGATAAAGAACAAGAATTCTACGCAGACAAAGCGACGTTAGATTCTGAAGCAGACGTTCGTCTAGGAATTATTAAAGAAATTCACGACCGTCTACAAGGCTCTGGCAAAAACACGCCGGGGGCGTGGTCAGACTTTGAATATGATTTCTCGGGAAGCACCTTCTTCTACCCAATAGACCTTACGAACTCTTACTACGCAAAACCTATTAATTTCAGTGGTTCCACCTACAAGAGCGGGGCTTACTTCACCGACTCCACCTACCAGGGCTGGGCTTACTTCACCGACTCCACCTACGAGGGCGAGGCTTACTTCAGCGGCTCCACCTACCAGGGCTGGGCCTACTTCACCGACTCCACCTACAAGGATGTAGCTGACTTCCACGGCTCCACCTACCAGGGTAGAGCTGGCTTCGGTGGCTCTACCTACCAGGACTCGGCTGACTTCGGTGGCTCCACCTACAAGGGCCGGGCTAACTTCACCGACTC
>ERZ772946.564-NODE-564-length-13722-cov-2.47765_pt1 | contig 13722 bp, 14 predicted proteins | sample MGYA00511680_ERZ772946 | MGnify/ENA primary metagenome ERZ772946 (study PRJEB29015, sample SAMEA2737918) | human oral metagenome | biome: human oral; feature: human-associated habitat; material: dental | place: China | collected 2016 ... | reverse complement strand
CCAAATTTCTTGGATTCGATACGTTTTGTTTTTGACATAATTTCTCCTTATTAAAGTACGGTCAGATAACTGGGTGAAAAAGTAGGGTAAAAAAGGGAGAGTCAAGCGACTCTCCCTTTTGTTCATTAAGATAATGTGGTTCTCAAAAATCTTTAGATTCCTATCGAACTCTCTGTCTAGTTTAAGTTCCTGATATTACTGTCTAGGACCATAACTAAAACGCCCATTACCGAAAACGTTTATGATAGCAAGATTACTTCCCTCTACTTCGAAACCAGGGTTGGCAAACTCTCCCCTCAATTCAAAATTAGCACCTGGCCAAACATTGACGATAAAGAGGTTATGAGTCCCCCTTACTTTAAAAACATCACCCCAGGTATCACCGGCAAGACTTCCTGAAATATAGAAGTCCTGGTGGATATTCATTACAGCAATATTACGCTCACCTTCGATAAGACAACCCATTATCCAATGCCCTCTATGGAAGTCATCGTGTGAGACACCTTTTCGACGTAAAGGATGGACGTGTTCGAACGCAAAACACCCATCGTTACCGTACACCCTCCAGAACGCGATATCGTTGTCATAGAAGAAGAAATTACGTTTCGTGCTCTCAACCATATCGCTGTCTGTGCTGACATCAAGATATTTGTTTCCAATCTCGAATTGCTCTGTACCACGAGCGCCACGATGTGTACCTATTGTCCTCCAGTCATAAACTGTCGACGTGTAAGGCTTTGATGCGTAGAACCTCCCATCTGGTACAAAACCTTGTCCAATCCTAGTCATGTCTCCAACAGCAAATACTTCCTCGCCTAACCAACGTCGCGCTGTCCCTTCATCGGCATTTGCCCCAATCCAACCAGTTGGCATATTGTAGAGATTTTCACCTTGAAGGAAGGTACTAAAATCAATGATTAAATCGTTTAATGCCGCCTGTCTGATACTGTGACTTGCTGGCGCTAGGTTTTTACCCGCAAGTCCTGGGTCACCAATAAAGTACTGACTACTTAATTGACTATAATGCAAACGGTTTCTGTCAATTACCGAATTTGCCTGTAATCTAGAAAGCCAGTTACCTCCTGGTCTCCATAGGTTTAACCCTCCCGGTCCTTCAAAACTCCGACTTACTTTGATTTGTCTCCCAGCAAATGTAAACTGTTTGCTGAGTTCTCTTTCTAATCTCATATGTTTTCCTTTCTTTCATTATGGTCTGACCATAATGAAAGAATACGAGGAAACTAAAATGACAACATTAATAAGGGTTGACGATCATCGTGTCGCTAGAGATTCGTACCCGTTCACGGGCGGGAATCAGATGTGTTTAATAAAAAGAGAGAAGAAGAATGTGCCAGTTGTGTTTGATAACATGTGGTACACAGAGTTCGAGAGTAGGAAAGAGAGAGAAAGGGTTACTCCACGTAACTTAACCTTTTCTAGAAGCTATTATGGCGGGACTGTTCCTTCGTATCAGAATTACGCTAACCAACACACTTTTCAAGTAGAAGGTGGCAGTTTCCCAGTTGGACAATGGGCGAGTCCCTACAAAAATAGTAGATGGTTAAAGGGGATGGAAACTCGAGCAAGAACTTTTGATTTGATTCCAATTATTGCAGGAAATTGCTCTGCAAGTATCGGAGAAGTTTTTGAAGCCAGTACTAAGATGCGTTATCAAGAGAGAAGTACTAACGTTACCAATGGCGACGGTGTGAGAATAACGGATGAGACGTTAGTAACCGATCTCCTAGGAGACGGAACTAACAACAGAGGTTTTTCAGTATACGAGAATGGCCATTGGTCATGGGCTAACTATAATATCTGGGGTAATGTAACATTCGATCCTAGACGTTATTCAGCGGCGATGATTTCTTTTGTCGCCAGATCAAACGACCAAGCCATCGCTGTAAATATTTTCGGCAACGTAACGATAAAAGGTAGTCTAGATAAATTTATTAAATCCGACCATGCTTTCTCACTTATCATGGTACACGATGGTGCTACACTGACGGTAACTGAAGGTCGTGGTGAGGGTCGGGGTTGTGCGATTGCCTTCGGTTCTGGTAGGATTATTGGTATTTAGCAAAAAAAAGAGGATACCTTTGGGTATCCTCTCTATGCCGTTAAAGTACCATCCCACTTAATATCAAGTAGATATTGAGGAGTTGTGCGAAATGGTCTTTATCACCTTCAAAGAAATAGACGTTTTCATGACCAAAAGGTAAATCTACATTCCCTAGACCCGAGAGTTTAAAGACCGCGAGATCCCCTAATTTTCCCCAAGTAAGATAAGGGTAAATCATCGAGGTCTCACCAAACACCGGAAGTTTTTTATCGGCGACATGCCAGATCCGGAAGTTCTTATAAAGATCTTCCGAAAGACGTTCAGTATTTGAGCCCATCGGTATTGTCATTAAAGCCAACTTACTTTCGAGTTTATTTAAGATAAACTTCGCGTACTTCTTGACTTCTTTGAGATTTGGTGGTAAAGCATCGTTTCCCATCAAGGTCATCAAGAATTCCCCATTGAAGTGGAGGTCTAACGCTTCTTTATCTTCCCGAGTACGTTTGTTGAAGGTTAACAACATTTCCTCAGGTCTGATTTTAAAAGCCGTTTCAAACTCTTTTGGTGTATAAAGTACCGCAGTTTTTCTATCGTCTTCTGATTTCACTAAGATAACCGTGTCATTTAACTCAAAGATTTCTTTCGTATCTTCCAACTTCAGTTCTTCGATACGGATCTTATCCCCTTCTATCGTCATCCGACAACTCGAACGAGTAGGTAACTGAGCTAATCGTCCGTACCGCTTTATATTAGTTGTGTCCAGAAAGGACTCATCCAACTCCTGATGGCGCTTATAAAACTTATACATTTCGATAAGCTGAGCGTAATAGAGTTTGACATTTCCCATCTCGCTGTGCTTAAATGCAATCATCTTTCCATACTCCCTTTAAATGCCCATCGTGGGGTAGGAGATACTGTATAGGGTTTCCCCAACACGATCCGCTGTAGGTAAGCAGACTGTGGTTCGGCTTTATTGTTACAAAATGTAAACACAATCATTTTAACCTACCTCCTTGATAACTTTCATAAGGTCATCTTGTGCTTCTAAAAGATTTTCCAAGATACGATAACCGCCACTGTAGAGATACCATCTCGCACCATCAAAGAACAGCGCTTTATTCTTAGTGAAGGGTCTTCGTATCTCGATGACGTGAGGTTTCTTACGGTTTGTGGTAGAAGATTCCCCGCGCTTAGATTCAAGAAATGAGACATCATAGACCTCAAGGATAGGGGCAACGGCTTCCATTGTTGCATTGTCTAGTGGTGTACAGACGACATCGTGCATTAACTGCCCGCGTCGTACAGCATCGGTTGACAACGTCGATAACTCAGCACGGATAGTTTCGTACAAGTCAGAAGCCATCGAGAGATTCTTCTTCTCTCTCAGTTTAGAAACAATCTGCCAGATACGGCCTAGGTTAAACTCACCATAGAGAACGTCTACGCCCGTTGCAAAAGGTCTCATATCTTCTTGTTGGAAGAGGGAGAAAGTTCTTCTTCCCCCCACAAGGAAGTTCAGCACGAAGTCTCTCACTCCTACCGCGTAAGTTTCTTTCGCACTCATCTTGATAAAGACGACAGAGCTTTTTCTTACGTGCGAGAAGTTTCGGAATCGAAACTCGAATTCAGTGATATACGAAGCTTTATCTTCTTTCACTACCGTGTGGGTAAGTGTTCCCAATAACTCCTTTACTTCCCCTGAACTATTCACGTACTTCAAGTTGGCGAGATACGTACTTGGGATAGCTTCGATTAACATTCCCTCATTTGCCACGAAACAAGGTTTGATTGCGACTGTTCCATCAGGCAGTCTGATTTCATAATTTCTTTCCATTTGTTGCCTCTTTTAGACTTGCTACATAATCTTGCAGTGGTTTAAACCGCCATGCTTTTGGGTCGGGACTAAATTTCTTTAGTTCTTCTAAGTCTGATACCTCAAACTCTTCTGATCCCATTAACCGTAAAACTAAAATGTCGATATCAACAGGATCATCAAGATAGTAATAATAACGTTCAGCGCCCGGCCACGTGGTTGGTTCAAACGTCATCCATTTATACGTGAAACGATTTAAACACGAATAAGAAACAAGTCCCGATTCGTAAACTAAAATGAGTTCAGAGCGAAACAAGTTTCCTTCCGAATTAGTGAAATTACGGATAAACGCAACGGAATCTCTTCCTGTAAGATCTGCCATCTTTCTTACATCAATGGTTAACGGATTGTCCTCAGGACGAACACCCATCTTTGAACCAAATAACAAGAGGTTATCCGGGTTACGCAATAACTTCACTAACTCAACATCGTGTTCTTCCAAGTTATCCAACTGGTAAAACTTAAGCCCATCATCAGGATGGGCTATTAAGAAACGTTTTACCTTATGGATGAACTTTAACACGTACCACATGATGAGATAGAATCCATTCATTAACAACGGATACCTCCTATAAACCTAACATGAAGTAATAGAAATCAAGGAACTTATCCATGTACTGACGTTGGTGTGTAGACACCCGTAGTTCCCGCATGGTGAGATGTTTGATACCCAGCATCTTATTAAACGCATAACGGGTATCCTCAATGGATCCTTTAGTTGATGACATAGACACGTAGTAAATATGATCGTCTATTTTCCACTCACCACTCTGTTTCAGCAATTTTAAATTATCCATTTTGCTTTCTGCCTCAGTAAGTTGTCTAGCAACAACCAAATGGGCAAATGTGTAGTCAGGCGCAAGCGGTGTGCTACTTAATGTCAACATCCGATCAAATTCACGTTCTAAGAAAGCCAAGATGGCATCTTTCTTCTTACGCAAGGCATCAAACTTGACTGGTTTATCGACAGTGTTGAACAGGTCGATGAGGATGTTGTCATCAAAGATAAGACGACAGTGTTTCTCACCTATGTCTTGGATATCAAACCAAAAAAGTGTCTCTCCGAGTTCTTTTGCATAAAGCACTTTGAACACAGGTTCCGGTAGGATATAAAGGACGTTGTCTAACAAACCAGAGAAGAGTACCCAGGGTGTTTTAAGATCACAATCCAAGGAGACCTTTTCCTCATCACGGCCTGTGACGGTAAAACCATGAATCTGGAAATGCTCTCTGGAAACACTTGCGTTTAATGCAAAGTCTACCATTTGATATTTCTTTCCATCGACAGAGAACCGATAGAACAAATTGAACAAATCATCGTAGTTGATTTCAGCAAATTGGTTCTTATAGACATCCCCCTCACGGAGGATGACGTACTTGATATCGCAGAGTCTTTCATATTCTCCACTGTTTGTCACCGGAAGCGACGCTCGTAGGTGACGATATTTAAGTTCTTTCATAGAACAGCCCCCTTAATTTAGATGTGTCGTTGTTCTATCTTCGACACCGGTTTGCTTTGCTAGTGTTTCGATTTCCTTTTCTAGATAGGTCAGTAACCCTTCGTTCAACTCGACGAGTTCTTTCAGTTTCGCTTCCATCTCCACCATGGTTTTTGCCTCGTTCATTTCTGAAGTGATAGCGATATTGTCCTCAAGATACTCTTGAACGACACGAAGGAACTTTGTCTTTTCTTCTAATGCACCCGTCATAATTTTTCCTTAAATTTCGGTTCGGTATTTTTAGCCACCAATACAGTAAGGCAAAGACATTTTCGTTTGTACGGCTTAGCCGCTGGACTACGCTCAGTCAACTTAAAATTGATGTAGTGGTTGTCAGCTAGGTGTTTTTCGAATCGGATAGCTAACTCTCTTTCGACCCGCTTAGGGAACATGAAGAAGAAAGGTGTTAACGTCTCTATTTCTAGTTCGATACTGTTAGCACCCTTCTCTTCCCAGATGGGTTCGAATACCTTTGAGCCTACCGCCATTGATTCGGTGTTGTCTAACCACCATTTCAAATAGGCTTTGTCAGTGAATCCGATTGTTTCTGCTGAGAAGAGGTGATTTAATCGAACGCCTTTCTTCTGTTCCTTTAATGAAGATGCGTATTGAATATTTGCACCTCTCATTTCAAACAGATGAGCAAAAAAGTCCTCTGCTGGGCTAACATTGTATTTCATCCGACCAGGAGGACGGATATCAATGTAAACCGCCTTCTTATCTTTGAAGAACTCCGTGAGTCTCAGCACCACGGTTTTGAAAAGATGTCGCGGCAAAAAGATCTCAAATGTCTTCGCGTAACGTTCAGGGGTCTTTGAAAACCATTTCCATTCACAGTCCTTCTTGTCCCATGGAGTAAGCACGACACGTTCATTATTAAGATAGAAGGTATTACACCAAGATTGCCATTGGTGAAAACGAAACCACTTACCGTTATGATCAGCGTGTGTTATCAACCACGATAAATTATTGTATTTCATTTTAGTTTCCTGTTGTAAGACGTAACTGATGTTTACCTGGCTGTAGCATGCGCAACAACACCATTGGTTCATGGAAACGGAAACCACAGGCTTGTGCATGGCCACCACCTCCGAACTGTTTCGCGATAATCGTACTATCAAAATCTGGCGTAGAACGTACACCACATTTCCAGAAGGTCTTATCAAAGTCAACCATGATAGCAAACTTGACATCTTCTTCGGAACGGATTAATAAATTACCTAACTCAGAAGTAAAGAACTTACTACAGGAAACAAACTTACCCTTCACTTGTTTACCATCGACTTCGATAGCGACATCACGGGCTTGTTTCATCAAGTCAGCTAACTGGATATCCTTTTGCCACAACAACGATTCCCCTTCGGTGATAAAACGTTCCGTATGCTTATCAAGATCCATATCGGCAATAAGCTTCAATGGTTGACGGTTATATAAGAAGAAGGCTTCACAATACGCTTTAGACTCATTGTGTCGCCATAGCCAGATATCCCGGTCTTGGATAAGCAACAAGCAATCCGGTACTTCTTTATCAAGATATTCGTAAAGCTCTTCCCCTTCTTTCTCAAGGATAGTTTGGAAATCTTCTTCATCCAAGCGATGGGCGTACAACCAGGTCAAAACCGCACCGCTCATCCCGTTATGGAAGTAGTATTCGTACTTACCGGTTTGTTTGAATTCTTCTAAGTACTCTTCCGTCGCAAGGGAAGTCCCTGCACGTTCCCAGAACGTCTTATGATGGTCAATTTCAACAATCTTGATATCTTCTTTCAAAAGACGTTGTAAAAACGCAATCGGTAGAGAGTAGTCTAACACATAAAGGGTACGACAAGTTGGTAACTTCTCGAAGAACCCCATTTTGGTTAATTGTTCTTCAAGCTTACCGTGTCTAAGCAAGAAGAAGTTCTCCAATGGGATACTCCCATCGTAGCGTTCATTAATTGCCCATGCGGCACCGGTACCGTCGTTACAGTCGCCGTGGCTGATAACCAAAATTTCATTTAACATTTTTTTGCTCCTTGTTTTTAATCGATTAAAAATAGAGAAGAAACTCCTCTCCATCAAGATAATGTGGGTGTAAGATTTTGATAGATTGTCTACTATTCTTTCTTTACTAACTAGAATACTTATTATGAGATCAATGACTTATTAATCTCTCCCGTAACTGGAATCAAAAAACGGGTAAAAAAAAGAGGGAGTTTTACTCCCTTTCCTAATTATGCGATAAGCCACTCTGGCTTACGGCACTCGCCACGATAAAACATATTGGCGATAGCGATTTTCTTCTTGATGCGGGCGATGCGACTTATCGTCATCTCTCGTCCTTGTGCATCAAACGGTAAGGTTAGTTTTTTGAGATGATCTTCCCAGAAAACTAACGCGTCTTCTAACATCTGTAAACTGTCCATGAGAGGCTCCTGTTACATAAGTGAATAGGTGACGATACCTTTAATATCGTCGTCCTGAAAGGGAGTAATCCCTCTCATCACTTAGGTAATGTGGGTGTCAAAAATTGTTAGAACCGCATCAAGGAGAAACCTTTTATCTTAACAAAAAAAAAGGGTAGGCTTTTGCCTACCCTGTTATGCCCTACAAATGTAGGTAAGGAGTCTCAGCGTCGAGAACACTGATTAAAATATCGATAAGTCCACCCCTATGGAGTGTGTGTTTTGGTATCAACCGTTAGGGCAGCTACGCCACGTTCCTTAACGGGGGTGAATCATTTAGTGGTACTTATCGATATTTGGTTAATGCTCTCGCTTAGTCAGCCAATGGGAAGACTAAGAAACTGTTCGTTTGTTTATCAAACACGGATTGGTAGAACAACCCATCCTTCGTGCCTAACACCAACTTAAATTGTGGGTCAGTGGCTTCAAGGACATTGGCAAGTTTCGTGCGTTTACCAGAAGGAATCACAGTTGTCCCTTTGGTTAACAAGCCTAAGTCAGATGCACTGAACGGCATGTATACGAATGTCCCGAAATCGTATTCGTAAACACAACGAGTCGATTGTCCCGCAAGGATTTCTTCATCCATACGGAAATGTTGTTTTAAGCTTTCCAAGGTCGGGAAGGCAATGGAACAGACTTCCGTTTCCACGAAACCGTAGAACAGATTGAACTGACTTTCAGTCAACCGTTCTTGTTTCACTTCTTCTTTTAATAACCCAGAAAGCTCGTAGTAGTCCTCAACAAAACTGGAGACTGTCCAGCTTTTGCCTAAGATGTTCGCTAAACCACGATTAACCGCCTGTGTGGCTTTATGGTCAATCGCCAGTACCAAGTCTTTAGGAAGTAGGTCGTCTGTCGTCAAAAGACGGAAGGCTTCGATTAGGTTCTTACTACGTGTTTTTAACGCACCACTCAATTCCTTGATACGTTCATACTCCACGATGTTCTCTGTCCGATAAAGGACATCCACACGCTCATATGGGACGATATCCCCTTCTTGTAGTCCATCGTTAACCTGGGCGGTCACGACACTATTGACAGCATCTTTAAAGCTACGGATAGGTAAACTTTCACTATGACGATTCATTTCGACTTTCTCCTGTGTTTGGTTTTCTCCCTCTTCCATCATTTTGAAGAATGAGTTTTGACGTCCAGTAGCTGGCACGTCTTCGACTTGGTCAACGGCTTTCGCGTTGGATTGGGCTTCGATAAACTTGATAAGGCGAAGGTTAGCTTCCTTCATGATTTCGATACGGGTATTCTCATCTTCGACATCCGCAAGCGTTCGCGCATTATTTTTCAGTTTACCGGCTTTGACATACTCTTCGATGATTTCACGTGAAAGACGTAACACCTCAGAGGACTTATCCAGTTCGATTTCATCAACGTCTCGGATGACTAATGGACGTTGAAGTTCAGGAGGCGGGGATTTCGCGAAGCGATGTTGTTTCGGTTGGATCACCCATTTATGATCTTCGATATCCATGTTTTTAATCTCCAATACTTCTTGATGAATAAAGCCATCTTCTCCGATGACTAATTGAAGCCGTTCTGTCCATGGGTCAGCAAATAGACGCCATGGCATGTCACGGTGCAGCGTAAAGTTTTTAGTGGCTTCCCACGTGGTCACGATCCAACGACCATCTGGATGTTTCTTTACATCTGGATGATAGCGTTTAGAGCTCGTCACAAACGCGTCAAGGTCAAAATCCTTCGAAGATGGACTCACCTCTTCACTTTCTATAACAGTCGCTCTACGCGCGTCTGAGGCGTTATTTTGCGTATACGCATTCGTACGGTAGTTTGACTGTGTTTCTGTTGGACGATTTTCTCCCTCGTTACTCCGATTGGAGAAGGAAGAACGTCCCTCTCCGTTATCGTAGATACCACCACGTGACCAACCACTTCGTTGGTTTGTTTGTTCGCGTCCATAGTTACGATTATAAGCCCCACCGTAAGCAGGTTTACTATAACCATTTTGACGTTCGTCGATACGGTTAGAATATCGTCCTTGGCTGTAACGATTGGCTTGCTGTGTTGGACGACCACGACCCCCACTCATCTCATCTTCTAGTTGAGCGAGATTGTTTAGGACCTTATCCATATCGGCTAAGTCACGTTGAGATGCACCGATCTCCTGATGACGTTCTAACGTCTTTGCCCATGTAAAGGCTAACGCATCATCTAACGCATAGTTAAACACCGTATTTTCATCTTCATTCCGATACTTATCGTTGTAGTAGAAATTGAAGATAGCTTTGAGGGAGTTAAAGGTCCGGTCTGCCTCATCGGTGTTCCAGTCCCCTCTTCTTCCTGCGAGGTCATCGTAGACCGCTAACCATACCTGGTCATTGCCACGACTGCGCTTGTCGACCTCATCTTGAAAAGCGCCTATTAATTCACTTAAGATTCTCGACATCCTTTACTCCTTATGTAAGTTAGTCACTTCGCGTCAACCGATGAATCCGACCCAACAACTGTTTAAACTCAGGGTTTGGTCTGGTGACACCATCCTGTCCTGTCAGCTGATATGGGTTTAACACACTACGTCCCTTTAAATCAAACTTCGGGTTATAGGCGACACTACCAATTTCATTGATAGAGACATGGTAGAGTTTATCCGGTTTATTCGTGGTTGTGCGATTTTTCTTTTTACCTCGTCGGGTGGCATCTTCTTGCTGGATGACCTTTGATGTATAGTTAAACATGATGTTATCACCAGCTGATTGGATAGCGGTGATTTCACTATGTGCACTATTTTGATTCTTGGTCTTAAAAAAGGCATCTACTTGTAATGCTTTCCCTAATTCGCGAGAGATGTCTTTTCCTTCGAGGTTACGTTTTTTCGTGCCCAACATCGCAAACTTAAACTTGTTAATCCCTTCGATGATGTTGGCTAACGCATAGCGCAATACCGTGATGGTCTTGCCGTACATACTGCCTGCATCGGTCTCAAGGACGATTTGTACTAAGTTTGTCACCAAGTACATGAATAAGTCGTAGATGTTGTCCATGTGGATATCTCGCTTCGATAACGATAACTTCAAGACATCATCAAGATAGTTATCGACACTGGCGAAATGTTTGTCTGCTTCTTCGAGCAGTTTGCCCGGGTTAAAGTTCGCACGGAAAATCGCTTTCGATAACACTAACCGCCAAAGGTCAGTACTGTCGATATGCTCCGCTTTAATCATCCCCGGATAGTGGTCAGCAACGTAAAACAAACCCGCTAACAATCCTTCTAACCCCTGTGACCAATCCTTTTGACGGACAGCCACTTGGATAGTCGGAGGTAGCCAGTATTTGTCTTTGTTGGTACGTGGTTGGTTACCCATACTGGACAAGACAAACCACTCCTCTCTTGGGTAGAGGCTCTCATCAAACGGTCCATCTTTGACATGGACATCAATGCCCAGATAACGCTGAACCGTTCCATAAAACCCATATTTCCCAAACAGATACAACACCGTTGCGTGTTCCATCTTAACGGTCTTATCTTCGACACTTTTGTAATGGGGGATTTTCTTCACGTCTTGCTTATGGATTTTCCCATGGATACAATACGTGGATTTCATCTTGCCATTACACATGAATGCCATCGGCAAACGTTCAAAGATGACCTTCGAGGTTAAGAAACCAATGAAGATAGTTTTCCCACTGACACTTAACCCCTCATCGGCGAGGATAGGACTGATGGTATTCAGTGTCCCTCGCATGTAAAGTTGACCGGCTTGACCGACGTAGGGTAACCAAAGGTATTTCTCCTTTAGTCGCTCCCCTTTGTATTCGAAGAGATATTTCAACATGTACACAGAAGAACGACTCAACTCGATGGTACGTCCCCCTTTGTTCATCTTGATGATCTCTCTGACTTCTTCATCCGGCGTACAACGTTGGTAGCCTTTATACTCCAACCCCTCCGGAAACACCTCAGAAGTAATACGGAATACCTTATCGATATACTGCTCCGCTTCTTCGAAATGTAATTGGCTAAACCCTTTCGCGACGATAGGGTTAAACTTAGGGATGGTGTTTTTCACCTCTTCCCAAATGTCAAAGCCTTCGGTCGACACCTTTTCCTCCTTTTTAGAAGAGTAACTTAAACAGCGCGACACCGACCGGTATCACCACTGCGGCTATCTTCAATGCTGTTATCCAACCCTCACTACTGTCCTTCCGTGATGAACTTCGTGACTCGTAGTAATCTTTACGACGACTGGAAAGTTCCTCCAACTCCGCTTTCAGTTTCGCTTTCTCTTCCTCAAGCTTCGCTAATGCCTCTTTGTGCTTACGCTCCATCTCAGCAAGCTCTTGCTTGTGTTTTGCTTCAAGCATTTGTTGTTCGCGTTTTAACGCGTCCATCTCACGCTCAAATTCCAGCTTCTCTTTAAGACGATTGGACTCTAACTCCCGTTTCTCGATTTCCCATTGACGGTCTTTCTCTTTGAGCTTCTCTTCAAATTCCTTCTCAGGATGCCCAAAGGTCTTGGCCTCTTCTTTGGTCATGTAGACCTTGATAGGCCCATTACCCGCACGGATTTCTTCTAGTGTGTAATACTCGACTTCCCCATCGTCTTGCAAGACGCGATTTCGATTATCAAAATCGATTTGGTGTTCGAAGAAGTAAAAGCCGGCTTTACAATCTAGATCGACCGTAGGTGAAATCTCGATGACCTTTCCACCCAAATTCATAAATAACGGTGGGGTATTCCCATTGTTATCGACGAAATAAACCGTTAACCCTTGTGTGGGTACACGTGTTTGTTGAGCATGTCGTGTGCCTAGTTCCACAAATCCCTCTTCACAAAACGGATGTGGAAGCATACTTGTGTCTTGACAAGTGGAAATCAACAAGTCTAGTTCTTGAAGGTAGACACAATCCACCATCTCTTTTATCTTCTCCGCAGAGTAGAAGAAGTCAATATAGTGGATCTTATAACGATGACTGCCTTCTTGGACGATCTCGTAGTTTTCCTTTAGACCACGAATGATTGGATTTGGGGTAGATTCATTTCGCACACACCGACTATCAAAGATACTTCCATGTGGTTTATCATCACGCCAGTCTACTCGTTGTCGGTATTCCAGTGTGAAGTAAACCCCCTTGCGAAGTGCTTTGCCCTGGTCTTGTGCGTTACGATGACCAATCGAACCGTAAATCGGATTGGCGACATAACTCAGTCCGAATCTATCCGAGACGGAAATCGCATAGTTCGTGTAGTTCCAAGTATGTAAAGTTGTCGTAAAGGAAGGGGCGTCATTGCCTGTGGAAAACCCTTTCGGGGCCCATTCGTTCTCGATGACATCAGGCGTGGACAAGGTAATCGTCCTGTCACTTTTATATCGCATGATACTTCCTTAAAGTTGTTGTTATTGTTGCCAAAACACAGTGGTTTTCTAAACGATGAAAACCCTCTCCATTAAGATAATGTGGTTCCTAAAAAATGATAGATTTCGATGCATGCGGCATAAACGGGTACCCGAAGGTACCCGTTATGGTTGTTCCCTTAGACTCAAGGATTAAACGGTTTTCACGTATAACTCTTGAAGTTTGTGAGTCACTTGTTCCATGTTTTCCACATCGACTTCTACCAAGATTGGTAAAGTATTGATGTGTTGGTAACGTGGAGAGATTTGTGTTGCGTTCACTGTTGCACCATTTTTTTGGTACGGAGTTACCGCAACGATTAACTCAGGGTAGTACAAGCAGTTACCGAATGACAATGGGTCAAATTCTTTCTTGTCTGGACGTGTGAACGTTAAGAACATTTTGTTGTTCATTTCATACAAGTTAGACTGAACCACAGTGTGGTCGAAGTTTGCACCAAATAGACGGCTGTC
>ERZ772946.560-NODE-560-length-13750-cov-48.7392_pt1 | contig 13750 bp, 12 predicted proteins | sample MGYA00511680_ERZ772946 | MGnify/ENA primary metagenome ERZ772946 (study PRJEB29015, sample SAMEA2737918) | human oral metagenome | biome: human oral; feature: human-associated habitat; material: dental | place: China | collected 2016 ... | reverse complement strand
TAGCACGAATAATGTTGATGAATCCAAAACTAGTACTCTTTGATGAACCTACATCGGCCCTTGATGCGGTGAATCAAAAAGTGGTGCTAGACCTATTACAAAAACTCCATACGGAACAACCCTTCAGCTACGTATTCGTCAGCCATGACATCGGCCTATTACAAGCCGTAACAGACCGAATCATCGTCATGAAAGACGGGCAAATCGTAGAAACCATCGAATCAACTCGATTGAAAGAAGCGGTACATCCGTATACACGAACACTAGTAGAAGCGAGTGTGTAGAAAGAGCCCCTGTTTGGAACAGGGGTTCTTTTTTTGAGTATTTATAAAAGCATAAGTTTAACTATTAAGGATACCTTTAATATTTATTCAGTTCTGTGACATTGATAAAATAGCTTTTTTTGAATTAAATAACTGTAATCTAGGGCATGTAATGTAATAAGGATTATAACCTTAAAATTTATCAGAAGTATAAAAATAATAAAAATAAATTAACTATACTTATATATGCAGGAGTTTTTAATAATGTGTAGAAATATAATAGTATATGATATTTATATAGAGGTGATATTGTAGCGTAGTTTAAAATCTATATTTTTAAATTAATTTAATGGGGGTATATATGGAGAAGATATCATATAAGTATAGTTTACCTGGAAGTGAAAATGAAATAACTACTGAATTACAGTCTCTAATTATAATTGGTGCTAATGGAGCTGGAAAAAGTCGATTAGGAGCTTGGATTGAGAAAAATAATCCAGAAAGGACACATAGGATTGTAGCTCAAAGAGCTTTAGAGATGATGGATATTATTCCGGTAGATTCATTTGAAAATTCGCAAAATAAAGTTATTTATGGGAGCGATAGTAAATATGGAATACATCATCACGACTCTAAATATGATTATAAGGAAGAGAATTATACTATAAAAATGGTAAATGATTATAATGTAGTTCTAAGTGCATTAATTGCAAAGCAAAGAGTAGAGGAAGAAGCATTTATAAAAAGTTGTGAGCACAAAGAGACTCAAGGAGAAGCCTATGATCATATTCCATTAATGATTAGAAAAAGATTACAGAATATATGGAACCTCTTATTACCTCATAGAGAGATAGATATAGTTGATAATAAGGTTGTTATAAAAGGACAGGGGAATGATGAGTATGATGGTAGATTAATGAGTGATGGTGAAAGAGTTATTCTATATTTTATTGCAGTAGTATTATGTTTACCTGAGAAAATGACTATAATTATTGATGAACCAGAGTTGCATATCCATGAATCTATATTGGATCGATTATGGACTATCTTGGAAAGAGAACGCAGAGATTGTTTCTTTATATATATTACTCATAGTATAAACTTTGCATCTCATCATAAAAAATCGCAGTATCTCTGGGTTAAATCATATAATAATAAAGGCTGGGAGTATAAATGGATAAATGATGATATGTTTCCAGAAGAGTTAACATTAAATCTGTTAGGCTCTAGAAAACCAATCTTGTTTGTAGAAGGGGAGCCACATAGTTATGATACAACCCTCTATAGTAAAATTTATAATAATTATTATGTTGTAGCATGTGGTAGTTGTGAGAACGTTAAGATTAAAACAAAAGCAATGATTGATTCTAAAGACTTGCACCATCTTGATTGTTGGGGGTTAATTGATCGAGACTTTAAAGATGAAAATGAAATTAAACAATTGCAGAAAAATGGAATATATACAATTGGTGTGGCAGAGGTAGAAAATTTATTTATCGTTGAGGAAATATTAGAGTGTGTTAATCAATCACTAAGTAATGCAAATAGGAATAGTATTGATGGAGTTAAATCGGAACTCTTAAATAGATATCTTAGCCAAAGAATTTGTCAAATTAATAAGGCATTAACTTCAGAATTAAAATATCAATTGAGTATTATTGATATTGATGTGAAGACCGATACTGACTTTACATCTCAGATTTTAGAGCGTTTTAATCAGCAGTTTATTAATGAAATCAGAGAACGTATTAATTCAAGATATAATGAAAATGTTACTTATTCTGAGATGCTACGTATATATAATGATAAAAACTTAGTTAGTAGTGTTGGAAATCATTTTGGACTTAAAAATAAATTTTATCAAGAGTTTATTTTACGGAAACTTGAAGACCCAAATCAACGTGAAAATTATATAAATGCTATAAAGCAATATCTTCCAGCAGAGATTGATATAGATATAAAGATTGATTAAATTAATATGAAGAGGGCTTGGTAAAAGTGAAGATTAAAAATGTATTAATTAAAAACTTTCGATCAATAAAAAAAGCGGAATTTACAATAGATAATATAGCAGCATTAGTAGGAGAAAATAATTCAGGAAAGACTAGTGTTTTGAGAGCTTTAAATGCAGTATTTAATTATTCAGATGAAGAGATATATTTTAAAAATGAAAGTCATAAACACTCCTCTAGAGCTAATACATATATCAAAATTAAAATTTTAGATGAGCATAATTTTTTTGGGCGGAAAAAATTTTTTAAAAATGGAGAGATTATTATTGATTTTATATATAAATACAGCACTGGAAAGAAAAGTATAGTAATTAAAAATTCTCAAGAGATAAAATTAGATGATTCAAATAGTGATTTTATGGATAAAATCAAGAAGTATATTACTTATGTATATATTTCCACTAATAGGAGTGATGCGAATACTATCTGGGCTGAAGAGTCATTATTTAAAAATTTATTAGTTTCATATATGAATAAACATACAGAACGTAGAGATAGACTTTCTTCTAGTGTAAAAAAAGCAAGTAATAAAATATATGAAAATGCGTTAAAGCAATTAGAGGTTCAACTGGATAAACTTCACTTACAAAATAAACCTATAAAATATAAACTAAATTTTGATGAAAATATAGATTATTTGTCATTATTAGATAAAGTAAATATTTCTATATCTAGTAATGGTGATAACTTCTTAATAAGAGATTGGGGAAGCGGTACTAAAAGCTTGGCGATTATAGCAATGCATAGAGCATTGGCTCAAATTAATGGATCCAGCATTATTTTAGGTATAGAAGAACCTGAGATGAATCTTCATCCACAAGCACAAAAAAGATTTATACAGTCATTAAAGGACTCTATTGAGAATGGTAATAATGAAGTTCAAACTCTTTTTACAACTCATTCTACAGTATTGATCGATGAGTTACAACCTGAGCAAGTTTTATTAGTAAAACGTGTTACTGATTGTACTAGAAAAAAACGTGTTACTGATCGTATTAGAAAATTTCATAGTGAGGTTCATTATTTATCAAAAGACTTTTGGGAAAAAAGTGGCATATCATATAGTGGGTATAAAAATTTTTATGATGTTCGAAATAGTGAATTTTATTTTTCTAAATATGTTATCATATGTGAAAGTCCAATCGATGAGAAAGTTATAAGATATTTGATTGAAGATTCTTTAAGTTCTGAGCTAGCAGATGTATCTATTATTAATCTTGGAGGTATTAAAAATTTAAATTATGCTATTTATTTACTTAGAGATTTAGAGATTCCTTTTGTTACTGTTCTTGATAAAGATTTTTTCTTTGATTATAAAAAAGATGATTTGGAATTGAGTAGAGACACTAAAGGTTTCCCACGATATAAAAATAGTATTACTACAGATCCTCAAAAAAGAAAAGTCATAAATGATTTTGTGAAAAGTAGAAATGTAGAGAATGCAGAAAGACATTTTGATCAATATCGATTATTGTGGAATGATTTAGCTGATGATAGATTTTTAGTGATGAAGTATTCACTTGAAGTTGATTTGATTTTATCACGTCATGCACGCAATGAATATTTGGAATTGTTAAATAAATCTGATTCTGGTAATATAACTAAAACTTTACTGTGTGATTGTAAGAACTCTATAAAGAGCCGAGAGAATATTTTACGGGTCTTAAATACATTAGAACCAAGAGAGCATCCGGAAAGTTATAAAAAAATAAAAAATTTTATTATTAGAGATATAAAAAAATATGTTAATAATAAATAGTATAGAATTTTAATAGGGATAACTTTACTATCGTTAAAATTTAATTTTTCCTTTTAATCAATTTTCATAATCCTCCCTTACGATAAAAGAAATCATATGTTTCTTTCAGAAAGAGAGGTCTGATTATGACAGCAGTAAAGCATGAATGGCGTAAGCACGAAAAGGAATTGTATTGTCCGAAGCAGCAGGCGGTGCAGGTTACGGTGCCGAGTATGAAGTTCCTCGTGCTGGACGGCGCAGGGAATCCTAATCATGCGGCTTTTGCCGATGATATCGAGGCGTTATATTCGTTGTCCTACGGGATAAAGATGTTGCCGAAAAAAGGCGTGACGCCGGATGGATACTTTGATTACACGGTGTATCCGCTGGAGGCGCTTTGGAAGCAGATTGAGCATACGGAGCAGTTTGATAAGAATAATCTGCAATATCGGGTGATGATCAGACAACCTGATTTTGTGACTCCTGATGTGTTGGAGGTCGCCATTATTAATGTGTCCAAGAAAAAATCGTTGCCTCGATTTAAGGACGTGCGACTCGAATCGATAGAGGATGGAGATTGCGTGCAGATATTGCATGTCGGGCCTTATGATAATGAACCGGAATCGTTTGTGAAAGTGGATGAATTCTGCTCTGCTCATAATTTGCAACGTGCTAATGACGAGTGGCATCGGGAAATCTACTTGTCTGATGCGCGAAAGGTGGAGCCCGCTAAATTGAAAACTGTACTGCGTGTGCAAGTTAAATCAATGCAGTTTTAAAAATTTAATAGTGGATAAATTCTTGAGCCTTCTGTGTTACAATGATAGTAATATAGAAGGCTTCTTTTAATTTAACATATACTAATTTTAAGATTTGATATACATATATTGAATTACTATAGGCGTAATGGTAGAAAGGCTTTCAGATGAATAATATAATTATTTATAATACTGAAGATGGAAAAGCTAAAATAAATCTTATACTAGATGATGGTTCTGTTTGGTTAAGTCAAAGTGAAATAGCAGAATTATTTCAAACGACAAAACAAAATATTAGCAAGCATATTAAATCTATATTTCAAGATTTGGAATTGTCTGAAGAAGAAACTGTCAACTATAAGTTGACAGTTCAAAATGAAGGTACTCGGACAGTTGAAAGAACGTTAGCTTATTATAATCTAGATATGATTTTAGCCATAGGATATCGTGTTCGATCGCCGCGAGGAATTCAATTCAGAAAATATGCATCAACCGTATTAAAGGATTATTTGATAAAGGGGTTTGCTATTGATGATGAGCGACTGAAAGAATTAGGTGGTGGCAGTTATTTTAAAGAGTTATTAGATCGGATTCGAGATATTCGCTCTAGTGAAAAGGTTTTTTATCGTCAAGTGCTGGACTTGTTTTCTACTGCTGTTGATTATAATCCGATATCCGTAGAAGCAAAATCATTTTTTGCTACAGTACAAAATAAGATGCATTTTGCTGTTCATCATAATACGGCTAGTGAAGTTATTTATAAACGTGTAGATAGCAAAAAAGAGTTTATGGGATTGACTACTTTCAAAGGAGAATTACCTACATTGAAAGAGGCTCAAATTGCTAAAAATTATCTTACAGAAAAAGAATTACAAGGGCTCAATCAATTAGTTTCAGGATACTTGGATTTTGCGGAAAGACAGGCCCAGCGTGAAGTGCCTATGACAATGGCTGATTGGATAAAGCATATAGATGCGATTTTGTCAGCTACAGGCGAAGCTGTATTACAAGATAAGGGACATATATCTCATCAACAAATGCAAGCAAAGGTCCTTTCTGAATATCAAAAATACCAGAATCAAACTATAAGTTCTGTTGAACGAGATTATTTAAGGGAAATAAGAGTTCTTGATACATATGTAAAAAAAGGTGGTAAATAGTTTTACTTGTGAACGAGGTATCTTATGGATCTTAATGGTTTTTTCTTATTATTCCCGAGTATTTTTATATTGCACGAACTTGAAGAGATTCTTCTATCTCCACGATTCATGCGAAGAAATCCAAAACTGCAACAACAATTTTTAGCAGCCGCTTTTACACCCTTCAGATTTAATGCCATCGTCTGTCAGGAATTTATACTCTTGTTGATTATACTGGGATTAAGTATATATTTTGAAAGCTTCGATTTTTATATTACCATTATCATAGCGTACGTATACCATGTAATTGGACATATATTCCAAAGTATTTTTCTGCGACAGTATATCCCGGGTGTCCTCAGCGGCATTATCACAGCCGGATATTGCACATATCAGATATATGATGTGGTGTCGGCAAACTATATGCTATTAGCCTATTCGTTCCTAACACTTTTGATTATTTTCGTTAATATCGCTGTGAGCTTTAAAATACTTCAACGGATACAATAAACGCCTGAGTAGACTGTAAAAGTAAAGCTTTCACAAATATATTGTTAAGTAAAACGGCTCCTCCATGATGGGCCGTTTTTGTATATAAAAAAGTGGTCATCAACCTTGAGTTGATAACCACTTAATAGAGCAGAGTAAGCTACACGATTTCCGCTTTCAAATCAATAATATGTTTAGCCGCCGTACATCCTGGGCAGTCGCAGAATTCAGCGCCTTGTGCTTTGATGTCTTTCGCATGTTGTAATAGGTTAGCGGCGCCTTCTTTACCTAGGATTTGCGTAGCTAGTTCAGAGCCAGCAAAGCCGATTGTTTCATCGATGAAGGCGATATTCTGTTCTGCCACGGATACGAGTTGTTTTGTGAGTTCCGCCTGCTTAGGTGTGCCTTCCGCATTGAGCCAGGATTGAGCGAATTCTTTTACTATAGGATTGCTTGATGGAGCATCTAATAAAGCTTGTACGAGTTGTGTTAATTGTGTATGTGTCATGATAGTCTCCTTTATAACTACTAACTATATAGGACAGGTTATAATCTACCAACTATATGGAACAGCGTGCTAATCAGTATTATATGAGCACATATTCCTTTTGTTGAGTTCATTATAGCACCTACGATTATTTTGAATAGTAGGATAATTTATGATAGATACTATCAAATGTGATAGATTTTAGATAATACATAGTTCAATTTTTAAAAAATCTGAGCTTGTAAAAGTAAACTCTATTGGAGTGCATCGGATAGAGTGTATGGGACAGTAAATATCATCTAGACAGTCTCCTTTTAATGATATAATTTACTTAATAGATGTAGTTTGTTTATAGGGGATTGTATCATGAAAAAGATTGTGTGTGCACTGTCTGTATTAGTTTTTATAGGTTCTATTAATGTCGCTTCCGCAGATGACTCGATGAGGCTTCGTCTTAATGGCAATTCTATTTATGATCAGCCTTATGGCGATCGAAATGAGTTCCCATGTCCTGATGGGCTTGGAAGTTGTACTATGACTGATAGTGATTATAGAAGCATTCGTAAGGGTCAATCGCTAGAGGTGTTTGATACTATATATGAGGCTAAGCAGCATTTGAGCTTTAATCCGGAGTTGCCAAGTGGAGTAGAGGGACTCCGCCCTGTACATGTATCTATTGTAGATCATGATGTACTACAAGTGGTGTATGCCTATCATGAGCTTTTAAAAGGGAATTACTTTGACCGTGTAGATGATATGCCAAAGTATATTAAATATCGCGTATCGACTCTATTAGGTAATATCGCAGGCGATTACAAGGATTATTTACTACAAAAAACAGATGTAGTGAACGGTATGACCGTGACCTATAGAATGGTGGATGGTGCTGTCTATTTGGCATCTTGGGAACATGATGGTCAAAATCACGTGTTTTTATTCAACAATCCAGTTTCTATTACGTGGGCTAGAGAAATGATTAACAGTGTAGAGGGGAATATTTATTAGAGCAAAGAAATAAATCTAAGTGTACAAATTGGCGAATAAATTTATTAACTGATATTTTGGAGTTTATTAAATTAATGTAATTGGAAATTATGGAGGTAGTAATGAATAAGATTACTTGCATATGTTTAGGCGTAAGAGACATGGAACGGTCGATAAAGTTTTATAGAGATGGTTTGGGGTATAAGACTGATTGTACAGACAATAATCCGCCAGTATGTTTTTTTGATACGGCAGGGACAAAATTTGAACTATTCCCGTTGGAACAATTAGCAAAAGATATTGATGAAAATAATCCACCTACGGGAAATGGATTTGCCGGAATTACATTAGCTTACAATGTTGAGCATAAAGAAGATGTTGATAGTGTCATTGAATTAGTGCGAAATGCTGGGGGAAGAATTGTAAAAGAACCACAAGATGTTTTCTGGGGTGGTTATCATGCATATTTTGCTGATCCAGATGGCTATTACTGGGAAGTTGCATGGGGTCCAAATTTCGAGTTTGATGAAAAGGGATTATTGAAATTTTAGTAGTGAAGATAGCTATAAATTGGTTTCAAGTAAATATTAGTGTACTTTCACAAAACTCACATGTCCACCCTGTTGACACAGTCTATAGAATGCCGTATAATACCCTTATATCTTAAATCAAGCGATGAACGGGTATAAAGGTTTACAAATCCTGCTTTCAGAGAGTTGCCGACTGGTGCGAGGCAATAGAGGTTGTACGCTGACACTCTCCCGTGAGCTTTGATGGCGAATACAGCAGTAGTCATTGACGGTGGTTCCGTTATACCCGAAACGAGTCCCAATTAGGGTGGTACCGTGTTATGAATATAACGCCCCTTTGAGCAACGATAGTTGTTCTGAGGGGCTTTTTTATTTGTGAAAGTCTAGTAAATCACTGATTATATATGGTGTCGACTTTGGCGATGTTACAAACTTTCACTATGGATAGATATAATAAAGTATTATGTTTTATGAGGATAGAAAAGGTGGCTATTATGGAACAGAATCGCGTATATTTCTTCGATACAACCCTTCGTGATGGGGAACAAACACCAGGTGTATCTTTACAAACTCCTGAAAAAATTGAAATTGCGAAAGGCCTAGTACGCCTCGGCATCGACGTAATCGAGGCTGGCTTCCCAGCAGCATCCCCTGGAGATTTTGAAGCAGTACAAACGATTGCACGCGAAGTGAAAGGCGCAACAATTTGTGCGTTGGCACGTGCTAATGAAAAGGACGTACAAAAAGCGATTGATGCATTGAAAGATGCGGAACGTAGCCGTTTGCATGTATTCATTGCTATTTCCGAACTTCATATGGAATATAAATTAAAAATGACTCGCCAAGAGGTATTGGATAAGGTTAAGTCCGTATTGGCATATGCAAAAGGTAAGGTCGATGAAATCGAGTTCTCTGGTGAAGATGCGGCACGCTCTGATTTAGATTTCGCATGCCAAGTATTTGGTGTTGCCATTGCTGGTGGTGCAACAATTATTAATGTACCAGACACAGTAGGTTACATGAACCCTAATGAGTTCGGTGATAAAATCCGCTATATTAAAGAACATACACCAGGCATTGAAAATGCAATTATCTCCGTTCACTGTCATGATGACTTAGGTCTTGCTAATGCAAATACGTTAGCTGCTATTAAAGCAGGTGCACGCCAAGTAGAAGGCACAATTAATGGCCTAGGCGAACGGGCTGGTAACGTAGCGATTGAAGAAGTGGTAATGGCTCTTAAAACACGCCATGATTATTTCGATGACCTTCAAGTGAACATCGATACAAAACAATTTACGAAAGTATCTAAACTTGTGAGCCGTTTAACAGGGGTTGTAGTTCCTCCAAATAAACCAATCGTGGGTTCTAACGCCTTTGCTCACGAATCCGGTATTCATCAACATGGCATGATGAGCAATCCTGAAACGTATGAAATCATGACTCCTGAGTCCGTAGGGGCTGAAAAAACAGACCTAGTATTGGGCAAACACTCTGGTCGTCATGCCTTTGCCGATCATTTGGCAAAACTTGGATTTCAATCTTTTACAGAAGAGAAAATCAATGATCTCTTCTGTAAATTCAAAGAATTGGCAGACCGCAAAAAACAAGTATACGATGATGATATCGTAGCCCTCGTAGTAGATAACTTACATCACAAGAAAGCATTTGAACTCGTAGCTCAATACTACAAATTGGGCGAAAAAGGTTATGCCTATGCTGACGTTCGTCTCATGACTCCAGAAGGTGAAAAAGCCGATGCAGCTGTTGGTGATGGCCCAGTAGATGCGTCCCTTAAAGCGGTTGAACGTGTGGTTGGTTTGCCAATTAGCTTGAAAGACTACCAAATTCGCGCCATTACAGCCGGTAAAGATGCCCTTGGGGAAGCAACCCTCAAGGTAGAATACAACGGTCGCTTGTACCATGGTCGTGGTATCAGCACAGATATCGTTAAATCAAGTGTAAATGCATATATTAATGCAGTAAACTCAGTATTCCTAGCTATGGAGCTAGAACAACAGGAGGAAGAATAATATGGGTATGACCATTACTGAAAAGAATATGGCTCGTCACGCGGGTCTTGATGTCGTTAAACCGGGACAAATCATCGAATGTCAGTTGGATGCGGTATTGATGAACGACATCACATTCCCACCGGCGCGTAAAGAGTTCTTAAAAATCGGCAAACCTGTATTTGACCGTCATAAAATCTACTTGGTGCCGGATCATTTCACACCAAATAAAGATATTCAATCCGCTACACAAGCGAAAGTAATGCGCGACTTCGTACGCGAACATGGCATTACAAACTATTTTGAAGTCGGTAGAATGGGTATCGAGCACGTTATTTTGCCAGAAAAAGGTCTTATCGGTCCTGGGGAAATGATGATCGGTGCTGACTCCCACACTTGTACATATGGTGCGGTAAATGCATTCTCCACAGGCGTAGGCTCCACTGATGCGGGCGTTGCTATGGCGGAAGGTAAAACCTGGTTCAAAGTACCTGAAACAATTAAGGTTGAGCTTATCGGCAAACCTAACAAATGGGTAACTGGTAAAGACGTAATCCTTGATTTAATCGGTCAAATCGGCGTAGACGGCGCTCGTTACATGGCCCTTGAATTTGCCGGTGACGGCGTACAACACATGACTATGGCTGACCGCCTCACAATCTGTAACATGGCTATCGAAGCTGGTGGTAAATGTGGTGTATTCCCTTATGATGCAATTACTGAAGAATACATCAAAGGCCGCGTAAATCGCCCTGTTGAACCAATCGCTCCAGATGCTGATGCGGTATATGCTCAAACAATTACCATCGACTTGTCCAAATTGCAACCAGTTGTAGCATTTCCTCATTTGCCATCCAACACGCATTACATCAACGAAATTGACAAAGATATCAAGATTGACCAAGTTATCATTGGCTCCTGTACAAATGGCCGTTATGAAGACTTGGTAGCAGCTGCAGAAATCTTCAAAGGTCGCAAAGTAGCTCCATTCGTTCGTTGTATCGTAATTCCTGGTTCCCAAGATGTATACGATCAAGCTATGAAAGATGGTTTATTGGACATCTTCATTCAAGCTGACTGCGCAGTGTCCACGCCAACATGTGGTCCTTGCCTAGGTGGTTACATGGGTATCATGGCTGAAGGGGAGCGCACAGTTTCCACAACAAACCGTAACTTCCGTGGTCGTATGGGTCACGTTGATTCTGAAGTATATTTGGCAAGCCCTTACGTGGCGGCAGCAAGTGCTGTATTAGGCCGCATTGCAGGCCCTGAGGAGGTTTAATATGGATTTTGAAAGCAAAAAAATCTGGCGCTACGGCGACGATGTAGATACAGACGTAATCATTCCGGCTCGTTACTTGGCGATTGCTGACTGGAACGAATTGGCCGAACATGCGATGGAAGATATTGATACGACGTTCGCTCCTAATGTGAAAGCTGGCGAAATCATGGTAGCTGGTAAAAACTTTGGTTGTGGTTCTTCTCGTGAACATGCACCAGGCGTTATTAAAGCTAAAGGCGTGCCTGTTATCATTGTACACTCCTTTGCACGTATCTTCTTCCGTAATGCTATCAACATTGGTTTACCAGTAGTTGAAATAGGTGAACAAGTTGATCGTATCGATGCAGGCGATGCAATCGGCGTAGACTTGTCTAAAGGTATCGTGTACAATTTGACGAAAAACGAACAATACCAAGGGACTGAGTTGCCACAATTCATTCAAGATATTGCGGCAGCCGGTGGTCTTGTAAGTTTTGCTAAAAACCGTAAATAGGGGCGAGCCGAACACTCGTCTCAAGCCTCCACTGGCCAGGTCTGACTTCGGCCTGCGGCCTCCGCAGGGCCAAAGTCGTTTTCGACGAGCATTCGGCTCTTTGGAGTAAGGGAGAATTTAGATAATAGAGGTTTAGAGGTTTTACTCAAAACTTCAAAGATTTCGCAGCTACCGAATTCTTGAATGGATTTGTGGCGTGGGGAAATTACTATATATTGGAGAGGTAATATGAGCGAAAAGAGTATCGTATTGATTCCTGGTGATGGTATCGGTACTGAGATTATTGCGGCAGCGAAGGCTGTGTGTGATGTGGCTTTTGAGAAAGCCGGTGTAAAGGTTAATTGGATTGATAAGAAAGCGGGCGGTGCGTCTATTGATGCGTATGGCGTGCCTTTGACTGAGGATACGATTGAGGCTTGTAAAGCGGCTGATGCTGTATTGCTCGGTGCTGTAGGCGGTCCTAAATGGGATAATGTCGATCCTTCTATCCGTCCTGAGAAAGCAATTCTAGGTCTTCGTAAGGAACTTGGTTTATTCTGTAACTTGCGTCCTGTAAAAATCTATCCATCTTTGCAAGAGTATTCTCCACTTAAAAAGGAGCTCGTACAAGATGTAGATTTCGTCATCGTTCGTGAGTTAACTGGCGGTATTTATTTCGGTGAACGGGAAGAGGCACAAGGTGAAGGTGCTAACGAGTTCGCTTGGGATAAAGAAACGTACAGCCGTTATGAAGTAGAGCGCATCATGGACATCGCTATGGAAACAGCTCGTAAACGCAACAAAAAGGTTGTATCCGTAGATAAAGCAAATGTATTGGCTTCTTCTCGTTTGTGGCGCAAAATTGCCCAAGAGAAAGCTGCTGCCAATCCAGATATTGCAACAGATTACCTTTATGTAGATAACACCGCGATGCAGCTCGTTGTAAATCCTGCACAATTCGATGTTATCGTTACAACGAACTTATTTGGCGATATCTTGTCAGACGAAGGCGCTGTTATCTCTGGTTCTATCGGGCTTTTACCATCTGCATCCATGGGTACCGGTACTGCATTGTACGAGCCAATCCATGGATCCGCACCGGACATCATGGGCCAAAACTTGGCAAATCCGTTGGGGACAATCTTGTCCGCTGCTATGATGTGCCGTCATTCCCTTGATTTACCTCAAGTGGCTGACGCTATTGAAAATGCTGTAGAACAGGTGCTCGTTGATGGTTACCGCACTGGCGATATCTACCGCGAAGGGTTGAAACGAGTAGGTACAACAGAAATGGCGCAAGCCGTAATTGAACGTTTATAAAAGTAATGAATTAAGATTCCTGAAAGGTATTAACGTGAGTTACGTCATTTTTAAAATCGTATTATAAGCGTTAAGATATAGGTATTATAATATATTTGTCCAATTAAATAAGAGGGGGTTGTAAGGCCCTCTCTTTTTTGTAGGACACTAGCGGTATACGTAGTTGTTCTTCATATATTAGAGTGCTATATTGGTAGATGAATGGCAAAATATTCTTTAAGGAGGCCTTTATGAATTCTTCGATGTATCGAAATTTAACCATTA
>ERZ772946.549-NODE-549-length-13885-cov-60.5059_pt1 | contig 13885 bp, 13 predicted proteins | sample MGYA00511680_ERZ772946 | MGnify/ENA primary metagenome ERZ772946 (study PRJEB29015, sample SAMEA2737918) | human oral metagenome | biome: human oral; feature: human-associated habitat; material: dental | place: China | collected 2016 ... | reverse complement strand
CTGAGACATGCCGTCTTTTTCAACGCAATATTCATATAATAGATAATTATAGGACTCAAACGGGGAAATTGTCAAATACTTCATTTCTAAGTTTAACAAAATCTACATGCCCTATTATCATAAATATCTTATTATAGAATACATCATAGCCTACATCGCACTAGTCATAAGTAGTTTATCTACCAAGAACCAGAGTACAAAGATAGCGCAGAATAGTCCTGCAGTTAGTCCTATAGATGGCGTAGTATCAATAAGACCTAATTCACGGGCCATTTGTTTTGTTACAACCACTTGACCTGTAGGGGGACCAAAGCGATTTGATAGGCTTTCACCAGGTAGAGCCATAAGGATCAACAGGATAATGGTCCCTACCACTGGGATAAAGCCAATAAATACAAGTCCGCCTGATCGGCCTTGATCGTGTAAGCGTCGTACTGAAACGGCCACGCCAGGAATAACCATAATCACGGACAAAAGAACAAGAATGACCAAGCCAAAACCTACGCCTACTACACTAGACAGTGGGCTAATATAGCTCAAAAAAGCACAAGTAAATAGAATGGCCACAAACAACAATTGATAGACTAACAAGAAATGCCAATATTCACTACGACTTGCACGACCATCAAAATCAGCATATTTATAAACCAAACATTGTTTAAAGTTTTCAATCAAGCCTAGATTGTATTTATCTAACGAGATTTGTGGCCTACTAACATGCCCACATTCTGGGCAGTAACAATCTGTTTTCAACACTTCATGTCCACAATAGGGACAAGATTTCATAATAAACTCCTTCTAGTTACAAACAGGAATCAGCAAAGATTACGAAGTCCTGCTGTACTTAACACATATAACAACTTAGATATTTTTTATTTATTAATATCTATATTTTTGAATTCATCTGAAATTCATTTTACTACAAAGTGTTATATTGTCTATAAAGGAGATGTTAAACTTTTATAAAATAAAATAATGAGATTGTTAATAAATGCAGATCTTTATTACATATATCCATTCCCATTAATACCATACCATAATATCTCTCTAATGATATCAGCAATAATAATAGATTGGATAATAAAGATAGCAATCCCCATCGCCCAATCTTGGCGACGGGATGGAGTTTCTTCTAGTCCTGTAGCCTTGCTAACCTCAGGAGTAATAGGTGTATAGCCGGTTCTTTCACCATATGAATTCTCTCTTTCATCGCCACGACGCAATTCGTAAACGAGGAATATAAAGAAGCCTATAACAGGAATAAATGAGATTAACTGCGTCCAACCACTCCGGCCAATATCATGCATACGCCGTGTTGTGATAGCTATATTGGGAACTATAAAGAAAAGGGATACCCCTACAGTAACATTATCGATAAGCGCTTCATAATTAGGAAAGCCCAAGTTACTACATAGTAAAGCCAAAATCCCAAGTAATCCTTGTATCAACGTAACGCCTGCCACGAATCGCCAATATTCACTACGACTAGCACGACCATTAAAATTAGCATAGTTTCTAATGCCTAATTTGAAGGCATCGGTATAATTCAAATCATATATATTTATGGTTGACATAACCTAATCCTCCTCCGCGGCTTCAATAGCAACAATGCCCCAGCCTTTGCCTTCATTATGCAAACGAACTAATAGAGGCTCTGATTTATCTTTAAAAGTAACGGTAAAGCCCATATAGTTTACAACAATATCATCATCTTGGTCTTGAGAAACATAGTCAAGCTGTATCGCTTTCACCTTAGGAACCTCTTCCTTAGTCATGGCTTGTTCCCATAGTTCAAAGGTACCATATCGTTCCATAGCACGAGCGCTCAAATAACGATATGCACCATGATAATCCTTTTTATTGAGGGCTTCATAATAATTACTTACCACAGTACGCCCCTCTATTGTAGCCGTTTCACTTTGTAAAAGACGATTTGCTTGTTTCGTTAACGAACTAGGTTCTAAATTGCCATAAGCAGTCTCCTCTACTATAAAATTATGATTAATCATTGTACTACCTGCACTAATAGCTAGGCAGCCTAATACTAATATAGCCACAATAAAGAGGCCCGATACGGAACGTTTTTCCTCTAATCCATTAGATACAGGCGATGTGCGCTTACAGAATAGATACAATAATGCAAGCCAGCCTAAAATAGGAACCAAAAGCAAAATCATCAACGTTGGATCATTATTAGAGTCTCGTAACCGTCTTGCCATTAGCATAATCTTCGGCAAGCATAACAGGATGGACAGTACAAATAATACGCCGCCACCAATAGAGACAGCATAAAGAAATCCATACGGTATGTAGGTTGCAAGACCTGTAATACATATAATTAAGCCATATACAAAGGATATGGCACTTATGGTGAGCCAAAAATCGGCTGTATTGGTACGTCCCTTACTGTTCGCATAGTTTTCCACTAGCTCACGATAGAGGATTTCGTATACTCTCTGTTTCATAAAGCTCCTACTATAATCTTAGATAATATTAGATAATAAACATATATAGATATTCCTATTATACTATGATTTATCAACTTAGTTGATTCATTTTTTGTTCATGAAATCTACCTATACTACAGATATGTTTCTTACAACTAAAATTCGTGCAATTAATTATGTAGGAGATAATTATGAAAGCTAAATTAATTAAAGCAGTAGCCTTGGCCAGTTTAGGTGCCTTCTTAACAGTTGGTATTGGTGCCAATGTAGCCCAAGCCAAAGATTATCACTTCAAAATTGGTGAAAACCATCGCATGGTAAAAAATGATGATGGCACAGTAGATAGCAGCGATCATCCATGGTACAAAGTAAATGATAAAAAGAAAAAGCACAGAAAGCATAGAATATCTGAACGTGAAAAGCATGATAAAAATGCAACAGCAAAACGCAGTGAACGACATCAACGTTCTGAATCTTCTAATGACTAAGCATTGCGCATAATACATATTACTAGCCCTAAAAACACAAAACTAAATTAACCAACCAATGAAAAGGACGTTATACATTGTATAACGTCCTTTTGTGTTATCCCCTATATAATTTTTCCCAAGGCTATATGAGTTATTATGTTATGCGCCAGCCTTTAGAACAGCTTGTTTCATGGATTGTACGTAATCAAACAACGCTTTGTCCGCATGTTCACCGTGTTCTGCCACGATTTTAACGATGGCAGAGCCTACGATAGCACCGTCGGATACGCGCGCCATAGCTTCCGCTTGTTCTGGCTTAGAAATACCAAAACCAACAGCTACCGGGATATCCGTATATTTGCGAATCATTTCAACAATAGATTTAATATCCGTCTTAATTTCACTGCGCATGCCTGTAACGCCAAGTGAGGATACACAGTATACAAAGCCTTCTGCGTCTTTGGCAATCATTTCGATTCGGTTTTCAGATGTTGGCGCAATTAAGGATACAACTTCAACACCATGCTTATGAGCCACACTAGCGAGCTCGCCTTTTTCTTCAAATGGCATGTCTGGTACGATAACACCAGAGATTCCCACCTCTTCACAGAGGGTAAAGAATTTTTCACGACCAAATACGTAAATAGGATTCAAATAGGTCATGAATACGAGCGGTATAGTCACCGCATCATCACCTGTACGCAGACGACGCACCATATCGAAGATGTCATTGATTTTTACGCCTGTAGATAATGCGCGTGTACTTGCTTCTTGGATAACTGGTCCTTCCGCTGTGGGATCGGAGAAAGGAATACCGATTTCCACCATGTCTGCACCGGCTTTCACCATAATACGAATATAACGTTCTGTATTTTCAATACCGTGATCACCAGCGCTAATGAACGGGATGAATGCCTTGCCCTTTGTGAAAGCGTCTTTAATTTTACTCATGAAGATCCACCCCTCTATATTTCGCCATAGCCGCTACGTCTTTGTCACCACGACCAGATAAACAGATAATAATGATGTCGTCCTTGCTCATAGTAGGAGCAATTTTACGTGCATGTGCCACCGCATGAGCACTTTCAATGGCTGGAATAATACCTTCCAAGCGAGATAAATATTCAAAGGCATCTACTGCTTCGTCATCTGTAACAGGCACATATTCAGCACGACCGCTATCGTGCAAGTACGCATGTTCAGGACCGATGCCAGGGTAATCGAGACCTGCAGAGATAGAGTATACTGGAGCAATTTGACCGTCTTCATCTTGGCAGAAGTAGGATTTCATGCCATGGAAGATACCAACAGAACCTTTTGCGATTGTTGCTGCATGTTCCTCTGTATCGATGCCGCGACCTGCCGCTTCACAACCGATGAGACGAACCCCTTCATCTGGAATAAAGTGATAGAACATGCCCATCGCATTGGAGCCACCACCTACGCAAGCCATAACAGCTGTTGGCAATTTGCCTTCTGCTTCGAGGATTTGTTCACGCGCTTCGCGGCTGATAATAGATTGGAAATCGCGAACGATCATAGGGAATGGATGGGCACCCATAACGGAGCCCAATACATAGTGCGTATCGGACATGCGGTTTGTCCATTCGCGCAACGCTTCGGAAACCGCATCTTTCAATGTACTAGTACCTGTTGTTACAGGATGCACCTTAGCGCCTAGCAATTCCATACGATATACGTTAAGTGCTTGACGTTCACAGTCCTCTGCACCCATGTATACTTCGCATTCCATGCCCATCAGCGCAGCGATAGTAGCCGTTGCCACACCGTGTTGACCTGCGCCGGTTTCAGCAATAACACGAGTTTTACCCATCCGTTTTGCCAATAACATTTGGCCGATTACGTTATTCAACTTGTGAGAACCAGTATGGTTTAAGTCCTCACGTTTTAAATAGATTTTAGCTCCCCCAAGGTCCTTTGTCATGCGTTCTGCATAGTATAACAGGGATGGGCGACCTGTATATTTTTTATGTAAATCCTCAAGTTCATGTACGAAATCAGGATCATCTTTGTACTTGTTGTACGCCTCTTCTAGTTCGATGACTGCATTCATCAATGTTTCTGGCATAAATTGACCCCCAAAGGAGCCAAAATAACCATGTCTTTGTTCACTCATATAACTTACCTTTCTATATACCATTCCTGCTAGCACGCCATACTATGGCATTGCTATTGTTCTCACAATGTTGGTGAAAGCTTTTATCTTCTCATCGTCCTTCACGCCTTCTGTTTCAATGCCGCTACTGATATCGATGCCGTACGGTCGAACCGTACGAATGGCACGCGCCACATTGGTGCTATCGATACCACCAGCGAGCATAAACGGTCGTTCAAACTCATCTAAGCAAGACCAGTCGAATACTTCACCTGTACCGCCTCGCTCGTCTTTGTGATATGCATCAAACAATAGCATATCAGTACTGCTATCAATCCACGCCTCTGCATCTGCAGCACTGCGGATTTGAACGGCCTTCCAAACCTCTACATTAGTACGTTCTTTTAAGGATTGGATGAAAGCTTCATCTTCATCACCGTGCAATTGCACCGCATCAAGATTTACTTCTGTGGCAATCGTAACAAGATTTTCTAGCGTTTCATTGACGAAAACACCTACTGTTTTAATAAATTCTTGTACTACATCATTACTCCATTGTATGACATCTCTGTTATATCGATTTGCATATTGTTTGTGTAGCTCACTTACTAAAATCTTAGCTTGAGCTACAGTGACTTGTCGTTTACTTGATGCAAATACAAGGCCCATGTAATCAGGCTGTGCCTCTACTACAGCAGGGATTGTTTCCACCTTGGAGATTCCGCACATCTTAATCTTAGGTGTATAGTATGTCGGCCCATAAAGATAGGCTAATTTTTCAACCTTATTAGAAGAACGCATGAAGGTTTCACCCATCAAGGCTACGCCGATATTGTTATCCCGCAATACTTGGATATCCTCCGGCGTTTCTAATCCGCTTTCAGATACGAAGATCACATCGTCTTGCACGAGATTGCGCAAGCGCACACTATTTTGTACATCTACAGTGAAGTCCTTGAGGTTACGATTGTTAACGCCAATAATGCGGGCACCGCAATCGATAGCCATTTGTACCTCATGTTCGTCATGGGCCTCTACCAAAGAGGACAAACCAAGAGAGTCCGCTAATTCACGGAACTTTGTTAACGTAGGCACATCTAAACATGCACAGATCAAGAGGATCGCACTAGCGCCCCACACCTTCGCTTGATAGATTTGGTATTCATCGATGATGAAGTCCTTACGAAGCACAGGAATTTTTACGGTGCTTGCAATTTCTTGCAAATATTTTTTATCACCCTTAAAGAAATCTGGCTCCGTCAAAACAGAGATAGCCGCAGCACCAGCCACTTCATATTCTTTGGCGATTTCTAAATACGGGAAGTGCTCTGCTATGATGCCTTTTGATGGAGATGCCTTTTTCACTTCACAAATGAAATTGAAATCTTGCTGACGAAGGGCCGCTTCAAAAGGAAATCCTGTATCTGCAGGCAATGCCAAAGCCGATGCTTTCACAGACTCTGGAGATTCCACCTGTTTTTCTTGGGCTACCCGAATTTTGGTCGCCTCTATAATCTTATCTAAAATCAATGGTTACACCTCTTGGGTTGCTTTCACAAACTGTTCCATTGTAGCAAGCGCCTTGCCAGAGTCGATCATATGTTTCGCCTCTTCAATGCCCTCTGCCAATGTAATGCCATCTTTTGCAAGGTAAATCGCCATGCCAGCATTGAGAAGAACTGCGGTGCGTTTACCACCTTGTTCACCACCGAGAACGCAGCGTGTAATCTCAGCGTTCACCATAGCATCGCCACCTTCAAGCTCAGTTTTATCAGCGTATCCGAAACCATAGTCCTTAGGATCGAATTCGTAGCTTGTGAAAGTACCATTATTAATTTCGCATACGTACGTTTTGTTGGTAGCCGTAATTTCATCAAGACCGTCGAAGCCATGTACCACGGCTCCGCGTTTTACTCCAAGATTAGCCAATACACGAGCCAACGGTTCTACCAAGGATTTGTCGTAAACGCCCATCAACTCCACAGTAGCCCCTGCTGGGTTTGCCAAAGGTCCAAGAATATTAAACACAGTGCGCACGCCCAAAGCCTTACGTACAGGACCTGCATATTTCATAGCTTGGTGATACACAGGAGCAAACATGAAGCACATATTCGCTTTATTAAGAACCGCTTCGTTTTGCTCGCCGTTAAGCTCTAATTTAGCACCCAACGCTTCGATCAAATCTGCAGCGCCACATTTGCTAGATACACTACGGTTACCATGTTTTGCTACAGGAATACCTGCTGCAGAAATAATGAAACCAGATGTGGTAGAAATGTTAAACGTATTAGCTTCATCACCGCCAGTACCTACGATTTCTACAACAGTGCCTTCGTGAGGAACAGAACCGGCCTTTTCGCGCATAACCTCAGCAAACGCCGTAACCTCATCTACAGTAGGGCCCTTCGCTGCAAGAGCACACAAGAAACCAGCCATAGGAACCTCGGGTACATCACCGCTCATAATCTTGTTCATTGTATCTTTAGCAAGGTCGTAGGATAAATCCTGACCGTGCGTTACTGCATATAATGCGTCTTTAATCATTTATATCTCCTTTTGAGGATATCTATTAAATTGATGCCATATCTACCTAGTCGGTAACGATTGGGTCATGCCCTCAAACAAACTATTATCAAATGATCCTGCGCATGATATGGAGTAACGCACAGGTCATCCCTTTATAGGGAGAGTGGGAATGGTGGTGCTACGCACCACTTTTTTCTATATTAGGGGTTCTGATTCGCATATTTCTTTAGAAAATATAGTTACTGTTCGATATATGTATTGTAGAGGGGCTATTATAGGTACTGCCAAGGTTGAGTTGGCAGGAAATAAGGTCTTAAGGAACGACTTGGCGGCCCCACGTAGTGGGGCGGTGGCCACTTGGAGTTCCGAGAGACCTTATTTCTGCCCTATCGTTCTAAGACCTATAAATGGCCCATCGAATACCTAAATTAAACAGTGGTTATTTTTCTAAGAAATTGCGAATCATTTGTTCCCCGTTTGGTGTCATGATGGATTCCGGATGGAATTGGACTCCATAAATCGGATAGTCTTTGTGTTCCACACTCATTACTTCTCCATCGTTGGTAATGGATGTGACGATAAGTTCGTTTGGCATGGTTTCGTCGATAATCGCCAAGGAGTGGTATCGAGCGACTTCGAATTGTTCAGGCAAACCTTTAAGGATTTTAGATGGATGTACTTGTTTCGCCACGCTTTGTTTGCCATGCATCACTTGTTTAGCGTAGGATACGGTACCGCCGAATACTTCGCCAATGGCTTGGTGTCCAAGGCATACGCCGAGGATTGGGAATTCCCCTTTGCATTCGCGCAATAGGTCTTCGTATACGCCCGCATCAGCTGGTCTGCCAGGACCTGGTGAAAGTATCACATAGTCTGGTTTCAACGAACGGATTTCTTCAACTGTTAATTCATCGCTGCGGATGACTTTAATATCTGGATTGATAGAGCCTACTAATTGGTATAAATTGAAGGAGAAGCTATCGTAATTATCTATAAGGAGTACCATTATTCTACCTCCTGTGCATCTGTAATTGCGGAAATCATGGATTGGCCTTTGATCAAGGTTTCATTAAACTCGCTTTCAGGAACGCTATCTCGAACGATGCCTGCGCCAGCACGAACATATACCTTGCCACCTTTATTCATAGCCATGCGGATACCGATACATACGTCCATGTTGCCGGAGAAGTCGATGTAACCTACGGCACCGCCGTATACGCCGCGTGGGCTTTTTTCAAGTTCGTGTAAAATTTCGATAGCACGAATCTTAGGCGCCCCAGACAATGTGCCTGCCGGCAATGTAGCACCGATAGCATCGAGTGCATCTTTGCCATCTTGAATGTCACCGCTTACAGTAGATGTAATATGAATTACATGGGAGAAACGTTGCAACATATGTAACGCTTCAACTTTTACGGAACCAAATTTAGAAATTTTACCTAAATCATTGCGTCCCAAGTCAACGAGCATGTTATGTTCAGCCAATTCTTTTTCATCGTTAATGAGTTTTTCCTCAATAGCGAGGTCTTCTGCTTCGTTTTTGCCACGACGCATCGTACCTGCAATTGGGAATGTGTACATTTTGCCATCTGTTAATTTTACCAATGTTTCTGGAGATGCACCTGTAAGCTCTACATCACCGCCAGATAGGTAGAACATGTATGGAGATGGATTTAAAGTACGCAACACGCGGTATGCATTTAACAAGCTACCTTCAAACTCTGCTTCGCGGCGATTAGATACAACGCATTGAAAGATATCCCCTTCCTTGATGTAGTGCTGTGTCTTTTTAACAACTGCTTCAAACTCATCCTTTGTAAACTCAGAGGTAAACTCTGTTTTAAGGATACCTTTTGGAACATCCGCCTCTTTGCCGTTTACAACGAGATCAGCAAGAGTTTTCAATTCAAGCTCAGCCTTGTTGTAGTTGCGTTCCAAATCATTTGTGCTGATGTTGGCAATCAAGTAAATTTTATTTTTGTAATGGTCAAAAGCGATAACTTTATCAAAGAGCATAAGGTCTACATCGTTAACCATGGCAGAATCATCATCCGGTGTTGGGAAATCCAATGTTGGCTCGATGTAGCGAATATATTCACATGCGAAGTAGCCTACAAAGCCGCCTGTAAAGGTTGGTAACTCTTCTAAGCGAGGGCTTTTATATTGGCTCAAAATATTGCGAATTTCTGCTGCAGGATCAGAACACTCAAAGGTACGAGTCGTTCCGTCTTTGATGGTCATCTTATGGTTCTTGCAAAATAACTCAATCTTAGGATCATAGCCCAAGAAGGAGTAACGGCCCCAATGATTACTATTATCCGCACTTTCAAGCAAGTACGTATGACTGCTCACTTGTTTTAACGCTTTCAACACACTAATCGGTGTGCGTACGTCGGATAAAATTTCCATATATACAGGCACGATATCGTAGCCCGGTGCGATAGCTTTCACACGGTCAAGACTAGGGAAAATCATGAGAACCTCCATCTGGCATTTGCCAATAAAAAAACTCGCCCATGACAATATAACGTCAAGGACGAGTTTATAGTTCTATTCTTATACAATTATTAGAAAATATTTGTATTGTGCTATAAATCGCGGTACCACCTTGTTTGAATGCAGTGCATTCCCCTTTCGCAGGATACTAACATATCCCTCACGACTAACGCTCGTGTGACGTCGCACCATACTAGGAATGAAAGTTCATTCTGTTCCATGCGCCCTCGGTGGTCCATTTAATAAGCTGCGTACTACGGGTTCTCAGCTAATCCCGCTCTCTGTGAGTGCATTTCCTATTTTTATCTCCACCTCATCGGTTTCTTTCAGGCGAGTATAAAATTATAATCTGATTATAATGTTTCTATAGAATGAAAGTCAAGGAAAATCTTAACTTTCAATATGCCAAGATTTTTTAAACAAAAGATGATAGCTAACAAAAATATTAATATACGGAACGAAAAGACCAATAATCCATAACCCACTTAATAGGGAATCATGAAGTCTACGTATACTTAATGTAATCATTGCTATAGCTGGCCATATCAGGATATACATAAATCCCCAACGTGGTATATAAAGAGGTGTACCAAGCTGAACAATTAACGATACTACGGCTATAACCATACTCATAATGACATCCATGAAAATACGAGTTCCTATGAGACCAACCCAAAAAGCTGATACGGAAGCTCTTCCTTTAATATCAAATGGCTTAGCAAATAAAACATCCCATATACAACTGCAAACATAGTCGAATGTCCCAGAACTCTCATCTTTACTAATAGTGGAGCTGCGAACATAAGAAATAATATAATTGTTATATCTATCTCGTCCTTCATCTAAGCCATACTCATTAGAATCCGGTACACTAAGAGGCAACGCAAAGCAAGCCAAGATGAAATACTGCCAGAAAAATCCGTCCCAATGAAAGCCTGCATTGATAAAGGTTTCGGATATAGATTCCCAGCTGAAACTCATCCCCCAATATACCCACAAACTTAGGTATGCTATGGGTACTAAGATCATATACCACAAGGATGACCCACAGTCATTTAGTCTACGTTTGAGGATAAAAATAGATGCAATTACATGTATAATCTGCAAACATCCAAAATAAATATATGACAAATATGTACTGCCTTGAAACAGACCATCTTGAATAAATCCTATCAGTACCACAAATAGAAGGTACGCTAAAAATTTACTTCCCATTAAACCGAGCACAGCCCATAAAAATGCCAATCGGCCTATACGTTGATTCACTCGCAGCATTTCTATATTTTGTTTAAATAGTGAAAGTTCATTATCTAGCCACATTAAAAAATTCTCTCTTCACTCTCATAACAATTTTCTACTCCTCTTTATTCTAATATAAATATATGTATATTAAAATATTAACCTTATGGTCTAAAATATTTATATTGTTTACGCTAAATACTAATAGTATACTGAAATTACATATGTTATCAGCTCCTACTGATTATTTTGTAGAAAAGAGAGCATAAGTTTTTATTTTAATCATCAAACACTGGATTCAAGATACCATTGCAAATGACAAGCTTCCTGACTTAATATTGGGAATGAAGTCAAAAAGATATAGAATTACTAATTTTCTGGTACTATAAATTGTACTAGGACTAGTGAAGGAGAGATACTTTGGAAACGTGGAAACGTACGGTGTATATAAGTTTAATATGTGTATTCTGTACATCCTTTGGGGTGAGCCAATTAGCACCTATTCTCCCTCTATATTTTCATGATTTAGGAGTTCAAACGCCATCGGCTATGTCTCTCTGGTCAGGTTTAGCAACTGGTGCAACCTATTTAATCGTATGTTTAGTGGCACCCTTTTGGGGGCGTGTAGCCGATAAGAAAGGTCGTAAAATCACATTAATACGATCTAGCTTTGGTATGGCTTTATGTAATTTATTGCTCGCCTTTCAAACAACACCTGAAGGGGTTGTAATCATTCGTCTCATACAAGGTTTAGTGAGTGGTTTTTATTCTGCAACCATTACATTAATAGCCTCAGAGTCCCCCATCGAACGAACTGGCTGGGCACTTGGCCTATTAGCTTCGGCCAATCTAGCGGGTTCTCTAATCGGCCCTTTATTAGGTGGATATATTGCAGATACTATAGGTATTCACAATGACTTCATCTTGGTTGGTATACTCATGGGTTTAGCTGGATTATTAGCCACTATATTTATCCATGAAAATTATGTACCAAAGCCTAATGTTGAAAAACTGTCTTTTAGCAAGCTAAAAGAACAAATTCCTGAATTTAATAGTATTGTAGCATTGTGTATAGCATCATTTATTTATGCTATATGCATCATGTCCTTACAACCTGTTATCTCCGTATATATTAAAGGCATTGTTCCGAGTAATACTGAAAATCTAGCATTTATTGCAGGCGCTGTCTTCTCAGCTATGGGTATTGCTCAATTGATAAGTAGTTCACCGCTCGGTAAATTAGTTGATAAAATTGGGCCTCGCAAGGTATTAGTCGTATCTCTTATTTATGTAGGCTTATTTAACATCCCTCAAGCCTATGTGACTGATGTTTACCAATTAGCACTCATTCGATTTTTACAGGGCTTCGGCCTAGGTGGTATGTTACCGGCATTAAACACCTATCTCTCTTCAAAAACGCCTCGTGAGTTTACGGGACAAGTATTCTCCTACAACCAATCAAGTTTATTTCTTGGCTATTTCTTAGGTGCTGTCGGTGGTGCAAGCCTAATGGCTTGGCTAGGTTTTACTACCTTATTCTGGGCAAGTGGTGGTCTATTTATAATCTCTGCCCTTTGGATTGGTTTAAAACTAAAATAATACGTATACATAACAAAAGAAAACCCTTCTATGTATCTGATTGGTAAAAGTTATATGCTCACGCATATGATTTAATCTAATCAGTATTAGAAGGGTTTTCTTTTACAAACTTCGATAGCTATGCTATTAACTAAGTCAATTTATATAGAACTAGAGTAACAATAGCATAATGACTACAGTCGCAATAATACAAGGCACGGCATTGCGTTTTGCCATTTCCATAGGGTTAATACCTGCAAGTCCTGCAATGATGATACCTGCTCCTGCTACAGGACTCATACTTCGACCGATACCAGCACCGATTTGAGCCATGGATCCAAGTTGCATAATACCATAACCAAAGTCTGCAGCATGAGGTGTAACAGCACCATTAAAGGCAAGAGCTGCCGCATTACCAGAACCAGAAATAACCGCCAATAAGAACGGACCAAAGGCTGCCCCGATTTGGGCGATTTGTTGAGAGTTCTTCATACCATCGATGAGCGCACTTGTAAGTCCAATGAGTTGCATCCCTGCTGTAAAGCATGCTGCTGCAGCCATAAGGCCCACTACATCACACATACCATCTCCAGTACCGCGGAAGAACTTCTTAACAGCTTCTGCCACATTAGGACGCACGGCAATGATACCAATAGCTGTACCGATGAGCATGGAAACGGGAACGGAGATTTCTGGAATCACCGCTACCTGTTTACTACCTAATACAAGTAATACAAGAGGAATAATTGGAATGATTGCATAGAAATAATTTACTTTGAACTCTTTGCCTTCCTCTACAGTATCGTTTTTAATTACATACCCTGTATGCTCCTTCTTAACGATAGCTACAATATTAAGCAAAATAGCGGCTACTACTATACCGATAATTGCTTGCATAGAGAAACTCGCAATAACTGTCATTACGTCTACCCCCGCCAGTTGTGCTACTTGAGGGTTAAACATAAGGCCTGGACTCAAGGAGCTACCCCATGTACCTAAGAAGATAGCAGAAC
>ERZ772946.545-NODE-545-length-13983-cov-3.55744_pt1 | contig 13983 bp, 13 predicted proteins | sample MGYA00511680_ERZ772946 | MGnify/ENA primary metagenome ERZ772946 (study PRJEB29015, sample SAMEA2737918) | human oral metagenome | biome: human oral; feature: human-associated habitat; material: dental | place: China | collected 2016 ... | reverse complement strand
ATGGCGTGACTACGCACCCTCAACGCTCACCGATGAACGCTGTGTAAAACTCTTAACAAAAGAATTTATCGCCCATAACACTATCTTGCTCACTTTTGAAAAACCTAAAGATTTGCAGTATAAAGCAGGACAGTATGCCGTATTGAGGCTCAACAACCCTCGTTATACCGAATTGGATATGCCTTTGCGCCCGCTCTCAATGGTCTCTCATCCTGATGAAGATACTTTGCAGTTTGCAATGCGCCTCAGCGATAGCAGTTTTAAGAAAAGTGTTGTCGAAATGGCGATAGGTGATACAGCCACGATATTCGCTCCTATGGGTAATTTCACTCTTAAAGGAAAAAATAAGCGCATTGTGTTCCTCGCCTCAGGCATTGGCATTACCCCCGTACTCCCGATGCTCAAAACCTTAGCACAACAGCAATTTGCAGGTGAAGTAGCAGTGTTTTACTCTAATAAAACCGAAACCTCAGCCGCTTTTCACAGCGAATTACAACACAGCACTTTGGCTAACTATAGCTATCTGCCCGTGTTCACCGCCACCCAAAAGCGCCTCAACGCTGATTTCTTAAAAGAGCATCTCCACATCCTCACCGATTGTGAGTATTACATCGTGGGAACCCATAGCTTTACCAAAGCAATGCAGGAACTCCTTCTCAACGAAAAAGTCCCTGCAGCGTTTATTTTTAAAGATGATTTTGGTTCAGCTTCCTGAGCCCTGACCCCTACCACCTGGCCACTATCTCCTATCCCCTCTCTTCGCAATTCTATCAACAATCAGTGCTACAGCACCGTCGCCAGTAACGTTGCAGGCAGTGCCAAAGCTGTCCATAGCGATGTAGAGAGCAACCATCAGTCCTTGCATACTCTCGTCAAAACCGAGGATAGTGTTCAGTACTCCTAAGGTTGCCATAATCGCCCCTCCAGGCACCCCAGGAGCAGCGATCATCACCACGCCTAACATCAGTATAAAGCCCGCAAAGAGAGAAAAATCGTAAGGTACCCCTTGGAGCATCATCAAGGCAAGGGCGCAAGCAGTGATTTTCATTGTACTCCCCGATAGGTGAATAGTAGCGCAAAGCGGAATGACAAAGCCGGCGATGCGTTGTGAAATCCCTAATTTTAGTGATTGTCGCAAGGTTACAGGTATAGTAGCTGCCGAGGATTGAGTACCCAAAGCAGTGGCATACGCAGGCAGCATTGTGCCTAAGGCTTTGAAAGGATTCTTGCCCGAAATACCCCCTGCAATAAGATACTGAATGATGAGCAAGCAAATGTGCATTACAAAGAGGATAACAATGAGTTTGAAGAACACCTCCATTATAGCAAGCACTTGTCCGCTATAAGTAATTTCAGCAAAAATACACAAGATGTAGAAAGGTAATATAGGGATAATGGCTTTTACAATCAACCATTTGATAATATCGCCAAACTCGCGTATCACATCGGTGAGTTTAGATTCTTCGTTGAACGATAAACCTATCCCTATGATAAACGAGAAAACTAAAGCACTCATCACATCGGCAAGTGGGGGCATTTCAATCGTAAAATAAGGAGCAGATTTCACACTGTTTTCAGCAAGAGAAGCGAGTTGTTCGCCTTGTAAGAGTGAAGGGAAGATAGCCTCGCCTACCAAATAAGTAGAAAAACCTGAAAATAGCGTAAAAGCATAAGCAATCCCTACCGTAATGAGCAATAGTTTGCCCGCATTCTTGCCTAAATCGGCAATAGAGGGCATAATGAGTCCCATCATAATCAAGGGGATAGCAAACTTGAGAAAATTGCTAAATAATGATTGAAAAGTGAGAAGTATGCGGTATAACCATTCTGGTGCATAGTTACCGAGGAGTATCCCTAAAAGAATACCACAAATCACCCTCACGAGAAGATTGTTGAAGATTTTCATAACACAAAATGTTTTTATAATTATTTGAAAGCGACAAAAGTATAAAATAATTAGCGAATTAGCAAATTTTACCTCTCAGCTTAAAAACTCACTTGGGGTTTTACCTTTAAATTTTTTAAAAACCTGATTGAAAGAAGATTTAGAGTTAAACCCCGCCTCAAAGGCAAGTCCTAAGAGGTTAAAACTCTTGTCGGTATCTTTTTTAGCCAAATCGATAAACTCTTCCACGCGGTAGCTGTTCACAAAATCGTAAAAATTCTTTTCTTCGTATTGGTTGATAATTTGCGATAGGTGATTAGGCAGTACGCCTAACCTTTCCGCTAATTGCGCTAAAGAGAGTTTAGGCTCAAGGTAAGGTTTTTCAGTTTGCATTAGTCGCAAAAGCTGTTGGTGTAGTTCGGGCGCTTCTTCAGCTTTCAATCCCGATTTGCGATACTCAGGCGCTTTAGTCTCCTCTTCAAAATTCTCTACCTCCTCCACCTTGTCTGACCCGTCCGACTTGTCTGAAAGATTTGTCACACTCCCTGCACCACTCGCACTAAAAATCCCCTGATAGCGTATGCCCCAAAAGCCAATTGCAAAAATAAATAATATAAATAGTGCAAAGGCTATGATTTCTATATTAAATCCTGTGTCTATTTCTAAAGAATATTCCACCACATACACCGTTACCAATACTGTTACAATAGCCACAAAACCTAACAATAGCAACTGCAACCACTGCAAGCTAATCCCCTCATTATAGCCAAAATTCTCACCTATCACTCGCTCATAGTGGTTAATTTTCCGATAAGCTAACACAAAATACACCCCACTCACCACCACAAAAGCAATGAACGAAAGGGTAAAAAACCACTGATAATCACTGTGATAATCAGCACTATCAGTTATTGCCTTTTCTTCTGCCGAATAGCCAAATAAAAAGGGGAACATCGCTATATAGCCTACTACAAAGGGCAGGAAGTGCAAAGTGTCGCGCCAATGGAAGCGTTGGTCTTCACGCGCACACACCGATACGTACAAATACAGAAAAGGCGCAAAAAGCATTGGGAAAGGATGGGTAACTCCTACCAAATGCGGGTATTTCTCCCAATAACCCAGATAGTGCAGATAGTAGTTCAACAGGTAAACACCAATGCACATAAGCCATACCCCCAATACCTTGTCAGACAACGATGGAGATTTTTTAGAAAACAGCAGTATCGCTAAGAAAAAGCACAAAAAGATGCCAATAACAAAAAGACTACTCATAATCCACTAAACAAATTTACAATCACCGAAAATGTGCGTCCTCTAAAGTAGCTATCTCCCTTAAAAGGAATGGAGTATCCCCAGTAAAATTCGATAGCATTCAGGAGTGTAATCCCTACACGAGGTGTTATTGCTTCAGTATTTACCGAAACACCCGCCCCTACAGGCAAGATAAAGAAGGCATCGGCACCTGCAGCAGCCAAACCACTGGCATCTACATCTATACTATTGAGTGAAGCACCTACAAAAACAAAACTCTTGCTGCTGTTAGTATGTGTGTAAGCAGTGCGTATGCCCCATCTGTCAAGAGGTTCCATTAGTTGCGCTTCTCCCCACAAAGACAATAAAAACAATAAGAAGACTAATAATTTCATAAACTACATAATTTATGGCAAAGGTAAGAATATTTTTCTATCTCCTTGCTTTTTTGCTCATTATGTAATACCTTTGCATTGTCTAACTACTAACAACTAACAACTAAATAATAAAACAATGAAAAGAACAATTTTAACACTATTAATTGCACTTGCTATCGTAGCTTGTAGCAAAGAGGACATTAAGAAAATGGAAGGCAAAGTAGATGTAACTCTCTACTTAAAAGACACCAATGGTGCCCCTCTAAAAAATTGGGTAGTCTACGCCTACGACCAGTGGGCTTGGGAACACAAAGGTGGCTCAAAACCCACTTTCCACGCCAAATCAACAGCAACCGACGATGAAGGAAAAGCGATTTTCACCCTCAGTGTAGATAAATTTGAAGAGCGTGAAGTGTATCATTTTGTAGTCTATTACAACCAAAACAAGCAGAACCTTTCAGGTGATGATGTAACTGAAAACACTTTGAAAACCAGCAAAGCCGTTACCCTCAAATCAAAGGACAACGCCCCTATTACATTGCAGTTGTAGGTGTCAGGTGTCAGGGGATAGTGTCCGCCTTGTCCGCCCCCCCTCATTCACTCAATAAAATTAAAATATGACGATAACAAACATCAATCAGTTAGACCCTATCAATGGGCTGTATACCTATGCAGAGTACTTGTTATGGCGGTTTGAGGAACGTGTAGAGCTCCTCAAAGGAAAGCTCTTCAAGATGTCAGCACCCTCTATCGACCACCAGAGGGTGTCGAGAAAACTATCTACTAAGATAGACAACTATTTAGAAGGCAAGCGGTGTGAAATTTTTTCAGCGCCTTTTGATGTAGTGCTCAAAAACCCTAATGGTGAAGATAATACCGTATTACAACCCGATCTTTGTGTAGTGTGCGACCCCGAAAAGCTCGCCGATGGCAAACGCTGTTATGGAGCCCCTGATTGGGTGCTCGAAATCGTTTCTCCCAGCAATGTAGAAAAAGAACTAAGCAAAAAAATGCATATCTATGAAGAAGCAGGGGTAGCAGAATATTGGGTGCTACGCCCCGAAGAAAAGGAATTAGATATCTTTGTACTACAAGATAATGGCTATATAGGACTCAAACCGCGCTTTGCAGGCGAAGTAGTATCCCCACAAAAATTCCCCGACTTGCAGATAAACCTAAGTGAGATATTTAGTAGTTAGGTGTCACTACACTTTGCGTCACTATACTTTGGCAAAGTTTTAGACTTTGCCAAAGTTGATATGCCAGTCGTGCTACGACCTTTGCCAAAGTTGATATGCTCGTCGTACTACGACCTTTGCCAAATTTGATATTAAAAACTGCGTCCGCCTCATCCGACCAGTCCGCCTCGCCTGATAAATAAACAACAATCAATATATGCTCCCAACACAAACCCAAATCGAGCAACTCATCGCTCACCTCAACGCTACCACACAGCGTGAAGTAATCCGCATTTCGCTATCCTTAGCCGATAATTTAGCCCTTACTGATAGCAAGTTCGGCGGACTCCCTTACATCCCCCAAGGAGGCTCCCTCCCTACCAGTGCCGAGGGTAAACCCCTCTTTATGCTAGCGCAAATCAACTGCGAGCAATTGCCCGAAAACAATCTATATCCCAAAAAAGGACTCTTGCAGTTTTGGATCGCTGATACTGAAGACCCTCTATACGGGTTGGATTATGACGATCCTTGTAGCAATGATAATAAACGAGTGCTCTATTACCCTACTATTGGGGAAGCCTTGCCTATAGATGATTTTATCGATGATTACACTTTCGATAACGAGAATCTGCCTTTCGATTCTGGAAAACAATTTGCTTTGCATTTCAAAAAAGATACCGAATCCCTTTCAGTAGATGAAAAAGCTTCCGAAAGATATTTTGTTCAAAAGTGGAATAAAACTTTTTCAGATAATATAAAAGAATTTATGGATTTACCTAAGGAAGCTTGCCTGCTAATTTTAAATACATTAGAAGACCCTATGGGACATAAAATAGGAGGCTATCCTTTCTTTTCCCAAGAAGACCCTCGCAATGAAAATAACCCCCATACCCTTCTTCTTCTTCAAATAGATGGCAATGAAACAGATGATGCCGAGATTATGTGGGGCGATTATGGTGGAGCCAACTTCTTTATTAGTCCTAAAGATTTGGCCAACTGCAAATTCGACAATGTATTATATAACTGGGATTGTAGCTAATCCTTTTAATAAAACTGCCCGTGCGGCTCGCACTATTATGGATAAGAATAGTATTCTACAGTACAAAAACCAATTCGATAGCATTACACATCATATACAGAGTGAAGATGCCAAAGAGAAAATAGAAGTATGGTTTGCCCGTGAATTACAAACCATATTGGGCTATGCCCGTTGGGAAAACTTTTTAGTGGCTATACACCGAGCAGTTGCTTCGTGTAAGTCGCAACAAATCAATGTAGATGACCATTTTCGTGAGGTCACGAAAATGGTCGAGTTAGGTAGTGGTTCCAAGCGTGAAATTATGGATTTTATGCTTACTCGTTACGCCTGCTATCTCATTGCACAGAATGGCGACCCTAAAAAAGAGGAAGTAGCTTTTGCTCAGAGTTATTTTGCGGTACAGACACGTAAGGCAGAGCTCATCGAAGAACGCCTTAACTTGCTTTCTCGTTTAGAAACACGTGATAAACTCAGAAGTGCCGAAAAGCAACTCTCACAGAATATTTATGAGCGTGGCGTTGATGATAAAGGCTTTGCGCGTATCCGCTCCAAAGGTGATACCGCTCTTTTTGGCGGACATACTACTTTCTTACCAACACTTACGATTGCCGCTAAGAACCTCGCTACCGAAATGACCAATTACAATGTTGAGAATAACGATTTGCACGGCGAACCTGCTATCACACACGAGCACGTACAAAATAACCAAACTGTCCGACAAATGTTAGGACAGCGTGGTATCAAACCAGAGGAATTACCTCCTGCCGAAGATATTAAGAAATTAGAGCGCAAAGTAGCGCGTGATGAGAAAGCAATTGCCGAAAACTCTCAAAAATTACCTAAAAACTAAAATAATAATAACTTACCTGTTACCTATGCTAAGATTCACCGCTCTTACTACCGCACAAAACCGCAAACCGGTGGCGGTACCCGAAAATGGCAAACGCTCCGAACTGTTTGCCCAAAATGTATTCAACGAAGAGGCTATGCGCCAACTGATGACCCGCGATGCCTTTGCCGCTGTAATGAACGCCATACACAATGGCACTAAAATAGACCGCCGTGTAGCCGACCAAGTGGCGACCGCTATGCGCGATTGGGCAATTTCCAAAGGCGTTACCCACTATACTCACTGGTTCCAACCTCTTACAGGGGGCACAGCCGAAAAACACGACGCTTTCTTTGAGCCCGTTACCCGCGACCGCGCTATCGAACGCTTCGGGGGCGGACAGCTCGTACAACAAGAATCTGATGCTTCCAGCTTCCCCAATGGTGGTATCCGCAATACTTTTGAGGCGCGGGGCTACACCGCTTGGGATCCTTCTTCACCGCCTTTTGTCTACGGCACCGTGCTTTGTATTCCTACAATCTTCATCGCCTATACCGGCGAGGCATTAGACAATAAAACGCCATTGCTCAAAGCCCTTAGCGCTCTCGACCAAGCAGCTACCGAGGTAGCCCGCTATTTCGACAAAAATGTGAGCAAAGTAACTACTACCTTAGGCTGTGAGCAGGAGTACTTCCTCATTGATAAAGCCCTTGCCAATACCCGCCCCGATTTGATGATTACCGGTCGCACCCTCTTAGGTCATCAAGCGGCGAAAGGACAACAGTTGGACGACCACTATTTAGGGGCAATTCCCAGCCGTGTGTTGGCTTTTATGCGCGATTTGGAACAAGAGTGCCTATTACTTGGTATCCCCGTGAAAACGCGACATAATGAGGTTGCGCCTAACCAGTTTGAGTTGGCGCCTATTTTTGAAGAAGCCAACCTTGCTGTCGATCAAAACTCCCTGCTGATGGACGTGATGCGCAAGGTAGCCGAGCGTCATAGCTTTGTAATCCTATTCCACGAAAAACCTTTTGCAGGGGTGAATGGGTCGGGTAAGCATAACAACTGGTCGCTTGTTACCGATACGGGCGTAAACCTCTTAGCACCTAGCAAAACGCCTATCAAGAACCTGCAATTCCTCACTTTCTTCATCTGCACTATCAAAGCAGTATGCGAATATGAACCTTTGTTAAGAGCCTCAGTGGCATCGGCGACTAATGATTACCGATTAGGAGCTAATGAAGCACCGCCTGCCATCGTATCGGTGTTTATAGGCGAACAGCTTACCCAAGTGTTAAACGCCTTAGAAGTATCGTCCGATAACCTATCTCCTGAGGAAAAAACCGAACTCAAATTGAATGTAGTAGGCAAAATACCCGACCTTTTCCTCGACACTACCGACCGCAATCGTACCTCGCCTTTCGCCTTTACGGGCAACAAGTTCGAATTCCGTGCAGTGGGCTCTAAAGCCAACTGTGGCAAGCCTACAATGGTACTGAGCACCATTGTAGCCCAACAGCTCACCGAGTTTAAGAAGGCAGTTGATGCGCTTATAGAGGGGGGCAAGAAGAAAGAAGATGCGATTTTTAAAGTATTGCGCCGCTACATTAAGGAAAGTAAGAAAATACGCTTTGAGGGCGATGGTTATAGCAAAGAATGGGAAGAGGAAGCTGCCCGTCGTGGTTTGAGTAATCATAAAACGACACCTGAGGCACTGAAAGAAAACATCAGCGAGAAGGCTGTGGCTTTGTTTGAAAGTACAGGAGTCCTCAGCAAAGTAGAACTTTTAGCGCGTTATGAAATTGGCTTAGAAGAATATGTAAAAACCGTGCAGATAGAATCGCGTGTGCTGGGCGATATTGCTCGCAATCACGTGGTGCCTACTGCCGTGCGTTACCAAAACACCCTTATTGAGAACGTAAAAGGCTTAAAAGAAATATTTGGCGATAGCTACCAAGAAGTAGCTGCCGAGCAAATGGAGCTTATACGCCATATTTCGGAGCATATCAAGGTGATCCACAGTCAGGTAGAGGCAATGGTAGAGGCGCGCAAGCACGCCAATCACTTACCCGATTTTGAAGCCAAAGCCGATGCCTATTGCACGCAAGTAAAACCTTTCTTTGAGGTAATACGCTACCATTGCGACAAACTCGAACTTATGGTAGACGACGAACTTTGGACACTCACCAAATACCGCGAGCTGTTTTTTAATTAAACAAATGCATAGATAAAAAATTTAAATGAGAAAAAACACAAATCACATAGCAAAACCTTTCTTAAAATGGGCAGGAGGTAAAACACAGCTCATAGAACAAATTAAAAATAATTTGCCTAATTTTGTTCATAATGAGAATTTTACCTACATAGAACCTTTTGTAGGGAGTGGAGCTGTACTATTTTGGTTACTCAATGAGTTTCCTAATATGAAAAAAGCAATTATCAATGATATCAACAAAGATTTGATAGATACTTATTGCACTATTGCCGAAAATCCCGATCAGTTAATAGCGATTCTTGAACATTTACAAAAAGAATACCACGCTTTAGAAGATCAACAAGAGGCTAAAAAAGCATACTATTATGAGAAAAGAGCCTTGTTTAATAGCAGAAGTGAAGAAAAACTAAACCAATCAGCCTTATTTATATTCTTAAATCGCACTTGTTTCAATGGTTTATATCGTGTAAATAGTAAAAATGAGTTCAATGTGCCCATAGGGAGTTACAAACGACCTATGATTTGCGATAAGGAAAACATTTTAGCAGTAAGTAAAGCATTACAAAAGGTGGAAATTATATGTGGTGATTTCGAGCAAACCATTCAATATGCCGAGGGGAACACCTTGTTCTACTTTGATCCACCTTACAAACCTTTGAGCGAGACCTCTAACTTTAATGCTTATGCAAAAGACAATTTTGACGATAACGAACAAATTAGATTAAGAGATTTCTGCCAAAAATTAGACAACCTGAATCACTATTGGATACTCAGTAATTCAGATGTAAAAGGGAAAGACGAAAATAATCATTTTTTTGACATCCTATATGCTGATTTTGAGATAAAGCGCGTATTAGCTAAGAGAAGTATCAATGCTAACCCTGAAAAACGAGGGGCATTAAATGAATTATTAATTAACAACTATACTAATAATTTTTTGACTATATGATTTATGGAGGAAAAGGAGGAGGAAATACAAAAACAGGTTTAGCTTTTGAAGGTAAAACTGATTTAGCAGAATTTCTAAACTCTCAAAAAGGTTATGAAGTAAAAGAAAATAATGTTTTTTACAAAGGAGAACTTGTCGGACGAATTTTTAAAAAATACGGTTTCTATGATTTCCTAAAAGAGTTAGATATTGATTGGAAACAATTAATTTCTAAAAGATTACTGCCCGATGATAGTATATTTGTAATTATAGCAAATACATTATTCATAATTGAATGCAAATTCCAACAAGTAGCAGGTTCAGTAGATGAAAAATTGCAAACTTGTGATTTTAAAAGAAAACAATACCAAAAACTTTTATCAAAAGCAAATATAGAAGTAGAATACATTTATCTATTAAGTGATTGGTTTAGGAAGCCTGAATACAAAGATGTTTTAGACTATATTCATAGTGTACATTGTTATTATTTCTTTGAGTATATTCCATTAATAAAATTAGGTTTGCCTGTCCCTAAATAATGCTTAACCCCTATTTCAAATCTCAAGACAAATCATTTTACCTTCTTCACGGAGATACGATGGAACTGTTACCACAGTTTCATCGCAAGTTTGATATGGTCTTTGCAGATCCTCCTTACTTTTTATCAAACGGAGGGCTTACTGTAAATAACGGCGAAATTGTAAGCGTTAATAAGGGAGATTGGGATAAATCAAAAGGAATAGCTTTTGTAAATGATTTTAATAGACAATGGCTTACTTTAGTACGCGAAGTGATGAAAGAAGAGGCTACTATTTGGATTAGTGGTACGATGCATAACATCTTTTCAGTAGGACAAATACTTACAGAATTAGGTTTTAAAATACTCAATATTATCACTTGGGAGAAAACCAATCCACCCCCTAACTTTTCTTGCAGGTATTTTACCCACTCTACTGAGTACATCATTTGGGCAAGAAAAGAAGAAAAAACGCCTCATTACTTCAATTACGAACTAATGAAAGAACTGAATGGTAATAAGCAAATGAAAGATGTATGGCGTTTCCCTGCTATTGCTCCTTGGGAAAAGTCGTGTGGCAAGCACCCCACTCAAAAACCCTTATCAGTACTTACAAGACTTATTTTAGCTTCTACCCAACCTAATGCTTGGATATTAGACCCTTTTACAGGGAGTTCAACTACAGGTATTGCAGCTAATTTGCAAGGTAGAAAATTTGTTGGTATAGATAAAGAACAAGAGTTTTTAGAGCTGAGCAAAAACAGAAAATTAGAAATACAAAACCCTGATATATTTAAGAAATACAAATCCCGATTATAAACAAAAAACTAATGGCTATAGCTTTCTATTTGTATGTTTTTCTTATTGTGAATCAATACAAAATGAGCCAATGTGCATACCTGCATATTGGCTCATTTTCTAATTACTAATTTGCTAATTTATTCAATAATAGCAGTAATTTCATCTTTCCAAGTACTCCAGTTAGGAGCATTCTTGTAATCGTTTACTCTTCTTGAAGGTACATAAATATTTCTTCTTATTGATGACCCACTAATGAAAGCATTATCTCTTTTCAAAGTAGGTACTTCTAAAAAAGCTTTAACTGTAATATTACTTAACACAAAACAATTTGAAAAAGCACTTGCTCCTATTATACGTATGGTTTCAGGTAAGATAGCTTTTTCGGCTTTTTCACACAAAGCAAAAGCAGCTTCCCCTATTTCAGTAAGCCCGGTGTTATCTAAGTTAATTTGGGTAAGAGCTGTGCAGTTGTAAAATGCATTGTCACCTATTTTTTCTACCTTACCAAACTGTACTTCTTTTAGTTTGCGACAACCCTTAAATAGAGAGTTTGTTATTTCTTTAGTGTTGGGGAGCTTTATTGAAGTTATATCGGTATTTTCAAAGACAGCTTCCCCAAAAGTAATATTGGATGCGCTATTAAAAGTAACTGTACTAATAGAAGAGCTTATAAAAGCATAATCACCTATTTCCTTTAAGTTAACAGGCAGGTTTATGCTTTGTAGTTTGGTGTTTCTAAAAGCATTTGCTTTAATAGTATTTACTTTTTGTAGTTTGCTATCGGCTTGCATATCTAATGAAGTAGTACTAGTGTTAGTCCATTTCACAAGGGTCAAACCATCAGCGCTAAGTTCATAATAGCTTGCAGGAATGTCGTTGTTTACAGGGTCCTCTGTTTTGTCTTTGCTACAGCTTGCAAAAACAGTAGCAGCTAAGGTTAAAAATAAAAATTTTTTCATAGTAATTTTTTTTTGATGTTTAGAGTGCAAAGCTACAAAATAATTATCAATAAATAATTAATAAGGAATATATTTTTTAGTATAACCAATTCAATACATCAAAAAGTAAAAGTTTGGTTATGAAATCTTTTTAGTCTATCTTTGCAAGTGACTGATTTATCTTTCCTTTTTTAAACTAATGGCTATAGCTTTCTATTTGTATATTTTTCTATATAACATACTCTAAAAGTAAATGATTATCAGAGCAATCAACTTTGCCAAAGTTCCTTGCCCATACAACTCGTCATTCGTCATTCGTCATTAAAAAAAACGTCCATTCCCTCACGCTTGGGCGATGCACTTCATTTTGCGCCGTACTTTTGCCCCAGAATTTTAAAAGTATTACGCAATGAAAACCTTTTTAAACATCGTCCTTTTTTTAGTGCTTCCGCTTGTAGCACACGCACAAGATATTACCCAAACACTTAGGGGTACTATTTATGACCAAAGCACTCACGAACCACTCATCGGGGCTACCATAGTGGTGCAAAACTCTCAACCAGTTATCGGTACAACTACCGATGAGGCGGGAAACTTTTCGATAGCTAACCTCCCCTTAGGAAGGGTGAGTTTGGAAATTTCTTATATAGGCTATGAGAGCCGTGTGATTCCCGAACTGCTCATTACTTCAGCCAAAGAAGTAGTGCTTAGTATTGCTCTTAAAGAAGCCGCCACTGAGCTTGAAGGTGTGGAAGTAGTAGCGGGTATCCGCAAGGAGAAAGCCCTCAATGCAATGGCTACCGTGAGTGCCCGCACCTTTTCGGTAGAGGAAACACAGCGCTATGCTGGCGGACTTAGCGACCCTGCGCGTTTGGCGTCTGCTTTTGCAGGAGTCTCTACGGGTAACTTGCAGGACAACTCTATTGTCGTGCGCGGTAATACTCCGCAAGGCGTACAATGGCGATTGGAAGGCGTAGAAATTCCTTCACCTCAGCATTTTTCTGGCGGAAATGTCATCGGGGGCGGACTGGTGACGCTTTTTAGCAATCAGGTGATTGGCAATTCCGATTTTCTTACAGGAGCTTTCCCTGCCGAGTATGGCAATGCGCTCGCAGCTGTTTTTGATGTGAAAATGCGCACCGGCAATACTTCCCGCTATGAGCATACGGCACAAGTGGGCGTATTGGGGCTCGATTTTGCTTCTGAGGGTCCGCTTTCACGTGCCAAAGGGGCTTCTTATCTCTTCAACTATCGCTATTCTACTTTGGGATTACTCAGCGATTTGAAAATCAACAAAACCGGTCAGCGTATTAAGTACCAAGACCTTTCCTTTAAATTGAATTTCCCTACTGAAAAAGCAGGTACATTCTCTCTTTGGGGTATCGGGGGGATTGACAACACTCATAAAGATGCTTTGAGCGTTCCTGCCGACTGGAAAACTGATATCGACCGCGTGAATAACAATTGGGATACTTACGTGGGTACTGTGGGTTTGCGCCACCAAATTACCGCTGGCGAGCGCAGTTTTGTAGAATCACACCTCGCTTTTTCGGGTACTGACGACCGTATTAGCACCGATTATCTTTCCGATGATGCTTCTGTGTTCACCCCCGATAGCCGACTTAAAAAACAAAACGGCACACTCACTTTGGCGACCTCGCTCACTCATAAACTCTCTTCTTTGGCTACTTTAAAAGTAGGAATTTCATCTAAACAACTTTTCTACAAGTATAACCTCAGCGCTGCACAGGATTATGTGCCTTCCACTTATGCGCGCATCGTCAATTCAGCGGGTAGTACCAACCTTACTGAGGGCTATGCCCAACTCAAATACCAGCTATCGCCTGCCCTTTTGGCGAATGTGGGATTGCGCACTCACTACTTTGGTTTGAATAAAGAACTCTCTCTTGAAAGTAGGGCAGGATTGGCTTGGAAACTTTCCGACAAACACAGTTTGAGTTTTGGTTATGGCAAACACTCTCAAGGAGAAGATTTGAATGTTTATATGATAGAGGTAGGGGG
>ERZ772946.544-NODE-544-length-13984-cov-3.057_pt1 | contig 13984 bp, 12 predicted proteins | sample MGYA00511680_ERZ772946 | MGnify/ENA primary metagenome ERZ772946 (study PRJEB29015, sample SAMEA2737918) | human oral metagenome | biome: human oral; feature: human-associated habitat; material: dental | place: China | collected 2016 ... | reverse complement strand
GGTAGAGCGCCGAGGTGGGTTCGTCAAACAGCATCAGTTCGGGGCGGATGGCGAGCGCGCGGGCGATGCCGACGCGCTGTTGCTGGCCGCCGGAGAGTTGGTAGGGGTAATGGTCGCCGCGGTCGGCCAATCCCACTTTGGCGAGCAGTTGTTCTGCCTCGGCGCGGGCTTCCGCCAGCGGCCGCCCCTGCACAATCACCGGCCCTTCCATGATGTTTTCGCGCGCGGTTTTGTGCGGGAAGAGGTTGTAGTGCTGGAAGACCATGCCGGATTTGCGCCGCAGCGCGAGGATGTCTTTTTTGCCCGGTTTTTGGCTGAAGTCGATGGCAAGCGGCGCCGCGCCGTCGAAGGTAATTGTCCCCGCTTCGGGCATTTCCAAAGCGTTCAGGCAGCGGAGGAAGGTGGTTTTGCCGCTGCCGGAGGGGCCGAGGATGACGACGACGCTGCCTTTTGCGATGTCGAGGTCGATGCCGCGCAGGATGGTGTGGTCGCCGAAGGTTTTGTGGATGTTGCGGATGGTGAGCATGGTTATTTGGCGGTGTAGCGGTCGAGGTGGCGTTCGAGGCGGCTTTGCGCCAGCGCGAGGATGAAGCAGAAGACCCAGTAAATCAGCGCCGCTTCGATATAGACCGGCAGGAAGTCGTAGCTGCGGTTGGCGATTTGCTGCGCTTCGCGGAACAGTTCGGTGATGGTGACGGTCGAGGCGAGCGAGGTTTCTTTGAACAGGCCGATGAAGCTGTTGGACAAGGGCGGCACGGAGACGCGCAACGCCTGCGGCAGGATGATGCGGCGGAAGGTTTGCAAGTAGGTCATGCCGATGGTGTAGCCCGCTTCCCACTGGCCGCGCGGCACGGAGAGGATGGCGGCGCGCACAGTTTCGGAGGCATAGGCGCCGACGTTGAGCGAGAAGCCGATGATGGCGGTTGGCATCGGCTCCAGGGTGATGCCGATGGCGGGCAGGCCGTAGAAGACGATCATCAGTTGTACCAGCATCGGCGTGCCGCGGATGGCGGAGACGTAGCCGTGGACGAGGGCGAGCAGCAGGCGGTGCGCCAGTCCGGTCGCCGGGACGACGCGCACCAGCGCCACCACGAGCGCGATGACGAGGCCGATGATGAAGGAGACGATGGCGAGCGGGATGGAGTAGAGGATGGCGGCGACGAGCATCGGGCGGAAGGCGCTGCCGACGAGCTCCACCCGCGCCTCGCTCATGAACGGCAGTGCGCCGATAAGGCCGCGCCAGCCGAGGATGAAGACCACGGCGGCAAGTACGGCGGTGATGAGCGCGCCGCCAATCAGCGCGCGGCTGCGGTTATTTGGCGTCGCGGACACTGACATCGGCTCCGAAGAATTGTTCACTGAGGCGCTTCAGCGTGCCGTCTGCCTGTAGCTCTTTCAGCGCGGCATCAATCGGCGCAATCGCCGCCTCGTTTTCTTTGGCGACGATTAGTCCGCTCGGCTCCCACTCGGCGGGCGGTGCCTGCCAGGCGACTTTCAGCCCGGAATCCGGGGTGCGTTTCAGGTATTCGAGCATGGAGAGCGAGTCGTGCAGGGTGAGGTCGGCGCGCCCCTGCCGCACCAGCGCCATCGCCTGCGGCAGGCTTTCCACCGGTACCAGCACCGCGCCCGCCGCCTCGGCGCGGTAGGCGTGGTTGCTGTTCAGCGTCTGCGCCGCTTTCAGCCCCTTGAGGTCGGCGATGTCATGGACGCGGTCGTCATCGGCGCGGGTCAGCACCATCGCGCCCGTCCAGCTGTAGGGAATCGCCCCGGCAAAGGCGGCGCGACGCTCCGGCGTGTTCAGCGTCACCTGGTTGGCGACCGCGTCAAACCGCCCGGATTTCAGCCCGGCGAGCATCCCGTCCCACAGGGTTTCCTGAAAATCGACTTTGACGCCGAGCTTGTCGGCAATGGCGCGCGTCACCTCAATGTCATAACCGGTGAGCTTGCCGCTCTCGTCGTGGTAATTGAAGGGCGGATACGCGCCGTCGGTGCCAACGATAATGGTGCCGTGGTTGTTGATACGCGCGAGCAATGATTCGGCGGCGTGGGCGGTGAAGGAAAATGCCGCCAGCGCGGCGAGAAGGGCGGATTTAAACATAGGAGAGTTCCTTAAGTGAAATGAAAGGGATAAATAGGGCAGTCTATTGGTGGCAAGGGCTGCGTAAAAGCCATTTTGTGGCTAGTAATCTTTGGCAGGCAGGACAATGAGTGCAGTAATAAATCCGATAAGCGCAGAAATAAAGAAGGCAAACAGAGGCAATATAATTAATCCATAAATTCCACCAAAATAAGCAAAGGCAAGAATCGTAAGTTGAAGAAAATCGATAAACTTAATAAAAACAACAGGTGCGACCGAAAATAGCAACCCCACACATGCAGATATAATAGTTGCCTTAAAAATATCCGCTCCCGTTTTTTGATAACGGGCATTAGCAATTAGTTTACTGGTAACAAATGCACAAGGGATACTGACAAGCAATGGATAAGCTTTAAGCCCCACATCAATGCCAGTTTCCTGTTTTGACAAAGTTTCCATAAGACGACCTGCCAAAATATCCAGAATATATTGGATTACCAGAGGCAATAGCAAGCCGCCAATAACTATCCAGACAATGGCAAATGCCCATAGGACTTCACGGGAAGGATATTCGTTTTGTGGTTCTTCCATTTTTTATTCCTTGATTACCTGTAGTTATAGCTTGGGTTGATGTGCGTGCGCAGTGGAAGTGGAAGGTGCACCATTAAGCCCGGATGTTCCGCTATGGTGGGTCAAGACCCATCCTACAGCCATTTACATACAGGGTAGCGGGAAAGGTGTATGTAAAAGGAATGGCGCTCGCTTGTGCTACCTGTGCGATTGCGGAACAGAAGCCTGTATTTGCGCCCCCTCCCTCGCAGGACGCGCAGCGTCCGCAGCGGGGGAGGGACGGGGTGGGGGTAAATCAGCTTGCGTCATAACTACTGCCTCTTGCCATCCACCTTTCGTTGGGCAGATGCGCTTCGTTTTGGGCGAATGGCGTTGCAGGGGCGGTCAGACGAAGCCGTAACCGCCCGTGTGGAAGGTACAGGGTGGGGCTCGCCCCGCCATTAAACCTGGATGTTCCGCTATGGTGGGTCAAGACCCCCACGCCATTTACATACAGGGTAGCGGGAAAGGTGTATGTAAAAGGGCGTTTATCCATATTTGCGCCGGAGCGGTGCGCCGAGGCGCACCCTATACTGGTTGCGGGAATGCCAGCCTGCAAAACCGCCGGACTGCCCCCCGGAAGAGAAATTTGAACAGGCGCTTACTTCACGCTCACATCTTCGCCAAAGAACTGCTCGCCGAGCTTCTTCAGCGTGCCGTCGGCGCGCAGCTCTTCTACTGCCGCGCTGATTTTGGCGAGCGCTTCGTCGTTGCCCTTGTTGGTGACAAAGCCGGAGCCGATTTTCTTGTCGGCATCGGCACGCCAGGCGACGCGCAAGCCGGAATCCGGGTTTTTCTTCATGTAATCGAGCAGGGCGAGCGAGTCGTTGAAGGTGAAGTCAGCGCGTTTTTGCTGGACGACGACGATTGCCTGCGCCAGCCCGTCAATCGGCACGATTTCCGCACCCGCTTCGCGCGCCATTTCGCCGTAATTGCTGGACAGCGTCTGCGCGGATTTCAGCCCCTTGACGTCGGCCAGCGACTTGATGCGGTCGTCATCGGCGCGGGCGACCGCCATCGGCCCGGAATAACTGTACTCGGCGGACTTGTCGAACGTGGCGCGGCGCTCCGGCGTGGTCAGCCCGACCTGGTTGGCGACCAAGTCAAAGCGTTCCGCCTTAAGCCCGGCGAGCATCGCATCCCACGCTGTTTCTTTGAAATCAACCTTGAAACCGAGCTTGTCGGCGACGGCGCGGGTCACTTCCACGTCATAACCGGTGAGCTTGCCGCTCTCGTCGTGATAGGTGAACGGCGCGTAAGTGCCTTCGGTGCCGACGGTGACGGTGCCGTGGTTGTTGATACGCTCCAGCAGTGATTCGGCGGCGTGTGCCTGGGTGAAGGCGAGGGTGACGGCAGCGAGCAGCAGTTTTTTCATGGGAATAGCTCCAAAGGGAATGAATGAGGCGGCGCATTGTAGGCGGGGCGGGCGGACGCGCCAAGCACTGTTTGGCATGGGGTGATAACTTTTCGTTCTATGTCCGACCTTACCTGCCGTGCCGGATGAAATGAGCCGAGATGGTTTGCAGATATTCCCTGGCGCGTTCCGGATTGTCACGGTAATCGGCGACAAGCCTTGCTTCACCTTTTTTGCTGATGACGATGGCGCGGTTTGCCGGGTCGCTTGCCGACGCAACGTGGATACGCTCATGGCGGAAAAATATCCAGCAGCCTTCGGCTTCCATGTAGTCACGGGAGAGATATGGCGGTGGCGTATCTTGCAGCTCCGGCCGGGTGAACAGCAGTTCTTTTATTGCGGCGGCTGCCTGCGCCCTTGCTTCGGCAAAGGTGAAGGGGGACGGTGGCAATGCATCAACGGCTGGTATTTCGGTGTCGGCCACATCGGTCAAATCCGTATCTGTCAAATGCCCGTCCGCTGCATTGTGCTGGCGGGAAGGCAGGACAATAAGCGCAGTAATGAATCCGCTAAGGGCGGCAATCTGTAACGTCATAAAAAATAAGGGAGAAGGATCATCAGATGAATTTCCCAGGGCAGCGATCAGCATTAACAAAGGAAAAAACGGTATCAGCGAAAATAGTACTCCCGTCAAAGCGGAAATGATGGTTGTCACAATAATGCCCGCAATATTTTTATAACAACGGGCACCGGCAATCAGTTTCCCAATGGCAAGCGCACAAGGAAAGCCAAAGGACAGGGCAATACAAAAGGCGACTTTCATGCCAAACATCACTTCCTTGTCCGACCTTGCGTATATCCGCTCAAGGGTGCTATTGGATACGAGTATTTGATTGGGATCGAACGGCTTTTTCAGGATATATCCGATAATCAGGGGCGCCGCGATGCAGGCGACGACAGTCCAGATAATGGCAAAGCGCCATAAGGTTTCGTGTGCGGGATATTCGTCTGGTACGGTTTTCATGACGCATTCCTTTCCGGTTTATGGATTTATGGCGCGCTGTCGCCGGATGTTTGCAGCAATGTTTTCAGCGCGGCGAAGGCGGCGCTGCCGTGGTTTTCGCCGTCGAGCAGGGTGAAGGTGGTGTCGCTTTGGCTTTGTTGCAGTTGGGCGGCCAGCGCCCGGGCGTTTTCTACCATCGCGCGACGGCGGCGTTTTTCGTCGCCGGGGGCGGCCTGTTCGCCGCTGCCCGCGCTGATGCGGATGGTGAGGCGGTTCGCCGGAGCGTGGTAGCGGTCGGCGAAGGCGTCAATGCGGCGGTTTTCCCACCAGATGGACGGGCTGGAGAGGTAATAGCCGCGCATGGTGCCACGGGTGTAGAGGTGGTAGAGGGCGAAAAGGCCGCCGTAGGAGTGGCCGAACAGGCTTTGCTGGCTGCGGTCGATGGGGATGCGCGCAGCGAGCAGCGGTGGCAGCTCTTCGTCGAGAAAGCGGGCGAAGGCTTCGGCACCGCCGCTATCATCGTCATCACCGGCCAGCGGCGGGGTGTAGTCGCGCGTGCGCTGCGCCAAATCAAGCATTTTGCCGCCGGGGTAGCCGATGCCGACGAGTGCCAGCGCGCGTTTTTCGCCCGCGCCGGGCGGGTTAAGCAGGGTTTGCGCGAGCGGCAGCGCGTAGGGGAAGTAGGTGTCGCCGTCGAGCAGGTACAGCACCGGATAGCCCGCCGGCGGTGCCTCGCCGATGGTGGCGGTCTGGATGCGGTAACTGCGCCCGCTGTGGGCGGAAGTGACGGTGGTTTCGGCGGCTTGCGGCAGTTGCGCGGGTTGCCAGTCGGCGGCGGTCGCGCCGAGCGCGGCGGCAAGGAGGAGGGGTTTTTTCATAAGCGTGTGTCCGTAGCTGTGATAGTGGGATTTTACCCGCCGTTATCGCGAGACGGGTATGAAAAAAGCCCGCATGACGCGGGCTTTTCTCGGGTAAATATTTACAAAATGACGTAGTAAGCGAACAGCGCAACCACGGCGATACTGACCAGGTTCAGCACCAGCCCGGCGCGGAACATATCGCGTTGCTTGACCTCGCCCGTGCCGAAAACCAGCGCGTTTGGCGGGGTGGCGACCGGCAGCATGAAGGCGCAGGAGGCACCGATGCCGATGACCATCACCAGCACGTCTTCGCGCATGCCGGTTTGCGCCGCGACCGAAGCAAACACCGGCACGAGCAGCGCCGCCGAGGCGGTGTTACTGGTGAACTCAGTGAGGAAAATAATGAACGTGGCGACCACCAAAATAATGACAAAAGGCGAGCTGCTGCCGAAGGCGCTGGCAATCATCTGCCCGATTTCCTTGGACGCCCCGGACGCGCCGAGAACGCTGCTCAGGGTAATGCCGCCGCCAAAGAGCAGCAGTACACCCCAGTCGGTGTTGTCGGTCACATCTTTCCAGCTGGCAAGCCCCAGCACGACCACCGCAATAATCGCGCAGAGGGCGACGAAAGTGTCGGGCGCGTTGATGCCCATCGCTTTCAGCTGGTCGCCGCAAATCCACGCCAGCGCGGTTAGCGCGAAGACGATGAGCGTTAGCACGCGGATGCCGGTCCAGGGAATGTCTTCCTCATTATCCTGGCGGATTTTCTGTTTGAAATTCGGCTTGCAGACGATCCACAGCGTGACAAACATCGCCGGCATCAAAATGAAGGTAATCGGCAGACCGAGGCGCATCCACTCAGTAAAGCCCATGCCCAGTTGCTTGGCGGCGATACCGTTCGGCGGCGAGCCTTGCAGCAATCCCATGCCGCCAATGCTGGATGAATAGGCGACCGCGAGCAGCACGAAAACGCGCGTGCCGCGGTCATTCTTGTCCACGGACGAAAGCAGGCCAAGCGCCAGCGGCAGAATCATCGCCGCGGTGGCCGTGTTGGAAATCCACATCGAAAGGAAAGCCGTGACGACGCACAGACCCACCGCTGACCACAACATGCTCGAACCGGCCATATGAATAATGGCGCTGGCAATCTTCTTGTCAATCTTCTGCACCTGCAAGGCGGTGGCAAGCGCAAAACCGCCAAGGAACAAATAAATAATCGGGTCGGCAAAACCGGCCAGTGCCGATTTCATCGTCATCGCGGTAACCGTACCATCCTTGCCGACGCTGGCGGGCAGATGCAGCAGTAGCGCGCCGATCGGAATCATGATGGCGGTCAAACTGATATGCACCGCCTCGGTGAACCACAAAATTGCGATAAAAATCAACAGGGCAAGACCCTTGTTGGCATCCGGCGAATACGGCAGTACGCCATAGGCGAGTTTGGCGACCACCAGTGCGACGAGAATAATCCCGAGACCAGTGACAATGCCGGGCGGGAAAAAGCCCTTGATTTCGTTGGAAGTAACAGGCGAATTCACAGACATAAACATAACCTCACAATAAATTTACCCGCGCTTAATATAAATCACCACAAACAAAATCGGAAAGAAAAAAATACTAAAAAATCAAGACAATCACCGAAAAACTAAAAAAAACGCGCGACCGCCCCCGTGCGCCGCCCGCCGCCTTGCAATCACCGAAAAACCCCCGTAAAATCCGCGCTCTTTTCACAGGCCCACCGCCATCGGCAACGTGAACTTAACTTGGAGAATCCCATGCTTACCGCTGAAAACAAAAGCGAAATCATCAAAAAATACCAACGCAAAGAAGGCGACAGCGGCTCGCCCGAAGTACAAATCGCCCTGCTGACCGCACGCATCCTTGACCTGCAAAACCACTTTGCGACCCACACCAAGGACTTCCACTCCCGCCGTGGTCTTTTGAAAATGGTCAGCCAACGCCGCCGCCTGCTGGACTACTACAAGCGCGTCAATTTCGACGGCTACCGCCAGCTCATCGCCGACCTCGGCCTGCGCCGCTAATTCCTGAAGAGAGGCAGACAGCGTGAAAGAAAGCATCACCTTTAGCTACGGCAAACATCAAGTCACCCTGGAAAGCGGCGAAATCGCCCGCCAGGCCGATGGCGCCGTTATGGTTCACATGGAAGGCACCGTCGTCCTCGTGACCGCCGTTGCCAAAAAAACCGTCGCCGAAGGACAGGACTTCTTTCCGCTGACCGTTGATTACCAGGAAAAATCCTACGCCGCCGGCCGCATCCCCGGCGGCTATTTCCGTCGCGAAGGTCGTCCCAGCGAAAACGAAACCCTCGTCTCCCGCCTGATTGACCGCCCGCTGCGCCCGCTTTTCCCCGAAGGCTTCTTCAACGAAGTACAAGTCATCGCCAGCGTCATGTCGGTCAACCCCGACGTCAATCCCGACATCCCGGCGATGATTGGTGCCTCCGCTGCCATCGCCCTCTCCGGTGTGCCGTTTAACGGCCCGATTGGTGCGGCGCGCGTCGGCTACAAAAACGGCGCCTACCTGCTCAACCCCTCCGACAAAGAACTGCAAACCTCCGACCTTGACCTCGTCGTCGCCGGTACCGCAGGCGCGGTGCTGATGGTCGAATCACAGGCGAACGAACTGCCGGAAGACATCATGCTCGGCGCCGTCATGTACGGCCACGAACAAATGCAGGTCGTCATCAACGCCATCCGCGAACTGGCCGCCAAAGCGGGCAAACCCGCCTGGGACTGGCAACCCGCCCCCGCTGACGAAGCGCTGGTCGCCAAAGTACGCGAACTGGCACACGACAAACTCGTCGCCGCCTACCAAATCGCCGACAAACAAGAACGCCAGGCCGCCGTTGCCGCCATTCACGAAGAAGCACAAACCGCACTAGTGAGCGAAGACGGTTGGAACGCTACCGCCGTTGGCAACACCGTACACGACCTCGAATACCGCGTCGTGCGCGACCGCATCCTTGCCAAAGAACCGCGCATTGACGGTCGCGATACCGTTACCGTGCGCCCGATTACCATCCGCACCGGCGTCCTGCCGCGCGTGCACGGCTCCGCCCTCTTTACCCGTGGCGAAACCCAAGCGCTGGTCGTCGCCACCCTCGGCACCGGTCGTGATGCACAAATCATCGACGCGCTGACCGGCGAATACCGCGACATCTTCATGTTGCACTACAACTTCCCACCGTTCAGCGTCGGCGAAATCGGGCGCGTCGGCTCGCCCAAGCGCCGCGAAATCGGTCACGGTCGTCTCGCTCGCCGTGGCGTCACCGCTATCTTGCCGCCCGAAAGCGCCTTCCCCTACACCATCCGCGTCGTCTCCGAAATCACCGAATCCAACGGTTCCAGCTCAATGGCTTCCGTCTGCGGCACCAGTCTGGCGCTGATGGACGCCGGTGTCCCGGTCAAAACCCCGGTGGCCGGCATTGCCATGGGTTTGGTCAAAGAAGGCGAGCGCTTCACCGTCCTCTCCGACATCCTCGGTGACGAGGACCACCTCGGCGACATGGACTTCAAAGTTGCCGGTTCCGCCAATGGCGTTACCGCCCTGCAAATGGACATCAAAATTGACGGCATCACCCGCGAAATCATGGAACAGGCGCTGAGCCAGGCCAAAGCCGGACGCCTGCACATCTTGGAAATCATGAACCAGGCGATTGCCCAACCGCGCGCCGAAATCTCCGAATACGCACCGCGCTTCACCACCCTGCGCATTGACGTCGAAAAAATCAAGGACGTCATCGGCAAAGGTGGTGCGACTATCCGCAGCATCACCGAGACTACCGGTACCACCATCGAAATCGAAGACGACGGTACCATCAAAATCGCCGCCGTGGACAAAACTGCCGCCGACGATGCCCGCCGCATCATCGAAGAAATCACCGCCGAACCGGAAATCGGCCGCATCTACGACGCCAAAGTGGTGAAAATCACCGACTTCGGCGCCTTTGTCGCCTTCCTCCCCGGCAAAGAAGGGCTGGTACACGTCTCGCAAATCGCCGAACACCGCGTCAATAACGTCGAAGACGAACTCAGCGTCGGCCAGGAAGTTAAAGTCAAACTGCTGGAAATTGACCGCCAGGGCCGCGTCAGACTCTCTATCAAAGAGGCAAAAAATTCGTTATAATCCGCGCCCCGTTTAACACGACCAAACCGGAGAGATGGCAGAGTGGTCGAATGCGCACGCCTGGAAAGTGTGTATACGTTAATAGCGTATCGGGGGTTCGAATCCCCCTCTCTCCGCCACCACCCAAAAAAACCACCTTGTTCAAGGTGGTTTTTTTCGTTCCAATCTTGCCCGTGTGAAATGACAAAGGCGCGGTCTATAGCAATCCTCACAAGCCCTGTACAGCGAGGCGATGCAACACACAGTATGAGGCGGGGGATTGCCATAACAATCTACGCAAATACCCCTCAAAACGTAGGGGCGGTTAGGACGAAGTCCGTAACCGCCCGAACTATAAATTGGTCATAGCACGATGATTTTATCGCCGTCCACCGAAAGCCTCATACGGTCAGGCGGCGCGCCTTGTACTGAATTTTGAGTGCACCATATGTCTGAATGGGTAGCGGTGCAAATGGCATCCGCACAGCGTATGTTTGCAATGACCTGATTGCTGCGGATAGGCAAGGGCTGTGTATCTTGCCTATCAATCGTTGATTTTATGGCTGGTTGGCGGGGCGCAACCCCAGCGCCGCCGCGTGCCAGGCGATATGCTCGCCGATGAAGCTGGCGATGAAGTAGTAGCTGTGGTTGTAGCCGGGGCGGAGGTGGTATTCCACGTCAATCCCTAATGCCTGCGCGCGGGCGGCGAATGCGTCCGCCTGCAATTCGCGCGGGCGGAATTCGTCGGCATCGCCCTGGTCGATGCGTATCGGCAGCGGCTGTTGCAAGGTTTGTAGCAGCGCCGTGCTGTCGTATTCCGCCCAGCGGGCGCGGTCGTCGCCGAGATAGGCGGTGAAGGCTTTTTGTCCCCACGGCGTTTCGCTGGGATTCGTTATCGGCGCGAAGGCGGAGACGGCGGCGAATTGCCGCGGGTTTTTCAGCGCGATTTGCAGCGCGCCGTGGCCGCCCATGCTGTGTCCGGCGATGCTGCGCTGGTCGCTGAGCGGGTGATGTTGTTCGAGGAAGGCGGGCAGTTCTTGCACGATGTAGTCGTACATTTGGTAGTGCGCCGCCCACGGCGCGCGGGTGGCGTTGACATAGAATCCTGCGCCCTGGCCGAGGTCGTAGCCGGGGTCGTCGGCGACGTCCGCGCCGCGCGGCGAGGTGTCCGGCATGACCAGGGCGAGGCCATATGCGGCGGCGTAGCGCTGCGCCCCGGCTTTTTGGCTGAAATTCTCGTCGGTGCAGGTGATGCCGGAAAGCCAGTAGAGTAGCGGCACGCGCGCGCCCGCCAATGCTTGCGGCGGCAGGTAGAGGCCGTAAGTCATGGCGCAGGCGGTGCTGTCGGCGTGGTGGCGGTAGCGCCGCTGTTCGCCGCCGAATGCCTTGTTGCAGGCGAGCAGCTCCGGCGCGCTCATGCCGCGTCCCCGTAATGGATGACGCTGCGGATGGATTTGCCCGCGTGCATCAGCTCAAAGGCGCGGTTGATGTCTTCGAGCGGCATGGTGTGGGTGATGAAGTCGTCGAGGCGGAATTTGCCGTCGAGGTATTGCTGGACGATGCCGGGCAGTTCGCTGCGCCCCTTGACGCCGCCAAAGGCCGAGCCGCGCCAGACGCGCCCGGTGACGAGCTGGAACGGCCGCGTGCGGATTTCCGCACCCGCCGGGGCGACGCCGATGATGACCGATTCGCCCCAGCCCTTGTGGCAACATTCCAGTGCCGAACGCATCACATCAACATTGCCGATGCACTCGAAGGAGTAATCAACGCCACCGCCGGTCAGGTCAATGATGACGTCCTGAATCGGCTGGTTGAAATCGCGCGGGTTGATGCAGTCGGTGGCGCCCAGCTTGCGCGCGAGGGCGAATTTGTCCGGATTGACGTCAATGCCGATGATGCGCCCCGCGCCCTGCATCCGCGCGCCGATGATGGCAGCAAGCCCAATGCCGCCGAGGCCGAAAATGGCGACGCTATCGCCCGCCTGCACCTTCGCCGTCTTGATGACCGCGCCCATGCCGGTGGTGACGCCGCAGCCGAGCAGGCAGACTTCGCGCAAATCCGCCTCCGGCTGGATTTTGGCGAGACTGACCTCGGCGACCACGGTGTATTCGGAAAAGGTCGAGCAGCCCATGTAGTGATAAATGGGCTGGCCGTCCTTGAAAAAACGCACCGTGCCGTCCGGCATCAGCCCCCTGCCCTGGGTGGCGCGCACCGCCGAGCAGAGATTGGTCTTGCCGGAGCGGCACATCTCGCATTCGCCGCATTCGGCGGTATAAAGCGGGATGACATGATCACCGGGGGCGACGCTGGTCACGCCTGCGCCGACCGCGACCACCACGCCCGCGCCCTCATGGCCGAGGACGCAGGGGAAGACGCCTTCCGCGTCCAGCCCGTCCAGGGTGTAGGCATCGGTATGGCAGACGCCGCTGGCGACCAGACGCACCAGCACCTCACCCGCCTGCGGCGGCATCAAATCCAGCTCCTCAATCACCAGCGGCTGCTTCGGCGCCCAGGCAACGGCGGCACGGGTTTTAACAAAATTCATGACGTTAGTCCTCTCAAGTTTGGGAAGCGCATTGTACACTTGCCGCCCTATCACCCACCGGCAACCCGCATGACCCGACACACCCTCGCCGAAGCGCAGGCGCTCTACGCGCTGCCCTTCATGGAACTGCTCTATCAGGCGCAGACCGTGCACCGCGCGCACCACGACCCGCAGCAAATCCAAATCAGCACCCTGCTCTCCATCAAAACCGGCGCCTGCCCGGAAGACTGCAAATACTGCCCGCAAAGCGCGCGCTACCACACCGGCGTCAGCCGTGAAGCGCTCTTGAAAATTGACGAAATCCTCACCGCCGCCGAACGCGCCCGCGAACAGGGCGCGACCCGCTTCTGCATGGGCGCCGCCTGGCGCGACCCGAAAGAAAAAGACATGCCCTATCTCGTCGAAGTCGTGCAGCGCGTCAAGGCGTTGGGGTTGGAAACCTGCATGACGCTTGGCATGCTCGACGAAAACAAGGCACAAACCCTTGCCGATGCCGGGCTTGACTACTACAACCACAACCTCGACACCAGCCGCCGCTACTACCGCGAAATCATCACCACCCGCAACTACGACGACCGCCTGCACACCCTCGACAACGTGCGCAAAGCGGGGATGAAAATCTGCTCCGGCGGCATCCTCGGCATGGGCGAGGCAGAAGACGACCGCCTCGCCATGTTGGTAGAGCTTGCCAACCTCAACCCGCCGCCGGAAAGCGTGCCGATAAACCAACTGGTGCGCGTCAAAGGCACGCCGCTGGCGCACGCCGATGACCTCGAGCCCTTCGATTTCATCCGCGTCATCGCCGTCGCCCGCATCCTCATGCCGAAATCGGCGGTGCGCCTCTCCGCCGGGCGGGAAAGCATGAACGAACAAATGCAGGCGCTGTGCTTCATGGCGGGCGCGAACTCCATCTTCTACGGCTGCAAACTGCTGACCACGCCCAACCCGGAAGAAGACCGCGACGCGGCGCTTTTCGCCAAACTCGACCTCAACCCGCAAATGCGCGCGGCGCCAGAAGAACCGCCACCACCGCGGGCAGCGGTGGGGATGTATTACCCGCGGCGACAAACGCAGGTAGAGGGCGCACCGTGAGCGGCCGTCATTCGGGCTGCGGGCTGTCCGTAGGGTGGGGGCTTGTCCCACCGTCGCAAAACCGTCGCCATGAATGCGGCAACCCGTGCGTAGGGTGTGTGGCGGCGCAGCCAACATGGCACGCGGGCATTGGGGCAGCGGCACACCTGATACACTCACGCAAAACATGTCGCTGCAGAATACTCTATCATCTCATTGTCGCCAAACCCATGCGAGCAGCGCGTAGGTCGGCCATTGATAGCCGACAGCAAAAAGACGTCGGGCATGAATGCCCGACCTACAACTCCCCGTTAAACCGCCCCCTCCCCCTGTGGGGGAG
>ERZ772946.542-NODE-542-length-14002-cov-2.28192_pt1 | contig 14002 bp, 13 predicted proteins | sample MGYA00511680_ERZ772946 | MGnify/ENA primary metagenome ERZ772946 (study PRJEB29015, sample SAMEA2737918) | human oral metagenome | biome: human oral; feature: human-associated habitat; material: dental | place: China | collected 2016 ... | reverse complement strand
CCTGTCAGGATAAGTTATTTCAATCCTAGTACAGATTGGTTTGATTTAGGTATCCTGATGGTGATGGTAGGTATTCTGATAACGTTTTCTGCTCATCTGTACTACAACTTCCGTTTTAGAAGAGCACCGCGACGATTGAAACTTGAACTTCACAACGAAGTCCGGTGGTGGTTTAGTATACATCGGAGTTTGATGGGGTCGTTGATATTTGCGGTGATTGTTAAGTGTGTGTTGATTATCGCTGGTATCAATGTGGATTACTAAATGTAAAAGGGGACGTCTCGTCCCCTATTTATGACGCGAACCCCATTTATTTTTTAACCCCATTTTTAGGAGACCACATGGCTACCCAAACAAAACCCGCTGTGAAAAAAGTCATTTTCTTTATTCGTCCTAACCAACATTCTCGTGTTTCCGATTTATTCGGCTGGCGTGAGATGTTAGGCCCACTTATCCGGAAATATCGATTAAAGGATGAGTTTATCAAAACCCGTTTTAATTTATCAGAAGGATTCATTCGTGTAACTGTTTCTTTCCTTGAAAAAGAAGATACCCAATCGCTACAACAAGAAATCACACGTTTGTTAGGTAAAGAAAACGACGTCTGGTTCTAAGGATACCTTATGGAACTAGAGGAATTTAACAAGAAGATTGCTTTTAAGGTATTTAATCCTAAGCAAATCAATACCCGTATATCAACCCTATTTAAAAGCGACTTCCTTATCGAGCTAAAAGACCCTTACCGTTCTTTTATTCGTGTCGAAGTCAAAGACAAAGTCGTTATTGATGGTGTGTCTCAACAAGGTTTCTTGCTACGTACACGTATCTACCATCCGAATAAATATTGTCGTATGCAAGAAGAGTTCACACATGAACTGACACTTGAGCAAACTATCGCTTATCTTAAGATTCTTAAACCCACCATCCATTTTTAAAGGAGTACAATATGTCAGAACAACTTACTGAAAATACAGAAATCACCGAAACTAAAGATGAAGTACTTACCGAACCAGCAGAAGAACTTCAAGAACCTGAGACAGAAGAGAAGGGTGAAGATTTGACCTCTTCCTTACCCGATCTCTTATCGTTATTCTCCCGTATCAGTTTAAACCCATTAAACACGCCACTATTCGTTGAAGAAAAGATGGCAAGTTTAATCGATACCTATATCGTATCTTATCTTGCCACACGAATGGAAGACGATAAAGTACTTACAGCGATGTGTGATGACATCCGTACCTTATTGTTAAACTTACCAGAGCTTATCCACGGGATCAACTTCGCGTCATTCGTACATGAAGCACCGGGTGATATCGAGACCGCGATGGAACGTTGCCGTTGGTTAACGACGTTAGAGAGTCGTCAAGAGCCGTTGTTGTTCTATCCAGCCATGAGAGAAAGTGAACACCGCCTCATCAGTAAGAACAACGCGGAAAACCTAAGAAACCTGACTGAAGTTTTCCGTAATGTATTAGAAACGGCAGAGCAGTACAAGGACGATGAAGGTTATTACGCTCACATCTTAAAACCGTTTGTGATTTCTCTTATTTATCCGGTATTTAGTTGCCTATATGAAGAAGGGACGCTGCCATTGGGTCAATTCGAATCACAACCTTCCGTGGTGCTACCGATTTATTCAAGACGTTATACCCTGTATGCGACACCGCGATATGAGTATACCTCAGCGCTGAAAGCATTGAAGGAGAAAGAGGAAGAAGTAACAACAACTGGAGAGAACGTAGCAGACGTTTATCATGATAAGTTCCGTATCGTTGAGAAGGTAGACGACAAAGGACTCGAGGTTCTTGACGAACAGGATGAATGGCAACCTGTTCTCTGGGATGAAGGAAACGAAGTTTCCAAGGACTGCTATCGTAGTGTCATCGATGAACTCCTTGAATACGATGCGAATCCAGAGGCTATCTATACGGTGCAAACAAAAGGTGTGCGTCTAACTGATGCGATTCGCAACGTGAGTCGTGTAGAAGCAACCATCGGCTCAGAATCAAAAGAAGATGTGGTCGACGTCACTTTCTTTAATCCAAACTAGTGAACCGCTATGCTTAAAGAACTATTGCAAAAATGGTTTGGGAGACGGTCGAAGACGACCGTCATCTTTGCCCTCAGACCTGAACCGTTTGAGTTAGGGTGGACTTATCGTTACCGTCATCTATTAACTTGGAGAATGAGGAATTACCTCTACTTCAACACCACCACCTTTAAAACGGATAGGTTTGGTTATGAAGTCCCGTGGAGTATCGAAAAGCTCACCTTAAGTCAGCTAGACCCCAAACACCGTATCTCAACGCTCTACGTGGAGAAACTCCATGTGTTCTTTGAACGTCTCAGAACACAATCAAAGGAGAGAGTCCTTTTTGTCCAATTTGAGATGGAAGAGGATATGAGTATGTATGTTACCCAAAACAGTGATAACGTTATCTTGGATTATTGTTTAAATAACTTTAAAGGTTATCAACTTGTGAAACCAACGGATGAAGAGAAGTGGGAGCCGGTGACGGCAATGGAGAGAATCACATTAGAGGAGATTTATAATGCCCATCGAAGAAAGTCATCAAACGATCCGGAAGGCGTTTGAATTAGAAGACGGGATGAAGGCAAGACGAAAGACGCTAGTAGCTAATTTGCATTACCTTGTTCGTCTTATCGGTTGTCATCACCCCAATGGGGGTCTTGAGTTATCGTTCATGAAGACCTTTGACTATAAGACCTTCCTAAAGGAATGGGAAGCATTTTTCGATGTAATGCACGAAGAACACATCAAAGCGAAGTGGTATAACCCATTTCTATCCAGAGCAATGTATAACTTCATCCGTTTCTTACCGGTGAAGATTATCTCTGCCTATGTGTATAACGCTTTCATAAACAGCGCAGGGACTGTCAGACCGTCCTTGGTTTATGATAAAAACATCGAACATGTCTTGGACATCGATATTTTAAGTTGTCCTTTGGTGATGTATGACCATCAACGTGAGTTTATTGAAACGCTCTTTGAAGTTTGCCCATCAGAACGTCTTTTGATGATAGTCAACGCTATCCGTAGTGGTCAGCGTCTTATCACTAAGATGCGTGAAGCAGAAGATCGCTTGTATCAAGAATATCGTAACTTGTTAACGCGTTATCAGGATCTGCAAAAAGAGCACATCAACAACCAAGCAAAAGAAGCCAGTCTTTTAAATCTTCGTTATGCGATTACTACGTTTGATGCGTTATTTAAAATCCCTTATGCGATCCAAGGATATGCGCCTTGTTATCTTCGTCCGCATGTGATACCGGAGGAAGAGCTGGTGAAAACAGAAGAGTTTATTGGTTTACCATTAAGCGAGTTTGAAGAACAACTTCACATCTTGTCTACATCGAAAAATCCGTTGATGTTGTTAACCACGATGAAGAAGTTCCTAAGTCATCCAAGTGACAGCTATAACGCTTTCGTGATGACAGAGGGTTTTAAAGTCTTAACGGAACGCTTTGCTTACTATACGAAGCTTAAAATCCAAGATGCCTTAAAAGACCTCACCTTTAAACCAATGCCTTCGTTAGTGGAAGCTATACGAGTTGATCAAGCAGGCCTTCGTGCGACCATTAAACGCTTGGTTGAAACAAAAGGAATGGCGGGGTATGACATCAATGGTGAACCCATCGATAAAGACGACGCGGTTCTTCCAGATACGTTATCCTTACCAAGACGTTACTGGATAAGAACCCTTGATGGTGAGTTCTTTGTAGATGATCATCAGGTCAATATCAAAGAAGAGACTAAAGATCCGAATACGGGAGAGACCACGACTAAAGAACGTATCGAACACGTTTATAACTTTGTTCGTACGGCTTTAGGTAATGAAGTGGAAGCAACCCTTGAGGAAACTACCTCCATCTTTGGTAAGACCTTGAAAGAAGATGAGCGTCGTTATATCGATGAGCACGCGGGTGAACGTGGTGACCTCGGTACTATCGGTCGAAATAGTCTTGAAGACCTCGTTGATAAAGTTCGTCGAGAACGAGATGAACGGGGTACGGCTCATCTTGGTCATCATCATGATGGTAACCAATTCGAAGCGATCCAAATCGAAGCAAAACGTTGGGCAGACCGTGTCATCGCGCAATGGAAAGAAGAGGTGGATGGTACAAGGAAAACAGTCTATGACGGTGAACAAAGAAAAGAAACATCTACGCAGGAAACTCACGCAGGAACAAGTGAATCAGTTCCAGACTCAAATGGAGAGACGAGTTAAATTGGTATACGTGATTTTAGCGATATTTCTGTTGGCAGTATTACTTCAGTTTTTCTTTTAAAACACAGGAGACTCTAAAGAGTCTCCTTTTTCTTTGCTAGGGTAACAATCTATTAAAATCTCGTAACCACATGAGTTCCCTCTGGAAACTGAGTGTCCTCTAAAAAATCTATCATTTTTTAGGAACCACATTATCTACATGAGAGGAGTCTCTTCTCGTTTATTTTGCAAAATAAATCTTAAAGGAGTAATTATGTCTTCAAGCAAGAAAGACTGGGTCGCAGTCATCCGTGGGATCATGGAGTATACCGGATGCCAAGACTTAGACGTAAAAAAGGTACGTCAAGTTTTAATCCGTACTTACCCAGAAACGAACTTTAGTTTTCTTAAAGAGAATGATTTCATTGAGCTTATCAATATCGCTCGCAATAGAAAACCTGAAATAAATATCATCCGTAATATCCGTCGGATAAATACGAATGGCGCGGTTTATTACGAACTACGTATTAAACATCAACGTGAGGAAGTTGTAGCTACCGCCGTTGAACAAATGACAAAATATCTCAGTGACACCACTCTGGTGGCACACGACATCTACCGGGAAGGGGATTACTTCGTTTTCTCCAGTACCTGGAAAGTACCAGATGGAATAACCCCTATGCTGTTCGCAAGTCGTACGGTAGGAATTATCACCACCATCAATCGATTTGCAAAAGGCTGGAAAATAAGTCAACGTTATCCGGATAAACGTTTACGTTGTTTTCGTTTTTCGACGAAGGTAGTTGACTCGAAGAAACATCTTGAGTTACTTGAGGAGAAATACAAAGATCTCATCTTCTCGCCTAACGACTTGACTGACCCAACGGAATATGTAGTGAGTTTCATCTTAACACAAGAAAATGAAAAATTGCTTAACGATTTGTTTAATGGGAGAGTTCGAGATGTCAACTGATGAAATCCGTATTATCAACCCAGAGATTATGGCGTGGTATAGTGTCATCCGTTTCTTCTTTAAACTCAAAGGAAGAGATAGAGACTACGTTTGTACATTTCGTTTGACCAACCCGATGGCAACCACGTTTGCGATTAATGAATCTATCGCTATCTTTAAACCGATAGCAGACCGGAAGAAGAATGTTGTCTTAGAGTTTGTGCAAGGTTATCGTGACAGTGAAGGGACATTTGTCTTTGGTTTTAACGTCCTTCTAGATAACTGTGATGAAAGAAGATAAACTTGTTGAGGTCTTTAGAAAGACGGAGAGAATCCAAACAGTCGTAGTCGATGACATCCATCTACTTCCAGATGATATCAAAGAGTATTACAGTCCGTTCTATGTTGAAGATTTCCGTCTTTTATATTTCACGATGCCTGCTGATACCCCAAAGGAAATCTGTGGTAAGGTCTTTAATCAGTTCTTAAACATCGTTTGGAATACTCAGCGTAAGGATGGCAGTCGACCTTATAGTCTTCCTTACATGGCGGTAAACAACCACGGTGTTGGTGTCGATGAAGTAACAAACCTCGCAATCAATATCCCAAATGTTCGTCATCGTAGTATCGTCTTTGGTGTCGTCACCAAAAATTTCGAAGAAGATGTGTTGTTACTCATGGAAGCGGTAAGATTTGCGAGTAATCCAGCAAACGAGAACCCGATGTTGTTAACGGATACGAAAGAAGCGTATGTACGGATAGATGTTATCGATCCAAAAGAAGATGAACCGTACCACATCGCTTATAGTCGTGCCGTGAGTCTCCGCCATCATGGAGCGATTGGTCTCCTACTGGGTGCAGCCACAGTCCATCGTCCTGCGAGGTTTAATGAGGATATCGTGTATACGAACCTTAACGGAGGTTATCTGCCATCTGGTCATGAACAGTTTCATCTACGAATCCAACCTTACCTATCTGGGTATTCTAAAGACACCCTTGATGACTTTAATGTTTACTTAAAAGAGGTCATCGCCATCGCTGAGAATTTAGATATCTTGATAAGTTGTCATGGAGAAGCGGAGGCGCGTAAACGTCTTCATGCCAACACACCGGTGAACCTACGTGGTCAGTTATTCATGGATTTCGAAGAAGGATTTGTGTGTAAGACGTTAAGTTATCCAGTTTGGATATCGGGTGGTTTAAAGGATCTAAACATCCAGTCGATTAGTGAGTATCTTGTACAACGCCTTGAAGAAATTAAGCCCCCTCATTGGGATAAGATTCTCTTCAGTGTAGGGGTAGAGACAGTCACCTATGAAACCATCAATGGCATCGATGATTACTGTTATACGGTAAGTATCATCGTCGTAGCACATCGCTATCACTATAAGCTCATCCAAAAGTTATTGAGAGAGTATTTCAGATCTTTCCAAGAGCTTTATGATGGAGTAAGTGGCTAAGTCATTTTCTGTAAGTCTAAGGGAGGAGGGGTTTCCCTCCTCTTTTTTTTTATTTTTTTTTTGGTAAGGAGACACCGATGCCGTTCTTTACTACCCCATTACCCGAGACGTATCTGAGTATCACACGACGTGTCGCACGCTCTGCCCTCAGTTCGTTATTTACCCTGACCACGCTACCAAAGGAAAAGACGCAAGTCAGTTTCTCTGGTGAAAGTGGTCAATCCCTCATCTGGAACTCCAAGATGAAAAATTTCTTTCGTGCTAACGATGATTTTAACCAAAAGTTAGGTAACTACGGTAAGTTAATGGTTGAAATCAAAGAAGAAACCGTCGAGGAACACGGGCTTGTCATGGAGTCTGTCCATGACCGTTATGTCCCGTTATTCCAATCTAAACGTATCCACGAATGTCAAGTCAAACCAGTGTACGACAAAACCCGTATCACCCTCTCCTGCACATGGCGCAGTGAAAACCGAGAGGATGCGGATATCTTTCGCAATGACTTTCGTCACCACATCGCTGACGGACGTGCTGAAGTTCCTATCGAAGTCCAATATCTTGTCTTCCTCCCTAAAGCGACGATGGCGTTACTACACCACGTCTACCAGTTACAGGAGAACCAAGCAGGATATGGGATATCCTTTAAGGATTGGTTAGCCGAAGGAAGCTTTGGTAACATCAAACAAGTCACGAACCTTAAGGGGGAAGAAGATGCCTTTGTTATCGAAGAGCGACAAATTATGGTCTTTGGGAAATTTGATTTCACCACCCCACCTGAACGCAGTCGAAAAGACCAAGGAACCGCCCATGAAGTCACCTTTGATTTCGTTATCGAATACGAGAAACCAATCGAGGTCGTTACCTTCTATCCACTGATGGTACACAATCAACTTATCCATGAGATGTTCCGTCCTAAACCGGCTTATGACATTGGTCGTATCCCAGCCCATCGTGACGTATTGCGTTATGTCAGCGATAAACTCTACTGGTCGAATAAGCAGTTAAATGAACCGAACCGTCATTCTGCGATTGTGTTACCTGAATACGATCCATGGGTCGTCCCGAAAGAACCTATCGAGGTAACGTTAGCAACAACCGTTATCGAACTAGACAAAGATGACTTAACCTTATTGATGAATGTCCACGACTTTGAAGAGGTGGGTGCGTGTCAATATTCGCGTAATTTAAAACGCTATATGTGGATTTATAATGAATTCATTACAGACATGCGTGAAAGCCCCTTCTATTTCGCGCTGTATGAAGGCGACAAACGATTATCCCCATCAGGCTATAGGATAGCACCAGATGGAGAAATACGCGCTCTACAGCCCTTAGATTTGCGAAAACAGTACCATGTAGTTATCGGCTTTCTGATGGACTGGCGTAGACTCAGTGAAAACGCGATTAGACGATTGTGTTCTATCCCATGGATGCTAGATGAGTTCTTACAAGTCTTACATCCTGATTACGATAAAATCGATTGGGAGTGTGTTAATCGTCATCTTACTGAACTCCAGAAACAACCTACTGGTGATAAGATAACGGATTTCTTACGTTCACAAGGACACATCCTGGATAAGTGGAATGACCCACGTTGGACGAAGTGCGGATTAAAACCGATTGGTCGACGTCAAGGTTGGATTAAACAATGGATAAAAGAGTTTTATCTAAAACACGGACGTTATCCGACTGATGAAGAAATCGATAAAGCCTATCGCGCGATGACCCCTGAGATGCAAGATAACTTCTTTGGTCATGCCGATGAGACAGAACTTCAAACCCGTTATCTCTACCCACACCAGCGTCGTCAAACCACGCCGGATAAATGGAAGTGGCGTGTGTTCCGTCACGTAGGTTTCTTTACTGTACTTGCAAGCCCAAAGGAGTAACTTATGGCTATGTTAAAACCGACCCGTCCGAAAGAAATCAATAAAGAGACGGTACCGGATAGAGCCCCCGAGAAATATCAGGGGGTCGAAGTTGAATCTAAATATACCGACAGACGTCCTTTGGGTTTATACATCGAAGGACAGCAGTGGTTTGTGGATTACTACAAACAAGTGTTAAATGACCACGATGAAGGTAATCCATTATCCACCGGCACACCAGGTGCGTTACAACAATATCGCAAAATCAAGAATGTGGAATTTAAACTAACATCTCCACTAGCAGGAAGTTTTGAAGCCGGCCCAAATGAATGGAATCTAACAGGTACCGCTAACCTCTATCCTTCCTTGGTCCCGAATAAAGGTGATATGTTTGTGGCTGATATCGGTGATGGACGAAGCGGTATCTTTACGGTTGAACAAGTCACGGAGAAGAGTATCTACAAAGATACCGCGTATGAAATCGAGTTCTTCCTTGCCTTTGAATACAACAAAGATAAACACGGGAAGGATTTGGAAGCTAAAGTCATCGAGACACTTTACTTTGAAAAAGACCGATTGTTGTTCGGAGAAAACCCGATGGTGGTGGAGAAGAAACATCATCAAGACATCGACTTACGCAAATGGGAACGTTTGTTGTTTGAGACGTTATATCAGGAGTTTATCGACAACGAAGAGATGACGTGGCGTGTGCCTGTGACAGGGGGTAAGCTCTATGACCATGGTTATGCGCGGATGATGACAGCGTTATTTGATACCGATGACTTATTGATGCGTACAGTGAGACTTCTGAATATCGGTGTACCGAATCATCAACAAATCAAGACCTTCTGGGATGCGATGTTAGAGCGCGATAGACGCTATCTCAGCCTTGTTGATAGACAATGGCATATTACCTCCCGTGGTGACCTTTATGCCGTTGCTGTGTTAAACAGTGCGTTTTATTCAACATTTAACTGCTATGTCTTACCGATGCGGTTTATCACTCAGCAAGTGCGTGTGGACATGAGTAGTCGTGACTTTATCAAGGACTTGGCTTACTTCGTTAAACAAGAAGATAAAGTCATCACTGACCAGCAACAACCTCTTATCTACCCGGTTAATATCGATAATAACTACGTGTTATCGGATAACTTCTATCGCGACCAAGGTAACCCGTCTGTCTTAGAGCTTTTGGTGAAAGACTACTTTGACCATAAACCAATTAACCTCGATAAGTTAAAACAGTTATTGGATAGTTGTCTGGCATGGCAAGCATTGGATAAGTTCTACTATTATCCGTTGTTAGTGATTTTGATTCGAACCACCATCTCGGAGGATAGCGTATGTTGATTCACCACGATGTTCGAGACCTCGTGGATATCCAAAGCCCGTTAGCAGAAGGGATGCTGCGGGTCTTCTATTGGTACTATCCGTGTCGCTTAAAACAGATGTATCTCTATCAAGACGAGGAAATCAGAAACGTAGGTCTAGCCACCACATTGGACCAGAACTACGATTATGAGTTCGCTAATGTCCTAGTGGATGCTCAACTAACCGCTTCGGATATGGCAGAGCTTTTTCATGAAGGCATCAGTTTCCAGTTTGAGAATCTATCAGATATGGAACGGGTTTATGAGAACATCCGTAACTACTTAGTGATAGCAGCGGATGCGTTAAACGAACGGAACATCTCACCAGAAGTAGCCAAGACGAATCCACATGTGATTAACTTCATCAAGGATATTCAGAAGTTTGAAGATTTAGGCAACGCCCTATATCCTCGTTTCTTGGATAAAAAGGATACTACGGTATCAGGTGGTTTTGGTTCAATTCGATTACGTAACACCTTAAGACGTGGTCAAATCCGCGAAGAGAAACGCTTAACGGAGGAACAGAAACGGATGGAACAACGTTTCCAACTCGATTTTCGTCGGGAACTTATCCCGTATGTGAAAGAGTCAACCTCCGTATGGTTTAGAAGGAGAGAGTCATGAGTGTCCCAAAATACCGGACGTATTGCCAGCAGATGATAAACTACTGCGCACAAGAAATCCGTGCGGCACATTGGTATTGGACGGCGAAGATCTTAGTCAATGGAAAAGCGATTGATGTCTTAAAAGTCAATAAGCTCACTAACCTACGTGACTATGAGATGAATTACGCTGACCATATCACACTGGAATGTTTGGTGTGGCATGACGAATACACCCAATACATCCATGGAAACCGTAACAAGCTCGAACTTGTTCTAACCCGAACGGAACGACATGAATCCTCAGAGTTGGATTTAGTCTCACCAAGACGTATCGCACGGAAATACCGCGCAGTCATCATGAACCAGACTGACCCAGACTTGTCCTCGAGCCAATCGGGGACGCCGCAATCTGCTCAACCTATCAGTGCGTCACGTCGTCAGATGGCTCTCCAGTTACAGTTGATTGAAATCGCAGCCGAAAGGCTTGCGAAATCCACTTTTGGCGGGATTATCGGGAATACTTCAACTGAAGATGCGATCCGTTTCTTCCTCGGTGAACCAGCACGTTTGGAGAAGCTAGAATACGGGTTACAGATCGAAGGTGTCGAGATGGTCAAACCGGATGTCACGGAAATCCAAGCCCAAGTTGTTATTCCCCACGGGACACCGACGCTCGCTATCCCTGAAGTCTTCCAAAAGGAATGGGGAGGTGTGTATAACCACGGTATCGGTTGCTACGTCAAGGAAAACCATCTGTTCGTTTATCCGAAGTATAACCTTGAGCGGTTTAACAAAGAGAAAGTCAAAGCCACTATCGTAGTCGTACCGCGTGCGATGTTAGGTGATACTAAACGGACTTATGTCACCAACAACCATGAGATCATCATCTTAGTCGGGGCAGAGATCGAAATCGATGATACGACATCAACGAAGCAATCTAATGAAGGAAACGGTCAGACGGTATTTGATAGTGCGAGGGTGTTTAACTCTCCAACACAAGATACCCCAGGGAAAGTCATCCCGGATGTGGCGTCTGCGATGAGTTCATTCGTGACGAAGAAACGGGAAGACGGGTTAGACTTCGCACCGTTTGCCGAGCAGCAGATGACGCGTAATATGGCGGAGGTCTTAAGTCAGAATAGTAAAGAGATGGGACGGATGATGACAGCTCTGTGGGAATGGAGTTATGCCGATTTGTTAGTGCCGATGATGCCTTGTCGTGTGGTTTATTTTAAAGCCGACTTTAAACACGAGTTATATGGCGTTATCTTAAAGCACCAAACGTATACCCAATTAGAAGCAGGGGAAGGTCTACCACGCCACCGGAGTACTACCGGATTAGTCCTTTATGTGCAACGCGAAGCGACACAGAAAGAGAAAGAAGAGGATGAAACTAACCAGGCCTTTATTAGTGTTGATCCTTTGATAAGTGAAATCATTATTTAGTTAAGATATACATGACGAGGTATCCTTAGGGATACCTCTTATGCCGTTGGTATCGAAATCTATTAAAATCTCACGACTATATTATCTTAGTGGAGAAGGGTTCTTTCTCCATTTTGATTAACAACTTAGGTAACTTAAACATAATTTACCTAACTTAAACAAGGAGGCCTTTATGGCAAGTTTTAAAAATAAAGTCTTAGAAAAGAAAGTAATGTCTTCTCTTTAGTGGAGAAAGAAGCCGTTCAAACGCTATTTTCTATCTTGATGTTTGAGGACGTATTGTTTAACAACATCCCAGTGAAAGAAATGGGAGATGACACGGCATTTTTCGACCGTCATGAGAAGCGCATTAATGCGATATTAGACTTCTTTCGTGAGTTGATGGTCGTCGGGTTTGAAGATGATAAAATGAAATCAAAATTACTTGACATCTTCAACAAGTTCATCAAAGACGAAACACAACTTGATAAACTCAGTGTATTAGCAATGATGAACGGACTTGATGACTTTGACAATCAAAGTGAAGTAGCAAAGGCAGTAGTAGACGCTCCATCGGGACCTTTCGCGAATAAGATAAAAGAAGGTATCAAAAACTCCAAAGCTTATGCCTCCATGAAGACAGAGGAAGTGACCGACAATTGGCGTGACGAAGATGACCCAAAAGGCCATCGATACATCACCATAACAGCCTCGGTTATCTTTTCTGGATTCGATTATGCACTCATGCGGTTATTCGACGGATTAGACTTTGAAACATTCAAGGCTCTCGATGCGATGTCGCTTAACAAACGTATCCGTGAGGGTATCGATGAACTTGCTGAAAAAAATGATGGATTCAAACATGATTGGGAAGTCGCGCAACAACGTATTCATTTCAATAACCTCTATGCCGATAAGATGAACAAACTCATCGTGAAATTGTGTTCTATTGGTGATGAGGCGACTTTCAATAAAGTCAAAGATATCGTCTATGACCGTGAAGATTTCATTGTTCCTTTCATTATTGAATCCGATGAGAACTTTGTCATGGACACCAGTGATGAAGCTTACGATAAGAAGTTAGGGTTCGTGGAAACGATGTTTTTCTCGTTCGTAGCGAACGTGTTACGTACGACCGAACATTTCGAAGAGATCTATCCGTATATCACGGATTTCTTGGTAGATATCGACGATGAGTTTAAGAAAACAGACCTGTATAAAGAGATCGGTTCCTACATCGATTGGCTAACCGAACAAACAGGTTATTTCTATTCGGATAACGCGGCGTTTATTCGACTCCGTCATTTTGATAGTAGTGACTCAAGAGGGTTCATCACAACCAATGCCTCAAAGAAAGTCACAAATTTCTTCAAAGGACTTACTGAGGAAGAAAAACAAATGGTGCGCCGTGGCGAACTCCTCGGCGAATATTGTATCGAAAACTTTGAGAGAGGTCAGTATGTTAAATAAGTTACTTGATTGGTTTGGATTAGGTCGCGCCTTTATGGTGGGGACAGAGAAAATCAAAGTCAATAAACTCTTAGAAAAACAAGGGTTAGTTTACCATCTTGCTTTAGATAGTGAGGAGAACGAAGGAGCGTCATCTGCGACTATCGAGGTGGTGTTGCCAACGGAGCTCGCTGATTTGACGATTGATTACATCCGCCATACGACCGCCCCTTATGGGTGTACGGTCGGGATATCGGACAAGAGTGATGAGGATGCCACCAAATTGATTATCAGAATCCCGTTTAGTCCGGAGTTTGATTTAGCCATCCAAATGGTTGAATCCATTCTCATCGGTGACCTTGATTATCAGCATCCAGCGATTCGCTCAATGTGGTTACTTAAGACCACACGGGATTATGAAGACCTTCAAGACTTCAGCTATCGTTTAGATAAAGTCCAAAAACATTATCCACAAACGGAAGAAGAACGTCGTCAAGGTAAGAACATCGTGTTCAAGCAAGTAAGATACGTGCATAATGGACACGGTGTCAACTGTACCCAAAACGTGAGTCAGGTCACGAAAGATTACCTCATCAGTCATCTTGCGATGATGGAACAATCCACTGCAACCCATCGTGGTGAGC
>ERZ772946.541-NODE-541-length-14009-cov-3.22417_pt1 | contig 14009 bp, 7 predicted proteins | sample MGYA00511680_ERZ772946 | MGnify/ENA primary metagenome ERZ772946 (study PRJEB29015, sample SAMEA2737918) | human oral metagenome | biome: human oral; feature: human-associated habitat; material: dental | place: China | collected 2016 ... | reverse complement strand
ACCGCGTCTCTTGATAAGTACTTACAAGAGATTGGGCGTGTAGATTTGATCACTGCCGATGAAGAGGTAGAATTAGCACAACGTATCAAAGCAGGCGATGTAGCTGCTTTAGAAAAACTAACCAAAGCAAATTTGCGCTTCGTAGTATCGGTAGCTAAACAATACCAAAACCAAGGTCTTACTCTTCCTGACCTTATCAACGAAGGGAACTTAGGGCTCATTAAAGCCGCACAGCGATTCGACGAAACTCGTGGGTTTAAGTTTATTTCTTATGCCGTATGGTGGATTCGTCAGTCTATTTTGCAAGCCTTAGCCGAGCAATCGCGTATTGTGCGCTTACCGCTCAACAAAATTGGTTCTATCAACAAAATCAACAAGATGTACGCTTACCTCGAACAGGCGAACGAGCGTGTACCTTCCGCCGAAGAGATTGCACGTGAGTTAGATATGTCCGTAAACGATGTAAAAGAATCAATGAAAAATGCAGGGCGTCATATCTCTATGGATGCGCCTTTGGTTGAAGGAGAAGATTCTAATCTTTACGACGTGATTCGCAGTAACGAGTCACCTAACCCCGATAAGTCGCTTATTTTAGACTCCTTGCGTACCGAAATTGAGCGCGCACTCGAAACACTCACCCCACGGGAAGCCGATGTAGTGCGTTTGTACTTTGGTTTGGGCGACCAGCACGCTATGACCCTTGAGGAAATAGGTGAAACTTTTGATCTCACTCGTGAGCGCGTACGTCAAATCAAAGAAAAAGCCATTCGACGCCTCAAACACACTTCACGCAGTAAAATTCTAAAAACATACTTAGGATAATTTATCAATGAGCCGATTTGTTAATTAGCAAATCGGCTCATTAGCAAATAAACAAATTGAATCTATGAACAAAATACTTTTATGTTTTTTCCTAGCTTGTTTAGGTTTTAAAACATCAATTCTTCAAGCACAACTCTATGGGACGGATTCTTATGTAACTATTTATTTGGATACAAATAAAGTAGTTGATGATTATATTTCTTTCAATTTGGAATTCAATAATGATTCAAGAGTATGGATAGATCTCAATAATAATCAAAAATATGATGAGGGAGAATTAGCTTATAAGTTTCATTCTCCTGAAGTGAATATAGAAAAAGAAAATCTACAAAAAGAATATAGAATTTATGGAGAACTTACTATATTAGAAATAGGAAATAATTCTCATATCAACAGAATAGATCTGAGTCATTGTAGCACTTTAAAAGAGTTATCTATAAACATAACCGCTTTGAAAGAGCTTGATATTTCTAAATTGCCTAATCTTGTTCATTGTAATCTTTATTCTAATGGTATTAGAAAGTTAATTACAAATAACCCTCTTCTTGAGACTTTAAATATCCATAGTAATGAATTAACAGAACTCAAATTACAAAAATTTCCTAAACTCATAGAACTTAATTGTATAGATAATAAGCTAAAACAGTTAGATTTGAGTAATTTACCTGCACTAAAAATTTTGAGGTGCAATATAAACCAGCTCTCTAAATTAGATGTTAGCAAAAATAAAAATTTAGAGGAATTGTATTGTAATTATAATCAGCTTAGCTATTTAGATTTAAGTCATAATTCAGTTTTAAATAGATTGGAATGTTCTAAAAATAGCTTGAAATCAATAGATATACAACAGAACGGGGATTGTGAAAGCAATTATCTTACAACGCTTATTTTCGCAAAGAAAAATAAAATTACACGTCTTTGTATAGAGCACAACTCTTTTAAAAGTGAAGCTCTTACTCATTTGGTGGCACAATTGCCAATAGTTACTCGTTCTAAAGAAAAAAAAGAACCTACTCACTACGATTTAGTAGAAAACAGAGACAAAGTAAAGAATGTTATTCTTTTGCATGAATACACTCCACCGGAGTCAAGGATTCGTGTATCACTTTTAGATGATGCCTATCTGAAACAAGATGAACAATTTGTCCGTTTTTCTAAAGAAGATGAAAAATTATTGAAACAAAAAGGATGGAAAGTTATTTATAAAGAAAAAGAATTAGAGTAACCCTTTTCTTACCTCTTACCTGAATAAAATGAATTACCTTTGGAACTTTAAACCGCTGCCACCGCAAGCCATTGTAAAACAGCTACAACAAGAGCTCAACATCAGCGAGCCCTTGGCAATACTCTTAGCCCAACGAGGCATAACCACTTTTCAGCAGGCTAAAGACTTCTTTCGCCCTACCCTATCTCAATTGCATAATCCTTTCTTGATGAAAGGAATGAAAGAAGCTGTTGAGCGTTTAGACCAAGCCTTAAAAAATAATGAAACTATCCTTATCTATGGCGACTACGATGTCGATGGCACTAGTGCGGTTTCTCTGATGGAACGTTATCTCAGCACTTTCACTGATAAACTGTTTACTTATGTACCCAACCGTTATACCGAGGGGTATGGCATTTCTTTTCAAGGGATTGACTATGCCGAGGCGCAAGGTTGTACCCTTATCATTGCGCTCGACTGCGGTATCAAAGCCATTGATAAAGTAGAATATGCCAAAGAAAAAGGAATTGATTGTATCATTGCCGACCACCATCGCCCATCAGACCAAGTGCCCGATGCCGTGGCTGTACTCGACCCTCAACAAGCTGATTGCCCTTATCCGTATAAAGAACTCTGTGGCTGTGGTTTAGGTTTTAAATTGGCACAAGCATATCACGAGTATTTGCAACGCCCGTTCAGCGAACTGATGCCTCTTTTAGATTTGGTAGCTGTCGCCACTGCTGCCGATATTGTGCCAATGGACGGTGAAAATCGCACGCTGATGTACTTTGGTTTAGAAGTGATTAATAAACAGCCCTCAGCAGGAGTAAAAGCACTTTTTGGTGAACATCAAGGGGCTATTACGGTAAGCGATGTAGTGTTCAAGGCTGCACCGCGTATCAATGCCGCCGGACGTATAGAACACGGAAAATATGCTGTCTCTCTACTCACCGAAACTTCTCCTGAACAAGCTTTGCAAAAAGCCAAACAAATAGACGAACTCAACAGCGAACGCAAGGAATTAGATAGCAGTATCGCCGCCGAAGCACTCGACCAAATAGAGCGCAATGGCGAGCAAAATCGCTATACTTCAGTAGTTTTCAGTGAGCAGTGGCACAAAGGGGTGATAGGTATTGTCGCTTCCCGCCTTATCGAACATTACTACCGCCCCACAATAGTATTTACTAAAAGTGGCGATAAGTATGCCGCCTCAGCACGTTCGGTACAAGGGTTTGATATCTATGAGGCTTTGGAGCAGTGCAGCGAATATTTAGAACAGTTCGGCGGACATAAATACGCGGCTGGACTCACGCTCCTCCCCGAGCAATATCCACTCTTCAAAGAAGCGTTTGAAACTGTGGTTAAACAAACCATCGACCCTGAATTGCGCACCCCGAAACTCTCTATAGATACCGCACTTCCTTTGAGCAAACTCACTCAAAAATTCTATAATGTCCTCAAACAGTTCGAGCCTTTCGGGCCTTGCAACCTGCCACCGCTCTTCTATGCCGAAAATGTAGTCGATACAGGTTTTGCAAAGCACATTGGTAAGAATAACGAGCACTTAAAACTCTGTTTGCGCGAAGTGGGCAGTGCCCCATATTTCGATGCTGTAGGTTTTAGTTTAGGACATAAACTCCCTCTCATCACCTCAGGCAAACCTTTTAGCATTGTCTATTCAGTAGAAGAAAACCTGTGGAATGGCAAGCTAAGTTTGCAGTTGCAAGTCAGAGACATAAAATAATTTGCTAATTTCCAAATTTGCTAATTAATATATTTTGGTATTATTTTTGCGACTACACTTTTCACTATTCACTTTTAACTTAAAAAAAAATGGCAAACATTACATTTCACGATCAGCCTGCACACACCGCTGGCGAACTTCCAAAAGTGGGCGTTGTAGCCCCTGAATTTTCAGCTGTTAAAAACGATTTAGCCGAAGTAAAACTCTCTGATTTCAGAGGTAAAAAAGTAATCCTAAACATTTTTCCCAGTGTAGATACAGGTGTATGTGCTGCTTCAGTGCGTAAATTTCACGTCGAGGCTTCAAAACTCAATAATGTAGCAATCCTTTGTATATCAAAAGATTTGCCTTTTGCACTCACACGCTTTTGTGCAGCCGAAGGTATTGATAATCTTACAATGCTCTCCGATTTCCGCGGTGATTTTGCAGCTCATTATCCTATTGTTTTTACCGATAGTCCGCTAAAAGGATTGCTATCTCGTTGTATAGTAGTGCTCGACGAACAAGGCAAAGTAGTATATACCGAGCAAGTAGCCGAAACTACTAACGAACCTAACTACGCTAAAGCACTCCAAGCAATTAACAATTAATAATTGTGTCACAAAAAGGCTGTCCGAAAAGTCTAAAAAATGCTTTTGCATCATAAACTTTGTCAAAGTCCCAAAACTTTGACAAAGTTTATAATCTTGATAATCAATCGCTTTTAGAATATGTTGTGTACGGGCGTTTAGCAAACGCCCACATAAATAAAACTTTTTGGACACCTTCTCTATCGTCAAATCACAGCTTGTTTCCTTTTTTATTGCCCAATCGCCAAATTATTCTTATCTTTGCCCCCTCAATAGGCCACCCTCACACCTGTCCCCCTAAACCCTAATAAAAATGGCTAAAAAGAAACAAGATAAAAACAAAGATAGCGATAAATCTTCTACAAAAAACAAAGAGGCTAAAACCGTTAAATCCAAGCAACGCCGCCTGATATGGGGTGGTTTTTTAGTACTACTTACGGTCTATTTGCTTTTTATTTTTACTTCATTTTTCTTTTCTTGGCAAGCCGACCAAAGTGTGTGGGCTGATCTCGCTAATCGTGAAGAAATCGCCGATAACTTAGGCAGTAAAATAGGAGCTTATCTCAGCTATCTATTGATGTACAAAGGCTTTGGCATCGCAACCTTCATCGCCGTATGGCTCATTTTCCTCTCCGGACTCAAATATTTGTTCAATATCAAAATAGCACTCCTCAACCGCTGGTATTGGGGCACTTTGCTAATGGTACTCCTCGCTACTTTTTTAGGCTTTTTGCAAGGAAAATCTACTATCCTTTCAGGAGTTTCTGGCTATGAAGTAAATCATTTTCTGCAAGATTACTTTGGTAAAATAGGTACTTTTTTAATCCTTTTCTTCTTTGCTTTGGTATATGCTATTACCAAATGGCAACTCACCCCCGAGAAAATAATGTCTTTCTTCCAAAATACCTTTACTAAACTGAAACGCGAACACGACGATGAACAAGATGACGATTTTGAAGATGCTGATGATACTCCTCCTACAACCTCTTCTGATATCATAACTGACAATGAAGAGGAACAAGATGTGGAAATCGTTCTTCCTCAAGTAGATGATGAAAAAATCGACCCTTTTACACATAAAAAAGAAATTCCATTCCTCGATGGCAAAGGTGAGTTGGAAATTACCAATATCCCTGAAGATGAAGCTCCTGAACTCACCATCACTCCTATAGTGCCGCCTGTAATGGTTGATCCTGAAGATTTAGCCAAGCAATTAGTAGAAAATTACGGCGAATACGACCCGCGTTTAGACCTCAGCGACTATCGTTTCCCTACGATTGAATTGTTGAACGAACCTAAAGATAAAGGTATCATTATCAACGAGGAAGAGCTAAAGGAAAACAACGATACGATTATCAAAACCTTAGCCGATTACAAAATTGAAATCTCCAAAATCAAAGCGACAGTAGGCCCTACTGTTACGCTCTACGAAATTGTACCGGTGGCGGGTACGCGTATTGCGAAAATCAAGAGTTTGGAAGATGATATTGCGCTCTCACTTGCGGCTCTCGGTATTCGTATCATCGCTCCTATCCCCGGCAAAGGAACCATTGGTATTGAGGTACCTAACAAAAAACCGACAATGGTGTATATGCGCTCAATGATTACCGCCCAAAAGTTCCAAAATGCCGAAATGGAACTCCCTATTGCCTTTGGTAAAACCATTAGTAACGAAACTTTCGTCGCCGATCTTACTAAAATGCCACACTTGCTGATGGCGGGAGCTACTGGGCAAGGTAAATCGGTAGGTATCAATGTCGTGCTCACCTCTCTGCTCTACAAAAAACACCCTGCTGAGGTGAAATTCGTGCTCGTCGACCCTAAAAAAGTGGAACTCTCTATCTTCGAGACTATTGAACGCCACTTCCTCGCCAAACTACCCGATAGTGAAGAGGCTATTATCACTGATAACAAAAAAGTGGTGAATACGCTTAACTCCCTCTGTATTGAGATGGATAACCGTTACGAACTGCTAAAAAATGCTCAAGTGCGCAACATCAAAGAGTACAACGCTAAGTTCAAAGCGCGACAACTCAACCCTAACGAGGGACATCGTTTCTTACCTTACATCGTATTGGTGGTAGACGAGTTTGCCGACTTGATTATGACGGCAGGTAAAGAGGTGGAACTCCCTATCGCTCGCTTGGCACAGCTTGCCCGAGCCATTGGTATCCACTTGATTATCGCTACTCAACGTCCATCTACTAACGTAATTACAGGTATCATCAAAGCCAACTTCCCTACACGTGTTGCCTTTAAAGTGAGCTCTAAAATCGACTCTAAAATCATCTTAGATGGCTCTGGGGCCGAGCAGCTCATCGGTCGAGGTGATATGCTTTACTCACAAGGCAATGAGCCCGTGCGCATACAATGTGCTTTTGTGGATACCCCCGAAATCAAACACATCACTGATTTTATCGGAGCGCAACGCGCCTACCCCGATGCCTACTTGCTACCTGAATATGTAGGCCCCGATAGCGAACCTGTAGATTTAGATTTCGACCCCTCCGAACGTGACCCTATGTTCCGCGAAGCCGCCGAAGTAGTTGTCAATGCGCAACAAGGTTCAGCTTCCCTCTTGCAACGCAAACTCAAATTGGGCTACAACCGCGCGGGTCGCCTCATCGACCAGTTAGAACACGCCGGTGTAGTAGGACCTTTTGAAGGCAGTAAAGCCCGCCAAGTGCTCGTGCAAGATATCGTGAGCTTAGACCGCCTCTTAGGAGGAAGTGAATAGTGCAAAGTGTCAAGTGAATAGTAAAAACTCGCTTTTGTGTCGCTACACTTTGCCAAAGTTTTTAATTGCCTGTCGTGCTACGACCTTTGCTAAAGTTGATTACTCTGACAATCAATCTATTGTAGGGGCGTTTTGCAAACGCTCACACAAATAAAACTAGTCTAAGCCTTTAAATGCGAACACCCTGAGCTACGAAGCTACAAGAATAATCCTGATAATAACAATCAACAATGATAGAACAAAACCTCACCACAAACCTTACCCCAAAAACAGCCGACCTCCAAGCGGTACTCCACACGCACTTTGCCGATTGTTTCAGTAAAGAGGGAACTTTTGATTTTGAGAAATTTAAAACAGTATTACAACAAAAAGAAGTAGACTTTTTCACCGAAAGCTATTCGTTGCAATGGCTCGGCAAGCAGTATGCCCGTCTGTTAGCTACCGACCCCGTAACAACGCTCTTGCGCGCCGATGAGGTGCATAACACCTTGCCTGAAAATGCCCATTCGCAAAACCTACTGCTCAAAGGCGACAACCTCGAAGTGCTCAAGCACCTCACCAATGCCTATTACGAAAAGGTGAAAATGATATACATCGATCCTCCTTACAACACAGGTTCTGACGGTTTTGTATATCAGGACGACCGTAAGTTCACCGTCCCTCAGCTCGCCCACTTGGCAGGAGTAAGTGAGGAGGTAGCCCAACGTATTTTGAGTTTCACTCAGAGCAAGAGCAACTCGCATTCCGCTTGGCTTACTTTTATCTATCCCCGCTTGTATATTGCCCGCCAATTACTCAAAGACGATGGTGTCATATTTGTATCTATAGACGATAACGAAGTCGCACAACTGCGTCTACTAATGGATGAAGTGTTCGGTGAGGATAATTTTGTGAGTCAGCTAATATGGAAAAGCAAAAGTGGGGGAGCTAATGATAGTCGCTTTTTTGCTAATGATCACGAGTATATTCTCTGCTATGCCAGAAATATAGACAGGCTTGTTGTCAATATTGATAAAAACGCAACAGTATCAACATCTTATAACTTAGAAGATAAAAAAGGTAAATATGCTTTAGACCGATTGGATAAACAAAGTATTAGATATTCTAAATCTTTAGACTACGAAATTAAAGATAAGGAGGGGAATAGTTATTTTCCAAATCATAAAAATCCTAATGAACCTAATGCAACTTGGCGTTGGGGCAAAGAAACTGTAGAAGAAAGATATAATGAACTTGTATTCAAAGATGGTTATGTCTATACCAAAAACTACCAGAAAGAAGGAAGCATACCACGTTCTTTATTAATTGATGAAAGATTTGGCAGAACAAGAACTGGTAAAACAGATTTCACTTCTCTTTTTGAAGGTGCTTATTTTTCAGCTCCTAAGCCCGTCAAATTAATGAAATTCTTAATTGAAATAGGTTCCAATCCCAACGACCTCATTCTTGATTTCTTTGCAGGATCAGGTACTACCGCCGATGCCGTGATGCAACTCAATGCGAAAGATGAGGGTAACCGCCGTTTTATACTCGTACAACTCCCTGAGCTTATCGATAAGAAAAAGAACAAAACTGCTTACGAAGCGGTCTTGTCTTTCCCATCATTTGTCTCTCGTAATTCGTCATTACCCGCTGAGCCTACTATTTTCGATATTACTAAAGAACGTTTGCTAAGAGCAGCTGCTAAACTCAAAGCTGAAAAAAACGACCTTTTTAACACAAAAGCGGTAGACTTCGGCTTCCAAATTTATGAAACTTTCCCTATTTGGGACGACTATGAGTTTGAGGCAAAGGATTTCAACCCCTCTCTTACTCTTTTTGATGAAACAAAACTCACCGATGCCGACCTCCGTGCCTTGTTACTCACTTGGAAAACCTACGATGGCATTCCACTAACAGAAAGCCTTGCTCCTGTAAATTTAGCAGGCTATGAAGGCTATTACGGTTTTGATAAATTGTACTTAATACATCGTGGTTTTACTACCGAAAGCTTAAAAGTATTGCTTGAAATGATGGACAACACCCCCGATTTCAACCCTACGACTATTGTAGTCTTTGGCTATCATTTCGAGAGTGCACACCTGCGCCAAATTGCCGAAAACGTGAAAGCGTATGCCAATAAAAAAAGTATCAGCACCGATTTTATCATAAGGAACTAAGTATGAAGCTCAAATTTGAAAAAAATCTCGACCACCAGTCAAAAGCAGTCAAAAATACGGTGAGTGTTTTTGATGAGTTACCCGTGCAGTCGCCTAAAAAACAAGGAGCTGAGTGTATCAACCCTAAGGTGGATAAAAATAGCTATGCTTATGAGCGCAATATTAGGGAGCTGCAAAAAGCCCAAGAAATAGACACGCGTTATTGCGATGCCCGCAGCAATATCATCGATGTGATGATGGAAACAGGTACGGGCAAAACCTATACCTATACTAAAACCATTTTTGAGCTCAACAAAGCCCTTGGCATCTTTAAGTTTGTGATAGTAGTCCCTACCCTCTCTATCAAAGCGGGTACCCTTAGTTTCTTAAAGTCGGAAAGTGCACGTAGCCATTTTATGGACGACTATAGCAAAACCATTGAAGTGCATATAGTCGAAAGTCAAAAGAGTAGCAAGGGCAACAAAAGCGGCTTTCCGCCTGCTGTGCGCAGTTTTGTAGAAGCTACTGCTACACAAAACAAAATACAAGTGCTGCTCATCAATGCGGGGATGCTCAATTCGGATACAATGCAAAAAACGTTCGACCAAACCTTGTTCGACCGTTATGCGATACCCTTTGAAGCCATTGCTGCCACCGCCCCTTTCCTCATCATCGATGAACCTCATAAGTTTGCCCAAGAAAACAAAACGTGGGAAGCCATTAAAAAGATGTCTCCTCAGTTTATTTTCCGCTATGGGGCTACTTTCCCTGATAAAGAACTAAAACGCAAAACAGTATTCGGTACTACCGAAACAATTAAAATAAAAGATTACCACAATTTAGTATACCAACTCACCTCTGTCGATGCTTTCAACAGCAACTTGGTAAAAGGTGTAGTGGGGTATGTTACTGAGTTTTCAGGAAGTAACAATGCCTTGTTGCGCCTTACGGACACCGATGGCAAAGAAGCGCATTTTGAGCTGATAGAAAACAATAGTCAAAAGAAAATTGTCTTAACCAAAGGCGATGATTTTGAGAGAGCTCACCCCGCAATGCACGGCTTGCAGATAGTGCAACTAAATAAAACTACCGTTCTGTTATCCAATGGTTTAGAACTCAAAAAAGGCGATAAACTCAACCCTTATTCGTATTCGGAAACCTTGCAAGATAGAATGTTGCAAAAAACGATTTTCCATCATTTTGAGTTAGAACGCGAGCTGCTCTGTCGTGAAGTGCGCATCAAACCGCTCACTTTGTTCTTTATCGATAACATCGAGGAATACCGCAATACCGAAGGTCATTTGCGCAAAACGGTAGAACTCCTTATCAAAGCTGAAGCCCAAAGGCGCTTGTATTCTGAAGAAAACGAGTTTTATCGCGCTTATCTACAGAAAACCATCGACAATATCGCTGGTACACACGGTGGTTATTTCTCTAAAGATAATTCGGTTAAAGATGAAGAAGTAGAAAAGGAAATCAACGAAATTTTGCACGACAAAGAAGCAATATTGAATCTGCAAAATCCACGCCGGTTCATCTTTTCCAAATGGACGTTGCGCGAGGGTTGGGATAATCCCAATGTTTTCCAGATATGCAAGTTGCGCAGTAGTGGTAGTGAGATTAGCAAACTGCAAGAAGTAGGGCGTGGCTTGCGCTTGCCCGTGAATGAGTACGGTAATAGGGTGAAGGATAGCAATTTCTTTCTAAACTATTTTGTAGATTTCACCGAAAACCAATTTGTAGACCAATTGGTGAAGGAAATTAACGATAAATCAGGGTCTGTTTCAATTGAAACGCCGCTTGATAGTTTGAACGACGATCTTATCAGTCAAATTGTAAAACTGTATCATTTTGATGATAAAAATGCGCTTTTAGAGGAATTAGATGAACACAATGTACTCAAACGCGATAACAGTTTCAAACAAGGTGGTTTAGACTATGTACGAGCACATTTCCCCTTAGCTTTCCAAGGGGTAGATAGCAGCAAGATACGCAAGGCTACCCAGCCTAAAAGAACTATACGTATACGCGCCGATAAATACAGTAAGCTAAAAGAGTTTTGGGAGCAGCTCAACGAAAAAGCGATTTTGGAGTATCAGTTCAAAAACGAACAACAGTTTCAAGATCTCTTTGTAGACTATCTCAAAAACGAAAGTCGCAGTGCTAACCGCTCTTTTGAGAAATGTACTTTAGTAGAAATTGTCAATAGAATACACGTACAAGGTAAACGCGCTTATGTATCCGAAGAAAGAGCTGAATACCACGAACGCAAGCAGTCGTTTTCAACAATGAGCTATAGTGATTTCTTAAAAGAACTTTCAAAAATGCTCTTTGTGAACATCAAAACCCTACACAAGGCGTTTTGCAGCACCCCTACCGACATCAATCTGTATCTAAATATAGCGACGATAAGGGCTATCAAACAAAATTTTGAGTTTTTCTTGTTAGCCAATGCCTTTACTAAATATACAGTAGGCTACCAAAAAGTTAGCAATGCGATACACCCTACCAAGCTCACTAATGCTAAGGGAGAGCCTTTAGCCGAAATACCTGCTGCTGAGGTTGGGATACTTTCCGAAAATCAAACCGTTGCTCATAACTATCTGTTCGATGAACTCTTTTTTGATTCGGAATTAGAGCGCGAAAACATCTTGCAAAATATCGATAGTGTAACCGTATTTACCAAAATACCTAAAAACTCTATCAAAATACCCGTGGCAGGAGGTAAAACCTATTCACCCGATTTCGCTTACATCGTGCAGTACAAAAACCAATCCCAACAACTGCACTTTGTGATAGAGAGCAAGAACGTACCCAATGACAACGCTTTGCGCGAAGAAGAAAAACTGAAAATAAGGCACGCTGTAGCTTTCTTCAAAGGCAAAGTGAATATACATTTCAAAACCCAATTCAGCAACGACAAAATAATGACACTCTTACAAGAAACTTATTATAACAATTAACAATTGACAATGTTTGCGTCGCTACGACCTTTGCCAAAGTCTGAAACTTTGGCAAAGTTGAAATTAGTAACTGACACTGCATACACTGCATACTTTGTTATACTTTAAGGATATTAACAAAGTAAAGAAATATTAGAATTTATAAATATGGATATTACAATATACAATAAATATATTGAAGAAATAGATACATACCCAGATATTTGTCCTCATTGTTATAAGCATCAAGTGCCCAAATATATAAGTGCTTTACAACATTATAGAACAATTGAAACTTTTTTTCAATGTACAAGCACTGATTGTAATAAAGGGTTTATAGCTTATTATCATAATGAATATTTTAAAGGAACATCTATAGGAACTTTTTTAGAAAAAGAATTTAGTGAGATTATAAAAACAACATCTCCTCTATTCCCTATTATCTATAATCAAGCGTATTTTGCCGAGCAAAATAATCTCAACCAAATCACAGGGGTTGGTTTTAGAAAAGCATTAGAGTTTCTCATAAAGGATTATGCTATAAAAAATAATTCTTCCGAAGAAGAAAGTATCAAAAAAGCACCTTTAATGCAGGTTATCAACAAATATATTACAGATACTAATATTAAAAATGTTGCAACACGCGCTGTATGGTTAGGAAATGACGAAACTCATTATATAAGAGTTTGGGAAGATAAGGACTTGTCTTTTCTGAAACAACTTATTGATTTAACAATTCATTGGATAGAAGCAGAAGAACTTACAAAGACAATGATGGAAGAAATGCCAGATAATAAAAATGTTAGATAATAATTAAGACTCTTGGAGAGTGAATAGTGAGAAAAAATAATGAATCAACAACAAGAATTTCTAAAATATCAAGCCCCCACCTCACCTTATCCGAGATTGTTGGAGGTAGAACGCGCCGAAGGTAGTTATATCTACACTACCGATGGCAAGCGTTATTTAGATTTTGTGGCAGGCGTATCGGCTTGCACCTTAGGGCATTGTCACCCTGCGGTAGTGAAGGCTATCCAAGAGCAGTGCGCTACCTATATGCACGTAATGGTATACGGCGAGTATGTACAAAAGCCTGCGGTAGACTTCTGCAAGCTCCTCGCAGCACAACTACCCCCCGAACTCAATACTACCTATTTGGTAAACTCCGGTACGGAAGCTATTGAGGGCTCGGTGAAATTAGCCAAACGCGCTACAGGAAGAACTCAACTCATCGCTGCCAAAAACGCCTACCACGGCAATACACAAGGTTCGATGAGCTTAATGGGCTATGAAGAACGCAAACGCGCTTATCGTCCGCTCATTCCCGATGTAGATTTTATAGAGTTCAACAACGAAGCCGATATCCTGAAAATCACCGAACGTACCGCAGGGGTAGTCTTGGAAAGTATCCAAGGGGGAGCAGGTTTCATCGAACCCCAAAACAACTATCTTATCAAGGTAAAACGCCGTTGTGAAGAAGTAGGTGCTTTGCTCATCATCGATGAAATACAACCTGGTTTCGGGCGTACTGGCAAGCTCTTTGGCTTCCAAAATTATGGCTTTACCCCCGATATCATTGCAATAGGCAAGGGTATGGCAAGCGGTATGCCAGTAGGAGCATTTGTGTCGTCGTATGAGCGTATGCAGTTGTTGGCAAATAGTCCTAAAATGGGACATATCACCACTTTTGGAGGTAATCCCGTGATAGCAGCTGCCTCGTTAGCAACCCTCAACCAGCTCCTCACTACCGACCTGATGGCTCAAACCTTAGAGAAAGAAAAACTCTTCCGCAAGTATTTGCAACATCCGCTTATCGAAAGTATCAACGGTCGCGGTTTGATGCTCGCTGTTAT
>ERZ772946.539-NODE-539-length-14099-cov-12.2093_pt1 | contig 14099 bp, 19 predicted proteins | sample MGYA00511680_ERZ772946 | MGnify/ENA primary metagenome ERZ772946 (study PRJEB29015, sample SAMEA2737918) | human oral metagenome | biome: human oral; feature: human-associated habitat; material: dental | place: China | collected 2016 ... | reverse complement strand
ATGTCAGGTTGATGTCAGTATGACCAATGTGATATGATACACTCAGCAAGAATAGAAAACTGGTTCAGCCTTCTCGGAGAAGCAATTCTCCGCGAGGGCTTTTTTGATGGAGAAACGCGATGCCGAGAAAACCAAAGCGCCCTTGTCGAATGACAGGCTGTCCGAACCTTACGAACCGAAAAAGCTGTTACTGTGAGGCGCACGAAAAAGTTATGCAGCGACATTACGAGCATTTTGTGCGCGGGTACGATCAGCACGAGAGGTATGGCAGCGTATGGCGCAGGATTCGGGACAGACACTTGTCGGAGCATCCGCTCTGTGAGAAATGCAAAGAGCAGGGGAGATACGTTCGCGCAACACTGGTGCATCACCTTCGACCTCTCGCTGACGGCGGCACACATGACGAGAGCAATTTGATGTCACTCTGCGCGTCATGTCATGAGCGGATTCACCGGCGCGGCAGTGGCGACAGATAGACCCCTAGGGGGCGTCAAATCTCTAAAGCCGCGCCATTACTGGACCGGGGAGGGGGCGTACGCACAAAAACGTTGGTTCAAACGGGGTATTAAAGGAAGGGGGCGGGAAGATGGCGCGTGACGGTACAAATCGCGGTGGACGGCGTATTCGGGCAGGAGATAAGCCCGAAGCACTGGCGGATAAAATTGCGGGCGGGCGCACGGCGCACATCATGGAGTTCCCGATGATGGAACTGGACGGCACAGACCTTGTGGATGCCGCCGACCTCTACGGCGAGGAGATGCCGAATCCGAGCGAGTACCTGTCGGCGCGGCAACGCAACGGAAAGCCGCTCGGCGCAGATGAAATTTTTCGCGAGACATGGCTGTGGCTGAAGGAGCGCGGCTGTGAGCGGCTTGTGAATCCACGTCTCATTGAAAGCTACGCGCAGGCATTTGCCCGCTTCATCCAGTGCGAGGAGGCAATGAGTCAATACGGACTCATCGGCAAGCATCCGACCACCGGAGGGGCAATAGCAAGCCCCTTTGTCCAGATGGGGCAGGCGTTCCAGAAACAGTCCAATTTGCTCTGGTATGAGATATTCGACATCGTAAAGCAGAACTGCACCACCACATTCGTCGGCTCTCCGCAGGAGGATCGGATGGAACGACTGCTGCGTTCGAGGAAGTAAGGAGGGAAGTCATTTGAACAAAACAACATCGGAGATGAAGCTCGTTCCGATCAGTAAACTCGTTCCGTATGCCAACAATGCACGGACACATTCGCCGGAGCAGATCAACAAGCTGCGCGGCAGTCTGCGGGAGTTCGGATTCGTCAGTCCCGTCATTATCGACAAGGACTACGGCATTCTCGCAGGACACGGGCGCGTTATGGCTGCACGGGCGGAGGGCATGGAGAATGTGCCGTGCGTATTCGTCGACCATCTGACCGAGGCGCAGAAGAAGGCATACATCCTCGCGGATAACCGTTTCGCACTCGATGCGGGATGGGATGAAGATATGCTGCGCGTTGAGATGGAAGCGTTGCAGGATATGGACTTTGATGTATCTCTCACGGGCTTCGACGACTCTGAAATCGCAGACCTGCTCTCACTGGATGACGGTGAAGCACAGGAAGATGATTTCGACGTGGATGCGGAACTCGCAAAACCCTGTGTTGCTCAATCGGGTGATGTGTGGCATCTCGGCAAGCACCGTGTTATCTGCGGAGATTCCACGTTGCCGGAGACGTATGAACGTCTGCTCGGCAGTGAGAAGGTCAACCTTGTCTGTACGGACCCGCCGTATTTTGTGGCTCTGGAAAGTTCCTCCGGGAAGATCAAGAACGATGATCTGAATGACAAGGACGCCTACGAGTTCCTCAAATCTGCCTTTACTGCCTTCCACTCGGCAATGGCGACAGACGCTTCCATCTACGTTTTCTATGCAACGGCAAAAGCCCGCATCTTTCATGACGCTTATGAGGATGCGGGCTTTAAAGTTGGCGCGGGCTTGGTTTGGAAGAAAGACCGACTGGTTCTTACTCGCACGGACTGGAAGTACATCCACGAGCCGATTATCTGGGGATGGAGGAAGGATGGGCGGCACAGATGGTACGGCGATCAGAAGCAGACCACCGTCTTTGCTTTCGACCGTATCAAGGACTCGAAGAAGGACGGATGCGGACATCCGTCCTCGAAGCCCGTGCCGCTTATCGCATATCTCATCAAGCAGTGTACGCAGATGAACGGCATCGTTCTCGACGGCTTCCTTGGTTCTGCATCAACGCTCATCGCCTGTGAGCAGTTGGGGCGTATCTGCTATGGCGTGGAACTTGAGCCGAAATTCGTGGATGTGGCAGTCGAACGGTACATTCAGAGCAAAGACGGGAATGCCGAAGATGTGTTTTTGGAACGTGACGGTGAGCGCATTCCGTATGCGGATGTGTCAAAGGAGGAAGCATAATGCGTGTGTTTTTGAATCCGGGTCATGCCCCGGACGGGAATCCTGACCCCGGCGCGTGCGGGTATGGGCTGCGGGAATGCGACGTTGCAAAGAACGTCACAGACCTTGTGGCGGGTTATCTCGCTGCCGCAGGTGTTGAGGTGGTCGGCTGTCTGCAATCTGATAGCCTCCATGAAGTTGTCTCCGCTTCCAACCGTAGCGGTGCGGACGTATTCATCTCCATCCACTGCAACGCCTGTAACGGCGTTGCAAACGGAACGGAGGTCTGGCACTTCTACGGAAGCGGCGCAGGAGAGAAGCTGTCAAGCTGCATTCAGAACCAGATTGTGGATGCGCTTGGTACAACAGATCGCGGCGTGAAGGGTGCAAAGCCCGGTGTCAACGGGCTGTACGTTCTAAGCAACACGGATGCGATCGCCGTGCTTGTGGAGCTTGCGTTTATCGACCATGCGGGCGACGCGCAGCTTCTCAATACGCGACAGGATGAATTTGCGCGTGCAATTGCACGCGGGGTAACGGATTATGAAGGAGAGGAACAGTCATGAAACTGGAACACATCCAAAACGAACTGAAGAATCATGTCGGGGATTTCGTGCGGACGGAAGCAAAGGAAGCGACCGTCCTCTGGCTGCACGAGAAGGGGCTTCCCGCAGCGCGTGAAGTGTCGGCGGCGTACACGGCGGCACTGAAAGAGAGCGCGGAGAAGGAGACGGGATGGTGCAGATTCCGTGACCGCATCTTCCTGCCGCTTGTTATCGACGGGGCGATCTGGATGACAGGCAAGATGCTCGAACGCATGACGGTATCCTTGGCAGGGAAATGATGGGCATAAGATCTATTTGATGAGATAGAGTTGGTGTATACAACAGAATCCGCTTGCTAATTACTCCGACCAGAGGCATGTATGTAGTGACCAAAGTTCATAAAGGAGGAAATCACCATGAAGGTCAATTACAACATCCAGAAGGAAGAGCGCAAGGCGATGGTCGCGGTAGTCAGCAAGGTGCTCGACACGAAGCCTGCCTACTGCGGCGCACCGACATTTTCCTACAAAATCGGCGCATTCGAGATCATGAAGGACGGCAGCCTTTGGTTCGACGATGTCACCGACGAAGCGACGGTGGCGCGTGTGCGCACGGCACTGCGCGAGGAGGGCTTCATGTCCGAGGATTGGGAGGACGAGGCTTCCTGCGCGGCCACAGCGGCAGACGAGCCGAGCCGGACGGAAGAGGCAGTGGATACGCTGATTCAGACAGAAACGGCGGCAGAACCTGCTCCGACCGAGGAAGCGATTGCAGAACCCGACGAGGACAGCCTTTCGATCAGCCTCCCACGCAGCCTTTTCACCGAAATGGCACTGCAGAATCTGGACGCACTCCTTCTGAGCAAGGGGCGGCTCATCCGACACGCCTTCGACATCCGCGAGGCGACCTACACGCTCACCGATGACCGCATCACCTTTGCATGGCTGCACGGGACGATCACCGACGAGACGGCAAAGGCGTATGCCGAGTTCATCAGCAAGCTCTGCCTGATGGCGCGGACGCAGAAGCGCGTCACGGCAAAGGAGAAGATTGTGGACAACGAAAAGTACGCTTTCCGCTGCTTCCTCCTGCGCCTTGGCATGATCGGAAATGCCTACAAAGAGTCGCGCAAGATTCTTCTGCAGAACCTCACGGGCAGCAGCGCATTCAAGAGCGGACATCGGAAAGGAGATGAGCGTCATGCATTTTCCGAGTAGGGAGCAGATCACCGTGCTTCGAGAGCGGTACCCACGCGGGACGAAGGTGGAACTTCTCGGAATGAACGATCCGCAAGCCCCGCCGACGGGAACGATGGGGGAGATTCTGGGCATTGATGACGCGGGGCAGGTTCTCGTCCGATGGGCGACAGGATCGTCACTCAGCCTTATCCCCGGTGTGGACTCCTTCCGCATCGCAGAGAAAGGCGGTCAGTCATGAACGAGAAAATTGTTTCCCAGATCAGGGACATCCGCAACTCCGGGCGGGTGAATATGTTCGATGTTCCCGGTGTTCAGCGCATGGCGTTTAAGATGGGATTCTACGAACTGGTCTGCTTCATCGAGGAAGACCGTGCGGCGTATGTACGCTTTATCCTCACGGGCGAAGAGAGCATTTAACGGATTTTGCACAGCCTTTCGGGGCTGTGTTTCTCTCGAAAAATAAGTGTAGTTTATCCGAAATATGACTTGCTATATCCTGCGTTTAGAGTGATATATACACATGACGAAGGGAACAACCTACACACAGAAAGCGAGGAACACAAAATGAAAAACGCAGAAGCAAGATGGCCGAAGACCACCACGATGGAGCACCTCGATGAGATGCGGTTCGGGACAAGCGGCGCGATCCTTCGCTACGGCGAACAGATCCTTGTCGTCGGGATGGAGTGTTGGGGCTTCCACGCAGCCATCTACGAGATGGTCGAAACGCCGGAGGAGACGGGCTTCGCGGACATCGAATGCCGCCTGAACCTCGTCGAAACCGCCACGGAGCTTTTCGAGGACGGCGGTCACGCGATGGCTTGGTGCATGAAGCGCATCTAAGCCGCTCCAAGAGGAAAAACAACCCTTCGGGGCTGCTTCTCGTTTCTGTGTTTTGAGTCGCTGACGGCGGCTCTTTTTTGATGGGGATGATCGCTTGCGAAAACTGACGGACTACAAGCCGACAAAGTTCATGGCAGAGGACGCGCACTATGACAAAGCTGCTGCGGACTATGCTGTGGGCTTTATCGAGTGCCTGTGCCATACGAAGGGGACGTGGGCAGGAAAGCCCTTCGAGCTGATCGACTGGCAGGAGCGCATTATCCGAGACATTTTCGGAATTTTGAAGCCGAACGGGTATCGCCAGTTCAACACGGCGTATGTGGAGATTCCCAAAAAAATGGGGAAGAGTGAACTTGCCGCCGCTGTCGCACTCCTCCTTTGCTGCGGCGATGGAGAGGAACGCGCCGAGGTATACGGCTGCGCTGCTGACCGTCAGCAAGCGAGCATCGTGTTCGAGGTCGCAGCAGATATGGTGCGGATGTGTCCTGCACTCGGTAAGCGCGTGAAGATCCTCGCCTCACAGAAGCGGATGGTCTATCTGCCGACGAACAGCTTCTATCAGGTGCTTTCGGCAGAAGCCTACTCGAAGCACGGCTTCAACATTCACGGTGTTGTATTCGACGAACTTCACACACAGCCGAACCGCAAGCTCTTTGACGTTATGACGAAAGGCTCCGGCGATGCGCGAATGCAGCCGCTCTACTTCCTCATCACCACGGCAGGAACGGATACGCAGTCTATCTGCTACGAGACGCACCAGAAAGCGAAGGACATTCTCGAAGGGAGGAAGATTGATTCGACCTTCTATCCCGTGATCTATGGAGCGAAGGAGGATGAGGACTGGACAGATCCGGAGGTATGGAAGCGGTCAAATCCGTCGCTTGGCATTACGGTCGGCATCGACAAGGTACAAGCGGCGTGCGATTCGGCACGGCAGAATCCCGCCGAGGAGAACAGCTTCCGACAGCTTCGTCTGAATCAGTGGGTGAAGCAGTCTGTACGGTGGATGCCGATGGATAAGTGGGATGCGTGTGCCATGCCCATGGATGCAGAAGCCTTGGAAGGTCGTGTCTGCTATGGAGGACTTGACCTTTCTTCGACGATGGACATCACGGCATTTGTTCTCGTATTCCCTCCGACCGAGGAGGATGAACCGTTTGCCGTGCTTCCGTACTTCTGGATTCCCGAGGAGAATATCGACCTGCGTGTGCGTCGCGACCATGTTCCCTATGACGTGTGGGAGAAGCAGGGCTTTCTCATGACCACCGAGGGAAATGTGGTTCACTACGGATTCATCGAGGCGTTCATTGAGCGGCTTGGCGAGAAGTACAATATCCGTGAGATTGCCTTTGACCGATGGGGCGCAGTGCAGATGGTGCAGAATCTCGAAGGCATGGGATTTACTGTCGTCCCATTCGGGCAGGGCTTCAAGGATATGAGTCCGCCAACCAAGGAGCTTATGAAGCTGACACTGGAAAAGAAAATAGCGCACGGCGGGCATCCCGTCATGCGCTGGATGGCAGACAACATCTTCATTCGCACCGATCCTGCGGGGAACATCAAGGCAGATAAGGAGAAGTCCACCGAGAAGATCGACGGCGTGATTGCGCTCATCATGGCTCTGGATCGTGCGATCCGCTGCGGGAATGATACCTCGGAATCGGTGTACGAGAGTCGGGGGATGTGGGTGTTTTAGGGCGATCGTATACACGCTTTATCTTCACATATGGCCTTGCTATTTCTCGGATTATACGGGAATATACACATACCGAAAGGGAAAACCGAAGGAGCCAGAAACGGAGGAAAAGAAAATGAACAAGCAGGAAATCGCCAAGATCATCGAGAGCAAGGCCGCCGCGTACGGATTCGCGATGCAGGAAAACACGATGGGCTGGGCGAACGAGAGCGGCCGCGACACCTGCATCCGCATCGAGGTTCGCAAAGAGAGGGATTATGACAAGACGGATTGGGAAGCCCGCAAGGTTTTCTGGGACATCAAAGCCAACGCCGGCATTTGCCAGATGGGTGGAGATCCAACGCCGGAGGAACTTTTGAAAGCCGCCGACGAGATTGCGCGGGGGGCAAGATTCACAGCCGCAATCAACAGCATGGAGCTTTCCTGCATCGAAAACTTCTAAACCGAAATGAGGGAGTGCCGCTCGGAAGGGCGGTGCTCTTACTCTCATCATCTTCTGTGGCGAGATTTTTTACATGCCGTTTTGGAAATGGAGGATTCCATGAACCTATTCAGCAAACTCTTTCGTTCGCGGGACAAGCCTATGAATCATCTCGGCGGCTTGTCTTTTTTGTTTGGACAGACGGCGGCAGGAAAGGCAGTCAACGAACGAACCGCGATGCAGACAACGGCAGTCTATGCATGTGTGCGCATCCTCGCGGAATCAATCGCAGGGCTGCCGCTTCACGTCTACGTCTACCAAAGGCAGGGCAAGGAGCGCGTGCCGGAGCACCCGTTGTATTTTCTGCTCCACGATGCGCCGAATTCCGAAATGACGAGTTTCGTCTTTCGTGAGACGCTTATGGCGCATCTCCTCCTGTGGGGAAATGCCTATGCACAAATTTTGCGGGATGGCAGGGGGCGTGTCCTTGGACTCTATCCACTCCTCCCGGACAAGATGGAGGTCAGCCGCGACAGCCGGACAGGGGAACTCTACTACACCTACACGAGAAGCACGGAGGAGAATCCAAACTTTACGGATAAGGGGCAGATTCGTCTGCGCCCTGAGGATGTGCTGCATATTCCGGGACTCGGCTTCGATGGTTTGGTCGGCTACAGTCCAATCGCTATGGCAAAGAACGCCATCGGGATTGCCCTCGCGACAGAGGAATACGGCGCTGCATTCTTCAAGAACGGAGCGCGTCCGGGCGGCGTTCTGGAACATCCGGGTGTCCTCAAAGACCCGTCGAAGCTCCGTGAAAGTTGGCACGCCGTTTACGGCGGCACGATGAACACGGGCAGAATCGCCGTCCTCGAGGAGGGCGTAAAGTATCAGCAGATTGCTATACCGCCCGAGGAGGCGCAGTTCCTTGAAACGAGGAAGTTCCAGATCGACGAGATCGCACGGCTCTATCGTGTACCGCCGCATATGGTAGGAGACTTGGAGAAATCCTCGTTCTCGAATATTGAGCAGCAGTCGCTTGAGTTCGTCAAATACACTTTGAATCCGTGGGTAGTCCGTTGGGAGCAGTCCCTGCAGAAAGCACTGCTGACGGATAAAGAACGGAAGGACTACTTCATCCGCTTCAACGTGGACGGTTTGCTTCGAGGAGACTACAAGAGCCGTATGGAGGGCTATGCCATCGGGCGACAGAACGGATGGCTCTCGGCGAACGACATCCGCAGCCTTGAGGACATGAATCCGATTGAATCCGCAGAGGGCGGCGATCTCTATCTCATCAACGGGAATATGACGAAATTGAGGGACGCAGGACTCTTTGCAGCTAGGCAACAGGAGGGAGAAAACGATGAAGCGTAAATTTTGGAACTGGGTGCGGAACGAGGGAGAGAAGCGTGTCTTGCTTCTGGATGGTGAAATCTCGGACGAGACGTGGTGGGGCGATGAAGTCACGCCTCAGATATTCCGCTCTGAACTGAATGCCGCCGAGGGAGATATTGACCTCTGGATCAATTCACCGGGCGGGGACTGCTATGCAGCGGCGCAGATCTACAATATGCTCATGGAGTATAAGGGGAATGTCACCGTCAAGATTGACGGGATTGCCGCTTCTGCTGCATCCGTCGTTGCAATGGCAGGATCAACCGTTGAGATTTCACCCTTGGGGATGTTGATGATCCACAACCCGATGACTGTTTCCATCGGAGACACGCACGAGATGGAGCGGACAATTACGTTCCTCTCTGAAATCAAGGAGAGTATCATCAACGCTTATGAGATCAAGACGGGGCTGTCCCGTGCGAAGATCTCACGGCTGATGGATGCCGAAACGTGGATGAATGCAAAGAAAGCGGTGGAGCTTGGATTTGCAGATTCTGTTCTCTATGCGGACGTTCAGCGTCCTATGACGGATACGGCAGACGGACTGATCTTCTCCCGTGCCGCCGTCACGAACTCTCTGCTCTCGAAATTCGGGCAGGGAACACAAACAAATAATGTCGATGCAGAGCCTCTGAAAAGACGGCTCTTTTCTATTTCACATTAAGGAACTAATGGAGGTACAAGAACATGGATAAGATCATGGAAATGCGCGAGAAGCGTGCAGAAATGTGGGAACAGGCAAAGCAGTTTCTGGATTCTCACGAAAAGGACGGGCATCTCACAGCCGAAGATGCCAAAGCATACGAGCAAATGGAGAATGAGGTGCTTGCGCTCGGCAAGGACATCGAGCGCATGGAGCGTCAGGCGATTCTCGACGCGCAGCTTGCAAAGCCAGTAACGGCGGCAATTACCAATCTGCCGGGCGCGGGATTTGCCGCTGAAAAGACGGGACGTGCGAGTGAGGCATACCGCTTGGCAATGCTGAAGGCACTCCGCATAAACTTCCGTCAGGTGGAGAACGTCCTGCAGGAAGGGACGGATGCCAGCGGCGGCTATCTCGTACCCGAGGAATACGATCAGCGTCTCATCGACGTTCTGAATGAAGAGAACGTCCTGCGCCCGCTTGCGACGGTGATTACCACAAGCGGGGAGCACAAGATCAACATCGCTGCCACGAAACCTGCGGCATCGTGGATTGAGGAGGGAGCGCCGCTCACCTTCGGCGATGCAACCTTTGACCAGATCGTCCTCGACGCGCACAAGCTCCACGTCGCGGTCAAGGTGACGGAGGAACTTCTCTACGACAACGCCTTCAAGCTCGAAAACTACCTCATCGAGCAGTTCGGCAAGGCACTCGGCAACGCTGAGGAGGATGCATTCCTGAACGGCGACGGGACGCACAAGCCGAAGGGACTTCTTGCCTCCGCAAAGACATCCGTTACCACGGCGGCGGCAGACCTCAAGGCGGACGAACTCGTGACGCTCGTCTACAGTCTCAAGCGTCCCTACCGGAAGAATGCGGCATTCATCGTCAATGACCAGACGCTTGCAAGCATCCGCAAACTCAAGGATGCCAACGGAGCGTATTTCTGGCAGCCGTCCTACCAGATGGGCGAACCCGACCGTCTGCTCGGCTATCCCGTGTACTCCTCGGCATATATGCCCGCTGTCGAGGCGGGCAAGACCGTCATCGCATTCGGGGATTACTCCTACTACAACATTGGGGATCGCGGCACGCGCTCTCTGCAGGAACTCAAGGAGCTGTTTGCGGGCAACGGCATGGTCGGCTATGTCATGAAGGAGCGTGTGGACGGCAAGCTTGTACTCGAGGAAGCGGTGCAGACGCTCAAGATGAAAGGCTGATGAAATCTGCGGCAAAGAGGGGAGGTGGTTCTATGCTTGTGCCGCTTACAGCAGTCAAGCAGTATCTTAGGATTGACGGAGATGAGGAGGACGATCTCCTCACGCACTTTACGGAAACAGCAGAACAGATTTGTACGGCACTTCTGCGCGTGAAGAAGCTGTCCAAGGTCGAAGATCAAGCAATCGTGCGTGTCGCAGTGCTCTATGCCGTGTCCTATCTCTATGAACATCGGGATGAAGCGGATCACAGAGGGCTTGCGCTGACGCTTCGCTCCTTGCTTTTCGGTGTACGGAAGGAGGACTTTTAGGTGAGAGTGTCGATGAGCGAACTGCGTCATCGAATCACTTTCCTGCGTCCCGTCACGGATACGGACGATGAGGGAAATATCCTCTCATCGTCGGTGCAGGAGCTTTCAAAGGCATGGGCACTCGTTCTGCCGTTTGCGGCAAAAATCTTCGACGGGTACGCCGAAAAGGTGCAGGAGGTGGACTACCGCATTGTGATCCGTTATCGCACGAATGTGCGTGTGACAGACATTGTGCAGTGGAATGGGAAGCGGCTTACACCGATTGCGCCACCCTATCCGCTTGGCGGGAAGAAGCGATGGCTCGTGATGGAATGCAGGGAGTTGGTGGAAGATGGCTAGATATAGAGGTTTCGTCTCTGCCGAGAAGATTCTATCGGAACTCGGCGCGGAGGCGACGGCTGCGGCAAAGGAAGCCCTTGCACACGGAGCGGACGATGTGGTCGCGGAGGCAAAGAACCGCTGTCCCGTCTATACGGGAACAGATAAGCGTGTGGTCAAAGGTGCGTTGCGGGACTCCATCCACAAACGTCTCCGCAGGAAGGACGGCTCTGTTTGGAGGATCGCAGCAGATGCAGAGTCGCAGGATGGCGTTCCCTATGGCGTACTCGTCGAGTTCAGCCCGCGCATCAACAAGCCGTTTCTCTATCCCGCGCTCGATGCCAAGAAGGACGGGATCCGTTCTGCCATCGTCGATGCCGTAAGGTCTGCCATTCGGAGGAGAGGGAAATGAGTACGGCACGGATGGTGTATCAGGCACTTGTGCGCTCCAAGACACTCTCGCAGCTTCTCGCTCACGGAAAGAAGGGCATCTACCACGGGCGCAGTCCCGATGCAGGGACGTATCCGATCATCGTCTATTCCGTTATTTCGGATGTTCCTGCGCTCTCGGCAGACGGTGTTGAACTGGAACGGCGTGTGACAGTGCGCATTCACATTCTGACGAAGGACGGACGGTTTCGGGAAATCCATAAAGCCGTGCAGAACGCGCTTTTGCCGCTCGGCTTTGTCCGTGTGCAGACGCAGGAGATTGTCGAGAAAGATATATTCGTGGAGATCACAGATTACAGAACAGCAATGGAGGGAGAATAAAATGCCAAGTCCAACACCAACAGCAAAGCCTGCCGCAAATCTTACGAGCGGGCAGTTCATCAACATCCAGAAACTTCATATCGCGAAGATGCTCACCGATGTGGCAGGAGGGGCGGCGACCTACGAAGCTCCGATTCCGCTTGGAAAACTGCTCCGCAAGGTGGACATCAAGCCGCAGACGAATCAGGCGGAGCTTTTCGCCGACGGGCAGTCCGTGGATACGGCATCCAATACCGCATCCTACGACCTCACGTTTGACACGGCTGCTTTGCCGCTTGAGTATGTCGCGTATCTCCTTGGACACAGTATCGAGAATGGCGTGATGAAGGCGGGCAAGGACGATGTCGCTCCGTACTTCGCCGTCCTCTTCCAGTCGGATAAGAGGAACGGGAAGAAGCGTTTCACCAAGTTTTACAAAGTCCAATTCACGGAACCCTCGGAATCTGGCAACTCGAAGCAGGAGAGCATCCAGTTCGACACGCCGACGCTGACGGCAAAGGCGATCTACCGACTCTCGGACGGTCTCTCTTACGCCAAGGCAGACGAGGAGGCGGCGGGCTTTGCCGCAGAGACAGGCTCGAAGTGGTACGAGCAGGTCTGAGGGAGGACACGATGGAAACGCCGAAACTGCATATTGCGGGCAGGGAGATCGTGCCGCATCCTCCGAAGATGAAGGTGTGGCGCGAGTTCCTTGCCTTTTTTGATGCCGACAAACAGGACATGAATCTTGAGGACTTCTTGGATGCGCACGTCCGGCTGATCGTCCTTGGATTTGGACGGGAGGAAGTGACAAGGGAATCCGTGGAGGAGAATGTAGACGTTGCGGACATTGTACCACTGACACGTGCGCTTTTCCGTTGGATTCAGTCGCTGACGTTTTCCAAACTGGTGAACCTCCCAAACGGAGAGACGGGGAAAGAGGCGTAGTTCTTTCTCCGTACCAGAATTTACTGCGCTATTACGAGCGGCTGCAGTCCGCTTACGGGTGGACGATGCACGAGGTTGATTCCCATGAGGTCGCTTTTTTGCTCGATCAGCTTGTGGTAACGGCACTGTGTGAACAGCAGCAATGTGAACGCTTTATTGACGACGTGATGTAGGGAGGGAGATGGAGTGGCAAAGCGCGGACAGAAGATCGACGAACTCTATCTCGACATCGGTCTCAATATCGCACAGCTGCAGCTGGATTTCGATACGGCGGGCAAGACCGTCTCGGATTCCATCGCACGGCTCAACAGCAAGGCAAACAACATCCATCTGAAACTGGATGCCGACCTTGCCAAACTCGACGGCGTCGGGACGGAACTCGACAAGATCAAGGTGCGCCATCAGGCGATTAACCGAGAACTCGACATTCAGCGGCAAAAGGAACAGATTCTTGCCGCTGTTTTGCAGTCTGCCAAGAAGAATGACGGCGTGGATAGTGCATCCTATCGCCGTGCGGAGAGCAATCTCCTGCGGCAGCAGCGGACGGTCGCACAGACCGAAGCCGAGGTGCGAAAGCTGAATAACCGTCTCAAGGAAAGTGCCGTTCTCTCCGGCACGCTCGGCGGGCGTATCACTGCAGGGATGACGGCGGCACAGGCGGGTGTCAAGAATCTAACGAGCGGATTCAACGTCCTCTCTGCAAAGATGGCCGCCGTTATGGCAGTCGCTGCAACAGGAGCAGGGCTGTTCAACATCACCAAAGATGCGATGCTTGCGGGTGAGAATGTCTATAAGCTCACACAGCGTCTCCATGTCTCGGCGGGGGAAGCCGCTGAACTGGGGCGTATGTTTCAGCTTGCGGATACGGACATCAAGAGCGTCATTCCTCTGATTGCACGTCTTGACAAGCAGGTATCTGCTGCGGGAGAGAGCGGGAATGACACCTCTCGCGCCCTCTCTCGTTTCGGGATTGCCCTCAAAGACCAGCAGGGAAATCTCCTGCCACTCAATGAGCAGCTGGCACAGCTTGCCAAGGGATACAAGACCGCAAGCGAAGCGGGGATGGAGGAAGCGTATACCGCAGAAGTCCTCGGAGCACGCGGGGCTGCGCTCATCCCGATTCTCGAACAGTATGACGATCTGATGACCATTTCCTCGCGTGTCAAGACCACGGGACTGCTCGACCCCGAACAGGCGCATGAAACCTATCTCAAATGGCGTGCGATGAAGATGGAAGCAGGGCAGCTGAAACTTGCCCTCGGTGCGGCACTGCTTCCTGTCGCCGAGGAACTCATGCCCGAGATCAATGACGGCTTTGAGTCTCTGGTTGAAACGATTCGCGACAACAAGGACGAGATCAAGGATGCCGTCCTCGGATGGGGCGAAGCACTCAAGACCGTCGCGGAGCTTG
>ERZ772946.533-NODE-533-length-14261-cov-203.809_pt1 | contig 14261 bp, 12 predicted proteins | sample MGYA00511680_ERZ772946 | MGnify/ENA primary metagenome ERZ772946 (study PRJEB29015, sample SAMEA2737918) | human oral metagenome | biome: human oral; feature: human-associated habitat; material: dental | place: China | collected 2016 ... | reverse complement strand
GACCGTGGCGCCCGGCTCGGGTACGGCTGCTGCGTTGCCGCCGCCCCGCAGTCCCGCACCGGCGACGTCCGTGGCGCGAGGGCCCGAGAACGACCAGCGTCCGTACAGGCCGAGGTGGACGTGGAGCCAGGCGGGGCCGTCGTCGCCGAGTGAGGGCTCGGCGGTGGAGGTCCTGCTCTCGGCGAAAGGCATGAAGAAGTGCTTCCCCCACGCTTGGGCGCGGAAAGCGGTGAGGCCGTCCAGGCGCGCCGCCCCCTCGGCGAAACGCCCCTGCGGCGAAGACGCCGCGACTATCCGCCCTGCCAGGAATCCGCTCGCGATCCTGGCCAGGCGGTGGATTGCTTGGCCTTCGGGCATGCGGCTCCCTTCATGCGCTCGTCTTCACGGTTCGCTCGGGGGCGGGTTTCTCGTCCCCAGTTTAGGATACGGGGCCGGCGTCGGCGGGGAAAGGGCGGCGGCGAGGCCGGCGCCTCTGTTCACTCGTTAGTACGAAAAGCCTCGGAAAATCACTGCCGTGTTCACATTCCTTCGGAAGGTTTCCTTTCGGAAAAGCCCTTCCATCTACGCGGAAGGGAATGTAAGATGCTTGCCGAGAGAGAAGAGGCTTTCGCCTGTCGAATACAATCTTAAGGAGCTCACCGTGTCCGAATTATTCGTCAATCCGAAGGATCTCGACGCCGCTGCGTCTAATGCGGAAAAAGCCCATCAAAGCGCCAAGTCGGTGAAGCTATCAACCAGTGTGAACGATGTCTCGGATGCTATGCCGGGTGGGAGTTCGGGAAAGGCCGCTCTGGGGGCGGGGAACTATATCGATCAGGCTGCCGGAAGATTGTCTGGGGCTTTGGAGGCTTTCAGCCAGTCGATAAGCGATTCGAAGAGCACCTACGACAGAACCGATCATTCCGTCAGCGTTGAATTCTCACGAGTCGACAGCCAGCTTTCGGGGGGCGAGAAATGACCACATGGTCGGATCTGCAGAAGTGGGATGGCGATAAATTCGATCATCTGATCGACGTATTGGTTGCGATCCGCCATAAGGCCTCTGATTCCGGGGAGTATGTCCGCGATATCGACGTTTCCAGCGGATGGACTGGCGCCGGTGCGACGGCCGCACAGAATAGGCGGAAGGGCTTGGCCAACAGCTCCGCTTTTCTACTGGCCAATCTCGGTGAGATGATCCGCATCACGGGTAAAGCTCAAAGCGATGTTAATACTGTCAAGACGCTTGTCTTCGAAGTGCAATCTTTGGCTGATCATTATGGCTTCAATATCTCCACCATAGGAAAGGTTTCCGACCCTAATCCCATTAAAAGAAGTACTGGCGATATAATAGCACCGTATGATACAGATCACGAGAATAAAAGAAAAGATCGAAAAAATGCCCTTAAGCAATGTCAAGAAAAGCTTGAATATGTTATTCAAATGGCAAGATTGTCGGATGAAATCTACACAAGGGATTTAAATAATATCGCTAATGGAACAATGGTTGCCAAGGAAGGTTTGGATTATCCAACTCCTGGTCTCAGTGACATTCCACCTAACAAGAAAGATCCTGCACAAGTTGCCGCATGGTGGAATGCGCACACGGATGGGGAGAAAGAGGCTTTGATTCGTGACAATCCGGATCTGATAGGCAATTTGGACGGAGTCGACGGGACGTCGAGGGACAAAGCTAACCGATGGAGGATCTCTAGAGACAAGGAAGCCCTTACGCGAAAGTATACTCCCGACCAGTTGAAGACGAATCAGGCCTACCAGGAGCTGAGTGCGATCGAACGCTCGCTCACAAAGAACAATAGCGATACTCAGCTTCTCGTCTATGAACCGGCGACGGGGGAGAAGGGACATGAGAAGGCGCGTGCCGCGATTTCCGCCGGGAACGTCGACACCGCGGATCACGTTGCCACTTACGTTCCCGGCATGGGGACCTCCGTCAAAGACAGCATGGAGGGCAATGTCAGCACTGTGACCAATCTGAAAAATACAGCGGTGAGGCAAGATCCAAGTCAGAAAGTGGCCGTCGTAGCCTGGATCGGGTATGACGCCCCGCCCAATCCTCAGAGTAGCCACGATTATTCGGTTATGGACTTGAATAAGGCCAAATCTGGAGGAGAGTCCCTCGCACGGTTCGAAGAAGGCATCCGGGGCTCTCGAGACGCCCGCGTGGGTGGGAGATCGAACGTCCATATGTCGGTTCTAGCCCATTCCTATGGCTCGACGACCGCCAGCTATGGGATGGCCAGTGTGCGTCGGGGAGTGGTCAATCATTTCGCTGTTTTTGGATCACCTGGGATAAAAGACGGAGCATGGCGAATGAATGTACCTAAAGGCCATAATTATGTGCTCGAATTCAATGATGACGTTATCAGAAAGGCTAATGCAGCAAAAAAGTTCTGGAAAACAGATGATAGCTTAGGATGGCATGGAAAGGATCCTACAATGGATCTAGGATTCAAGAAGCTCAATCCTTACGGTCCTACAACCAAGGAGACTGGGCATTCCGGTTATCTCGCTGATGGTGGCGAAGCACAAATAAAAATCGCAAAAGTTGTGTTAGGAACAGCAGGATGAGGATATGAATATATGAAAAAACTATCCATATGCATATCGATTTTTCTATTATGCATCTCATCATGTTTCAGACAGGAGAGTAAAGTGGAAAAACCTTCAATTTTAGGCGATAGTAATGGACATCATTTTTGGGATGGTGAGTTGCCTTTTTATCAACGTAAAGATATTAAAACAGCATACATTCAGCTTCAAACAGCATTAAGTAATATAAGGAGTAGAATTGATATTGAATTTGGTAAAAAGGAATGGAAACTTATTGATCCGGCACATGAATCGTTTTCATACTGTAAAGATCGAAGTAAGGAAGGTGAAGAAGATACAGGTATGCAAGGAGCGATATATGGAGTTGAAAAAGAAAATTATGAACGAATATTGCATATAGTTAAAGAAGAATTGCAACCTTATGGATTTACGAAAATAATTGATGTTTCTGACGTTGATTTATATGGAACGAATATACATAATGTTAAAGATGGCGGTTATGTTGGCATTACATTGAACAAAAGTAAAAGTTCATTTGCGATGAGCTATACAACAGGTTGTCGACCTAGTTCTGGTTCCAAAGGAGGGGGTGAGTCTTCAGGAGAAGGAGGCCGCTCCTCGGCTTCGAACGGCGCTTCATGACCGCCGATTACCGGAGCGTTGTAGTTTGGCGAAGATGATATGCGAAAGATTCACACTTTGATACTGTCGGCAGATGAAAAAGCGACATGCTACGCTGAAAGCACTGTGCAACTGCAATGAGGAGATGATCGCCGTGAAACGGCCTATCGGATTCTATCGCTTTTCGCAATGCCCCAGAATGGCAGCGGGCCTTCTGGCTCTTGCATTCCTCTCGCCCATCGCCGCATGCTCGTCCAAGGGCTCATTGGACGACCTGAAGAACCCCACGCCCTCACGTTCCACGTCGTCCTTCAAGCCCTCGACCTCTGCGAGCATTGCCTCCGATACGCCGACTTGGAATTTCCCGGTGAACCTGGATGGGTGGAGAATGGACATCATCGATCGAGACGGCAAAAACCGGGCGATCAACTCGGCTGGATGCTATTTGACCACCAGTCAACACCCCATCGCCGGGCCCCTCGAGGGGGACAGGGAAGAGTCCGAGTACCAGAATGAGCGCATAGCGACGACCTTGCGGTCCCAACTCACGAATGTGCAGGCCCAGCCGGCCTCCGAAACCAGGGTGTCCGGTTTCAGCGGAAAGAAGATCGAAGGCGCGGCCTCAGAGATCTCCTATACGGGCAAAGACGGGGTGGCATACAAGGGTTGGTATTGGTCGCGCGTGTTCGGCAAGATCAAGACCCCCGTGCTCCTTCAGTCAACTTACGCCTGCCCGGTGCAGGCATACTCTGCGGCGGAGCTGACGTCCATCATCAACGGGAAGCTTTCCATATTGTCGACGGCCTCGGAGGACTTCGACGGTTGATCGGAAACCGACAACTCGAGGGTTGAAGGCGCGCACCCCCGCTCTGCCCTCCGAGTTCTCGCCTCCAGCTTCTTGTGGTTCCCGGAGCGTGCGCCATTGCGCTCGCCACCGCCGCTTTGCCCTACGGGCTCTCTGTAGTCCCTAACGTGCCCCGGTCCGCTGCGTCGACATGAGAGCGTAGCGCCTCGACGTGGCCCATGGCGTGCGCGGCCCCGGTGACTGGCGGGACTCCGCATGGCGAGGCTCCCCGCGGCCCTCGGCGTGCGCTCGCCTGCGGCTCCCAGTGGATTCGGAGCGGGACTTCCAAACTTGAGCGGAATAGGCTCAACATTCAGGGCGTTCCCTTCCATGGAAATCCCGTGAGAAGGAGAGAATCTATGGACAAACTGACGACGAAATCCCAGGAGGCCCTGGCTGAAGCGATCAGCCTGGCCGCCGAGAAGGGGAATCCTCAGGTCGAGCCTCTGCACCTGCTGAGCGCTTTGCTCGGCCAGCAGGGCGGAGTCGCCGTCGCTCTGCTCGACGCGGTCGGCGTCAATCGGGCGGACGTCATTGCGCGGACGAACGCCGCCATCGCGGCGCTTCCGGGCGCCGAAGGATCCTCGGTGCAGCAGCCGAGCGCATCGCGCACGCTCTCGCGCGTCATCAGCGACGCGGGCAAGGAGGCCACTGCCCTCGGCGACGCCTACATCTCCACCGAGCATCTGCTCATGGCTGTCGCCGCCTCGCAGAGCCAGGCGGGCGAGATCCTCCGCGCCGCCGGAACGGACCGCGACCAGCTCGCGGCAATCCTGCCGAACGTGCGCGGCAGCGCCAAGGTGACGAGCCCCGACCCCGAAGGCACCTTCCAGGCGCTCGAAAAGTACGGGGCGGACCTGACGGCGATGGCCCGCGAGGGCAAGATGGACCCCGTCATCGGCCGGGACTCGGAGATCCGCCGCGTCGTCCAGGTGCTTTCGCGGCGTACGAAGAACAACCCAGTCCTCATCGGCGAGCCCGGCGTCGGCAAGACGGCCGTGGTCGAGGGTTTAGCCCAGCGCATCGTGGACGGCGACGTGCCGGAGTCTCTGCGCGGAAAACGGCTCATCCAGCTCGACGTCGCCTCAATGGTGGCGGGCGCGAAGTACCGTGGCGAATTCGAAGAGCGCTTCAAGGCCGTGCTCCAGGAGATCAAGGAATCCGACGGGGAGATCGTCACCTTCATCGACGAGCTCCACACGATCGTGGGCGCGGGCGGCGGCTCCGAGGGCGCGATGGACGCCGGCAACATGCTCAAGCCGATGCTCGCGCGCGGCGAGCTGCGGCTCATCGGCGCCACCACCCTCGACGAGTACCGCGAGGGCATCGAGAAGGATCCGGCTTTGGAGCGGCGCTTCCAGCAGGTGTACGTGGGCGAGCCCTCGGTGGAGGACACCGTGGCGATCCTGCGCGGCATCGCGCCGAAGTACGAGGCGCACCACAAGGTGACGATCTCCGACGGAGCGCTCGTGGCCGCGGCGACGCTTTCGAACCGGTACATTCCCGGCCGCCAGCTGCCGGACAAGGCCATCGACCTCGTCGACGAAGCCGCCTCCCGCCTGCGCATGGAGCTGGATTCCTCGCCGGAGGAGATCGACGCCCTTCAGCGCCAGGTGGACCGCCTGAAGATGGAGGAGGCCTACCTCGTCGAAACCGACGGAGACGGTGACGCCGCGGCCGCCGAACGCCTCGACAAACTCCGTGCCGAGCTCGCTGACAAGTCCGAGGAGCTCGCCGCCCTCAACGCGCGGTGGGAGTCCGAGAAGGCGGGGCGCAACCGCGTCGGCGAGCTGAGGGTCAGGCTCGACGAACTGCGCACCGACCTCGAGCGGGCCGTCCGCGAGGGCCGCTACGAGGAGGCTGGGCGTCTCCAGAACGGCGAGATCCCGACGATCGAGGCGGAGATCGCGCAGGCCGAGGCGGCTGAGGCCGCTGAGGCGGACGCCGACACGGAGCCGATGATCGCCGAGCGCGTGGACGCCGACGAGATCGCCGAAGTCGTCTCTTCGTGGACGGGAGTGCCCGTCGGGCGCCTGCTCCAGGGCGAGACGGAGAAGCTCTTGAAAATGGAGGAGGTCATCGGCAAGCGGCTCATCGGCCAGACCGCTGCCGTGGCCGCCGTAGCCGACGCGGTGCGCCGCTCCCGGGCGGGCATCTCCGACCCCAACCGCCCGCTCGGCTCCTTCCTGTTCCTCGGGCCCACGGGCGTGGGCAAGACGGAGCTGGCGAAGTCGTTGGCGGAGTTCATGTTCGACGACGACCGCGCGATCGTGCGCATCGACATGTCCGAGTACAGTGAGAAGCACTCTGTCTCGCGCCTGGTGGGTGCCCCTCCCGGATACGTGGGATACGAGGAAGGCGGCCAGCTCACCGAGGCCGTGCGCCGCCGCCCGTACTCGGTGATCCTGCTCGACGAGGTCGAGAAGGCCAACCCGGACGTCTTCGACATCCTGCTCCAGGTGCTCGACGACGGCCGCCTGACCGACGGCCAGGGGCGCACGGTGGATTTCAAGAACACGATCCTCATCCTCACGTCGAACCTCGGCTCGCAGGCGCTCATGGACCCCGTGGCCGGCGAAGCCGAGAAGCGGGAGACCGTCATGCAGGCCGTCCGCGGGGCGTTCAAGCCGGAGTTCCTCAACAGGCTCGACGACATCATCGTCTTCGATCCGCTCTCACTGGACGAGATCGGGCAGATCGTCGACCTTCAGGTCGCGCAGGTCGCCGCGCGGCTCGCCTCCCGCCGCATCGCGCTCGACGTGACGTCGGGCGCCCGCGACATCTTGGCGGTGGAGGGCTACGACCCCGCCTACGGCGCGCGCCCGCTGCGGCGGCTCATCCAGCGCGAGATCGGCGACCAGCTGGCCCGCATGCTCCTATCCGGCGAGGTGCACGACGGCGACACCGTTACGGCCGACGCCGCCCCTGATGGGAAACAAGGCTTGACCTTGACCGTCGAGAACGGCTGATCGCCGGGCGGCCCTCCTATCGGGCGATTGCCGTCAGTCGAGTGCTGAAAGGATGTGGGCGGCCGGTTATGGCCGCCCACATCGCAGCGAGAACGGCTGTTTCCCCGATCCCCGTTTTCAACGGAGAAAAGGGGGAAAACTGCGAATGCCCAGCGAATCCGATTAATGCCTTGTATGCACGCTCACAACTTGCTATGCTTGCATGCATTAGCTCATATAAAGGATTTCTCACTGTAAAGGGTGAACTATGGGCGAAATCCACATTGTGGAAGGGGATTTGGAGTCCTTCGCTAAGACGGTGGGGGGTATTCCGGGGGAACGGTTGAATTCGGTGGACAGCGAAACATCCTTGCGTGAAGCGACGGTGGGCATGCCTGGATCGGATTCGAAGGCGTATGCGGCCGGCTACGGGGCGGCTGTCAACGAGGAATGCAAGAAGGCGTCTGCGGGGTTCAAGAAGTTCAAGGAGAACATGCTGGCCGCTGCGGCCGAGTATTCGCAGGCAGAGGATGACACGGCGGCGGCGTGGAGGCGTCTGTCGCGGGATCCGGCTTCGGAGGCCGGCACCGGCGTGCCGGGGGTGGATCGGCGCGGTGGGCGTCTCGTTCATGGCGGGGGGGATCGGTGATGGGGTTGTCGTGGTCGGATGTCAAGGATTGGAAGTCGTCCTATCTGGAGAGCCAGGCTGAGCGGCTGCGCGCTGAGCGGGCTAAGTGGCTTCAGGGGGCGTCTGACGCTGAGGTGGCGATGAGCAAGGTGGCTTCCTCGGGTGCGGGGGTGGAGGCCATTCGGGCCTCGTTGCGCAGGAAGCTGGCGGCGATCGACGTGTGTGTGAACAAGTTGTCGGAGTTGATGATGGCCACCTCGCAGGCGTGTGACGGGGTGTGGTCTGTTCAGACCAGGATTCTGGAGTGCGAACAGTACGCTGAGACGCACAAGCTGCGCATCCGCAAGGACGGGGGCGTGGAATCGCAGCCGGGCAAGGATGCCAGTGGTGATGATGAGAAGAAGCTGGCCGGCAAGGTCTCCGAGGTTTTGACCTATGCCGGGGCGGTGGATCGCCGGTACCATGCGCGCATGCAGGCGGTGGCGATGAACCGGTATGCCTCTCCTGAGACGCATAAGTCGGCTAGTCCGGGTGTGTATAATTTCCCTCAAGCGGAGTGGTCGGCCACGGAGGTGGCCGTGTGGTGGAAGGCGTTGTCTGCGGCGGAGAAGCAGGATCTGATCGCCCATCATCCGGAGATGATCGGCAATCTCAACGGTGTGGACATGGCCTCCCGCGACCAGGCCAACCGCATCCTGCTGCCGCAGAAAATTTCGCAAGCTGAAGCGAAAGTTCAAGCATTACGCGCAACATTCAAAATGAACCCGAGTGAATACTATCGTCACGATCGCGTTCCTAAATCGAAAGTAGCTGTTAACAGCGAACTAGAATGGGAAGAAAAAAGACTCGCTGACCTTAAAGCCATTCGTAGTACTTTGGAGGAAAACGAAGAAGACCGGCAAAGTGATCCAAGCATTCCAAGGCGTGGTCTTGTTTACATGGATGATTCGAAGAAGGATGACCGCGTCAAGGTCGCCATATCGACTGGTGACGTCGACCATGCCAAACATGTCAGCACCATCCTGCCTGGTATGAATAATGTTCCATCTGAGGACATAAAAAACCATGTGGAGAATGCCGAACTGGTTAATAAGCATGCTGCGGATAATGCCCATATTTCACAGGATCAAGTTGCGACGATTGCGTGGATGTATGATACGCCGCAGGGTGGGCAGGTGGTGTCGTCGAAGTATGCGACGAAGGCGTCGCATGAGATCGGGTCGGCTCTGGAGGGAATGCACGCCTTTCGTCATACAAACGGTATTGAACGTGCGCACACTTCCCTCTTGGGGCATTCCTATGGGTCGACGACGGCGGGCAAGGTCGCCAAAATGGTCCGCAAGGGGGTTCTCGACGATTTGGTGATGTATGGATCGCCGGGCGCAGGCGCTCATGATGCTAAAGAATATAATTTAGATCACGGCAGGCCTTATGTTTCAGGAATTAAGTCTGATGATGCAGTTAAGGGTAAAGGAACTCTTAACAGTAAATTCGGTAATAATCCAATGTTTATGCCGGGTGTCAAACATCTTGCGAATAATTCAGAGAGAGATCGTTCATTTTTTATTCCCTGGAAAATGTTCGACCGGCATTCGGAGTATCTTGAAGAGGGTACGAGTTCCTTAGAAGATATTTCCCGAGTTGTCACAAATGTTCCGGTGAAAGGAGAGAAGTGATGAGGTTTATTTATCGCATATGTGCACTATCTGTATGTATTGTTTTCATTTCATGTTTGTCTACGAAAGATGAGAAACATAAGCATTTTTGGGATGGTTCGAAGGCTTTTGAGAAGCGGCAGACTATTGAGGCTTATAAACGCGATACTGTGCCCATGATCGAAAAATTTCTGGCATATATTTCTCAGGCCGGTGCAGGCGAACTTATCTTTGATGGTGGACGACAAGATCGTCGGTGTGGGGAGAATGATGATGGTTATGATTATTGGAGTCCAAATATATCTGGAAAGCCGATTGAAGTGGCTGAAGTGATCAAAGCCGGTGACAAATACCTTGTTCCTGCGGGTTTCTCGAAAAAAACTCAGCGTAAACATGAGAATGGAGATGTTAGATTCTTTTGGATGGACAAGAAGGACGGTGGGTATGTCACTGCGATAGTATCGCCGAAAAGCCACACTGGGATATACTACATCTCAGGATGCCGTCCAAGCGACGGAAGCGCGACACCGTCGCCAAGTCCAACGCCCACGGGAAAGCTACCTGACGCTACTAATTCTAGCTATAAAACATTGAATTCCAATGATGAGTCAATTAAGTGACTTAAAGTTTCAGTGAAAGGGAAACAATGGAGAAGTTTTGGCGAAGCTTATGCATATCAATTTTATACCTGATTACTGCTTCATGTTTCTCAATGTCTAAGAGTGAAAAACATAGGCAAATCGGAGGTGGGACTAAAGAATTGAGAAAACGGCAAACAATTGAAGAATATAAGCGAAATGCTCTCTCAAGTATTGAAAAGTTTCTAATCTAACTGTCGCTCGCTGGTGCAGGCAAGTTGGCCTATGAGGAAGGCTACTACGATGAAACATGTGGAAAAAATAAAGAAGGGAAAAAACATTTAAGCGTAAATATAAAAGGTTATTCAGTTGATGTGAACAAAGTTATTAAATATGGTGATGATATTTTGACGCCTGCAGGTTTTTCTAAAAGAACTGAGCGAAAATATGATAATGGTGATGTTATACTTTATTAGTTCAATGTAAAAGATGGAGGATACGTATCGCTTACTGTTTCTCCACAAAACTTCATTGGAATTTTCTATGTCTCTGGATGTCGTCCGACTGATGGGATTACGACGCTTTCGCCAACTCCTACTCTTAAGAAAACATGGTCCGGATACGAAACAACTCACCCTGATACCGATGAAGAGTAGAATTGGGCGTGCGCATATGTCTTTGTTGGGGCATTCCTATGGGTCGATGACGGCGGGTAAGGTCGCCAAAATGATCCGCAAGGGCGTTCTCGATGATCTGGTCATGTACGGGTCTCCGGGCTCGGGGGTGAAGGATGCGCGGGAGTACAATCTGGACCGGGGGCGGGCGTATGTGTCGGGTGTGAACACCAATGACGCCGTGCAGGGGATCGGGCCCGATGGGACCTTCGGCAAGGACCCGATGAAGATGAAGGGGATCAAGCATCTGGCCAACAACCCCGACAACGACTCGATCATCAAAGTTTACGTTTCAAATTCAGGTGTGACGTCTCGTTACGCGGTTAAGGGGACGACGGATCCTTTCGCCCGTCACTCGGAGTACCTGGAAGAGGGCACCGAATCCCTGGAGGACATCTCCCGAGTCGTCGTCAACGTTCCGGTGAAAGGAGAGAAATAATGAAACTTAAATATTATGTAAGTATATTAATCGTGTGTTTTGTAGTGACTTCATGTTTAACTACAACACACAATGAACATAGGAATTTTGGTGATGGCTCAAAAAGTTTCAAAAATAGACAATCTATTGAGTCGTACAAACGTAATACGTTACCTATAATTGAAAGATTTTTGTCACAGATTTCTCAGGCTGGTGCAGGTAGTTTTATTTTCGATGGAGCAATAGAGAACCGTCCATGCGGTGAAAATCGTGCTGGATGCGATTATTGGAGTGCGAGTATATTCGGTAAGCCTATTGATGTAAATAAAGTTATTGAAATAGGTAATAGACTTCTTATTCCTGCAGGTTTTTCCAAAAAGACTGAACATCGATATGAAAATGGCGATGTCTCACTATTTTGGTTAAATAGTAAAGATGGAGGCTATGTATCTGCAATAGTTGCTCCCAAAACCCATATTGGAATTTCATATATTTCAGGATGTCGTCCAAGCGACGGAAGCGCGACACCCTCCCCCAGCCCAACGCCTACAGGAAAGCTCACTGACGCCCCGGATTCGCCCTATAAAACAGCCGATCCAAACAGTACATCAAGCGAATAGTTCACTGCTGGCATGTTGCTTGGAAAGCGATGCATGGGTTTACATCGCTCGCATGGCGTCCGTTAGTGCCGGCCAGGCTCGGGCATGCTCTGGCCCGAACGGCTCGGCGCCGAGGAAGGCTCCGGTGCGCCCAGCGTCCGGATCGACCCACAGGAACGATCCCGCCTGGCCGAAGTGCCCGAAGGCGTGCGGCGAAAACGAGACACCCGTCCAGTGCGGATTCTTGTGGTCTCGGATCTCCACGCCCAGACCCCACGCATTGTCCGCCTGCCGTCCGTAACCGGGAAGAATCCCCGCGATCCCGGGGAACTGCGGTGATGTGGCCTCGGCATGGAGGTCGGCTGAAATCAGAGTCGGAGCGAGGAGCTCCCCGCCTAAGGCGAGGAGGTCGCGAACCGACCCTTCCCCCGAATCCGCCGGAGAACCCGGAATCGCAGCCGCTGACATTCCCAGAGGGATCAGCACGGTTTCCTCCATCCACTCCTGAATGCCCACTCCTGTCACCGCCTCGATGCACTCGCCCAGAACTTCGAACCCGCGATTCGAGTACACCCGGCGTCGCCCCGGCGGGGAGATGGCCGCGCCGCCTTCGAAAGGCAAGCCCGAGGCGTGTGCGAGCAGATGGCGGACCGTCGAACCGGGCGGCCCGGCCGGGTCTTCGAGCGAAATGAGACGGCGCTCCACCGCGACCAGCGCTGACAGCGCCGCCACTGCCTTTGTCACCGACGCCAACGGGAAAACGGCGTCGAGATCTCCGCGGGACGCGATGATCGAATCGGCGTCCGCTACGCCGAAGGCGTGCGGGAAGGAGAAACCGCCGAAACCGTGCGGAGAGGGGACGGAGGGGACACCGCGCGCAATGGAGGGGACACCGCGCGCAGGGGGATCCCCCGCTGGGGAACCGGAGACCGGGGAGCGAAGGTTTGCTGCGGAGGAGGACGTGTCCGGTGGAAGGCTCACCGGCCCAGTCTGCCATGTCCGAACCGACGGACGGAAGACGCCGGACCCGCATATCGTGCCAGGCGGATACCCGAAGCCGGCGACGGCGCGGCCGTGACCTCGCGCGTCCTGCCGCGCTGTGAGAAGTCGCCTACGGTCGGTTCAGCTATCCACTCGAAGGGGAGGCTCCCCGTAGACTACAGCCATGCGCACGATCAAGAATTGGCTGACCGACATGGACGGTGTCCTCATCCACGAGGAGAAGGCTCTGCCGGGTGCCCCGGAGTTCATCGATACGCTTCGCGAACGCGAACTCTCCTTCCTCGTTCTGACGAACAATTCGATCTTCACCCAGCGTGATCTCGCCGCACGCTTGGAGTCCTCCGGGATCTCCGTGCCCGAAGACAACATCTGGACCTCGGCTCTGGCCACGGCCAGCTTCCTCGCCACGCAATCGGATTCCCGCCGCGCCTACGTGGTCGGCGAAGCGGGATTGACCACTGCGCTGTACGAAGTGGGCTTCGTGATGACAAACATCAAACCCGACTTCGTTGTGCTGGGCGAGACCAGGACCTACAGCATCGACGCTCTCACCCAGGCCATCCGCTTGATCGACGAGGGAGCGCGCTTCATCGCCACGAACCCCGACGTGACCGGCCCCTCAGCCGAAGGGCCGATCCCGGCCACCGGCGCGGTGGCGGCGATGATCACCGCCGCCACGGGCAAAGTCCCCTACTACGTCGGGAAGCCGAACCCGATCATGCTGCGCAACGGGCTCAACAAGATCGACGCGCATTCCGAAGAGACCGCTTTGATCGGCGACCGCATGGACACCGACATGCTCGCCGGCATGGAGGCGGGTCTGCAGACCCACCTCGTCCTATCCGGATCGACCACTCGCGACGACATCGGGAAGTTCGCCTTCCGCCCCGACTACGTGCACGAGGGGATCGGGGAGCTCCTCGACCTCATATAGCCGACACAGCAGAAGCGAATCCGCGCTCCCGGCCCGGGGCCCGCCGCCTCTGCCGGAAGCGCGTCTGGCCCTAACGGCCCCTTGCGCTGTCGGCCCGGCGTCATTGGAACGCTGGGCCGACATGCACGCACGCAGGGCTCGCACAATGCCTCTTCGCACAGCGCCTTTGGAGTCGGAACTGACGAAGCTGAGTCGGGGTGCGCGGGACCGAGTCCATTTGGGGCGGCACCCCATGTCGAGAGGCCTCGGGTTAGCGCAGGCTTCGAGCGGCTGGATCGGGCGGCCCGTAGACGACATCCAGGAAGGGGTGCCGTGAACAGGCTTCGGGCGCCTGGATCGGGCTCTTTCCAAGCGAAATCTCGGGTCGCGCGGGTTGGTTGCGGCTGCAGGAGGCCTCCGGGCACGTGGGTTACGCGGTTACAGGAATGCGGCGCCCACGAGGCTCACGTCGTCGCCGAGCTGCGCTGGGACGACGATCCCCGCGCGGTTGGCGGGCACGAGCGCCTCCCGGGCGACGCATTCGCAGGCGCGGGATATCCACTGCGGATGTGCGATGGCTACGCCGCCGCCGATCACGATGAGCTCGGGATTGAACGCATTGGCCATGTCGACGCAGGCCGAGGCCACCGCCCGTGCGGCCGACTCGAGCACCAGCCGGGCGGCGATGTCGCCCGCTGCGGCGCACTCGTCGACGTCCTTGCCGGTCAGGGCCCGCCCCGACGCCAGGATCTCATGCAGCGGACCGCCTTCTTCCGCCAGGTCGCCCGCCCGCCGGGCGATCGCGGGGCCCGAGGCTATGGCCTCCAG
>ERZ772946.524-NODE-524-length-14400-cov-40.4091_pt1 | contig 14400 bp, 14 predicted proteins | sample MGYA00511680_ERZ772946 | MGnify/ENA primary metagenome ERZ772946 (study PRJEB29015, sample SAMEA2737918) | human oral metagenome | biome: human oral; feature: human-associated habitat; material: dental | place: China | collected 2016 ... | reverse complement strand
GAGCACCCGCGGGCGACGCGGTCGACGCCGCCGCCTCCTCCAGGACACTGCGGGCCCGGGCCTTCGCCGACGCCCTCAACCACGGCCTGCTGAGCGGCGACAGCGACAACGGCGGCCGCAGGGCCGTCGAGGCGGCCAAGGACCACGACTGGTACCACCAGGACGCCGACGGCAACCCCGCCATCAACACGGCCGCCCTGACCAACGACCAGGCCCAGGACATGGTGACCTGGAAGGACGACGAGGTGAGCAACAACGACGACCTCAAGGTGCTCGGTGAACTCGAGGACGGCATCACGGACGGAGACAGTCACGGAAAGACCCATGCGGAAAGCAGCAGTGACGACGGTGGTCCCCGCAAGGGATGACCCGCCTGTGCGAGCGGAAAGGATGCGAAGAAAGAGGATGAGGGAAACGGAGGACCCATGATGGCTCCTCGGCACGGGCCCCGGCCGGTGCGGCGTCTCGTGACCGCGGTGGTGGCATGTGTGGCGCTGGCCCTGGGGCCGGCGGGGTGCGGGCGCGGGCTTGTGAACCGGGTGACCGGCTCACCGTCCCCCTCGCCCACATTCCTGGACGAGCAGGCCGTGTGCGAGATCACCTCCACCGACGCGCTCCGGGAGGCCGTGTCCTTCCAGACCGTTGACTACGAGTACTGGCACGACAGCTACCCGAACAAGCCCGACCAGAACGGCTTCCAATGCAGGATCAGAGGCCGGGACGCCTCGGCGAATCTGTCTCCAACCGCGTTCTACATCTCCTACGAACCCGGCGGCTACCTGGATGCTATTGGCGGCATTCGTCCTTTCACCGACCTGGACGGTGAGGGGCATGACCCCCTGGTCCTGGACGGCGTGGAGGGCCGGGGCTACATGTGGTTGGACAGCCCCAACGTCGATGGCGTCATTACGAGCGTCGATGCGGCCTGGCTCTACCCCGACAACCACGTCCTGGAGCTCCAGTACTTCATCAGGGGGAGGCCGGACCACGGCTACGACGACACCACCCTGGAAGGCGTACGCACCCTCATGACCACCATCATCCCCACCATCCCCGAGACCGCCGCCGGACCCGACCAGCGCTACACCAAAGTACCGGCCGACCAATGAAATGACCCGAACCCCACGCACACGACCGCCGACACCCCGTACCAGGAGACTGGACTGCTGGGTGTTCTCAATGGGCTTGATACTTCGATCGGTGACGGATGGGTCAACAGGGAGGGATACGGCCTCATGGACGACGACGGCGTCATGGACGCCTCCAAGCTCGACGGCGCCGCCCTCGACCAGCTCTACGACCGCTTCGTCACCAACGGAGACGACACCATCAACCCCGGACTCCACGACCAACTCACCGATACGGACGGCTATTACGATAATGGTTACGGGCGGGGGCACGGCGAATGAGGACGCCGTCGAGGGGGCGGACCCGCCCCGGTGCTCATCTTCCCGTCGTCCTGGTGGGGGCGGTGTGCCTCGCCGCTGGCCTGTGCGGCTGCCGCTCCCAGCCCGAGACCATGCCCTCGCAGGTGCCGACCGACAGCACCGCCTGGATCTGCCCCGGCGTACCGGCCCACTCGGTGGAGGTCGTCACCGGCAAGAACCCCGAGGTCAAAACCTCCGGCGATCCCTACAGCAGAAGGTGGCGATGTCATGCGCAGAACACGAGGATTAACCACGGCGCCGGTCCCATCGCCGAGGTTAACTGGGGTGTGATCTACGAGGGGAATTCTTATAAGTACACGGGCGAGGAGAGCGCTCGGGTCAGGTTCCCGGAGAACATCTGGACGCTGCCCGGCGTGGAGGGCAGCGGGTCGTGGGCCACCAACGGGGCCGATCGGGACTCCACGGCGCAGTGGGTGTGCGGCGACCGCTACGTCGAGGCCTACGTCGCCGTCAACAAGGACCAGAAGCGCGACTCGACGGTGGACGCCCGCAACCTGCTGACCTCCGTGCTGCCCTGGGCCTGCGGCGACCAACCCGTGCCCGGAGCCACCACCACCCCCACCACGACCCCCACCAGCCAATGACCGATAAAAGCGGAACCCACTATCACAAGTACGCGACGCGATCGGAACACAACACGAGCCCACCACCTGTTCCCTCCTGCCGATCACCCACCGCCGCAACCGTGCAACGCCATGACCGAGCCATCATCCCAAACGCCCGCCTGAACACAACGACATCATGGGAGAGCATCCACCACCAAGCCAACCGGAACCTCAAGCCTCCCGACACGAACCCCCACCCCGAAACGGTGGAAATCCTGGCACGCGCCACGTCACGGAAGAGCCCCACGATGCGCTGCTTCGCCCCCTGAAAGGGGTACGCGGAAATGCCGCAGGCCCACCCCCTCCACCCCACCCGGCAGACCTCCCGGACTCGACCATCGAACTGCCGACCGCGCCGTGCGACGACGAGCCTTGAGAGCCGCCGACGGCCTTGTTACCATCCTGATATGCGGTCGCCGCCGGAGGCGGGTCGTCCTCCTCGCAGGGCTGCCGTTCGCACGATTTCCGGTTCCCTGACACGAAGGTCGCCTATGATCCGTCACCGCTCCTCAAGCACAGCAATACTCCTGGCAGCGGCCTTGCTAGCAAGTTGCTCATCCGGCAGCCGGGAGGTGACGCCAACGGTCCCCGCGTACACGCCGGACGAGGACCAGAGCACATCGGCTGCTGCGGAGCCCTCCGAGTCCGCGACCGCCACGGACGGCCCACTGACCGCGGAAGGGCTGTCGGATCCGGCGGCGGAGTACACGGTCTCCGCGATCCCCGAGGACCTCGATGAGACTCAGACCGCCGTGCTCCGCGGCTATATGGCCTACGACCGGGCTACCTGGGACGCATATCGAGCGATGGACGGGGACCTGAGCCGGGTCCAGGCAGCCTCGACGGGCGACGCCTGGTCCACCTATCGGACCGAGTATCAGTCCGCACAGGACGCGGGCGCGTCGATGACCGGCCGCTATGACCTCGACATCAAGTTCGTCAGCCCCGTCACCCCGGGAGATATTTTCGCGACCGTTTCCGTTTGCGCGGACCAGTCGGCTATCGCCATGGTGAACCCCAGCGGAGCGGATGTCACACCGGAAACCATGCGCCACCGGTTGGGGCAGGACTACATGCTCGAACTCGACGACGATAGTGGTTCGTGGCAGGTTTCGAGTTGGACGGAGGCGACGCGTGACAAATGCTAATGCGACGACCCAGAAGACGGAAAACACTTCTCATCGTGGCGCTCAACGCTCTCGCAATCGTATCGCTGGCAATGGGCGTGCCTTCCGCCTCAGCGTCCAACGGCGGAAACTCCGCGAACACCTCAACCGCGGAAGACGGCACCTCGACGATCTCGGTGAGCGTCTCATACACGACCGCCGTGCCCGGCGGCGACGGAAGCGGCGGGACAACGACGTCGACAACCGCCACGGCGACCGTGGCGCCGATCTGCACATACGTGCCCAGTAGAGATGGCGCCGAGGTGGCGGAAGATATGCGCGACGGGCGTTATCGCGGCGTCGAGTCACCAGCCATGTTTAGGGCCGAATACCCGGACTGGGAGAAGCACGATGGCGATGACGGGTACTGGTACCGCTACAATTGCTTTTCCAATCGTGCGTCGAGCAGGGAAGAGTTCGAAACGATCGAATTAGAGTTCATGAGGTCGAACCCGCATAACATATGGGTCCCCGCGGGCAGCGAGCCTCCGACACCGCAGATCGACGGCGCGACCCTGGCCCGGGCGGCCTGGGACGCGGTGACGATTCCGACTCCGTCGATCGACAGGAACCCGAAGCTGGGCGACTCGGGTGCGACGGTGGTGGGACTGGACACCTGGGTGTGGGCGACCGGCGACACGCCGACCACGGTGACCGCGACCGCCACCGCCGGCTCCGTCACCGCCACGGTCCAGGCCACCGGCACCGGGCTGTCCCTGTCCTCCCCGGACGCGACCACCACGTGCTCGGGTTTCGGCACCGCCTGGCAGCCGGGCATGGCCGAGGGCTCCAGCGACTGCACAGTGATGTTCAACCGCTCCAGCGCTCACCTGGGCGGAACCACCCCGTTGCGGACCTCGGCAAGCTACAGCGTGTCATGGACCGCCTCCGATGGCTCCTCGGGCACCCTCGACCCCGTGACCACCACCAGCACCACCAACATCCCCGTCACCGAGATCCAGACCATCAACGTCCCCACCCCCGACCACTAACACGACGCCCGACTCACGCTTCCGCCTGCCGGGGCCGCGGCATCGTCGGACCGATCTCGAGCCGGAACCGGACCGATCTCGGCGGAGGGGGCGGCGGACCAGTGGCTCACCCGTTGGCGGGTTTGTAGCTGATGAGCGTGCCGTCCGCGGGGGAGTAGCCGATGATCTGCTTCGGGGCGGCCACGTCGAAGACGGCCCCGTTGTCCGGGTCCAGCCCCTCGAAGGCGATCCGCTCGCCCGTCGCGGAGTCGAACATCAGTGAGAAGGGGATTTCGTTGGTCACCTGCCTCATTCCCGCTGTCACCACCTTCGCTTTGTCGGAGACCTGAGTGGCGACCCTGTCGAAGCACGGGAAGGTGTTCTTGTCGAAGCCGGACAGGTCGATCGTGGCGGCATTCGTCATCGAGAGCTTCTGCGCGCAGTCCTTACTGCCATCGGTCGTGAACTCCATTGTTCCGGCCAGCGACCCGGAGTCGTTCTTCAGCCACACCGCTTGGAAGTCCTTGACCGAACGAGGGGCCGGGAAGTACATCGGCTGGTCGCCATCGGGACTCCTCTGCGGGGTGTGCGTGGACGTGGCGCGCCCGCCGTCCACGTCGTAGAAGGATAGGTGCCATTCCTTCGAGGACTGCGCCACCGAGAGGATGGCCCAGCCCTCGGCGGTGCTCGTGATGGCGTAGACGGAGGTGTTCTTCTCCGGCATGACGAAGTCGAGGATCTCCCCGGTACTGATGTTGATGACGTAGCGGGAGGCGATGATGACGTACTTCGTGCCGGACAGCACGTGCACCGTCGCGTAGTTGTCGCCGGACTCGGAGATTTCTGCGACGACGTCGGTCGCGTCGGCGGACGAGCCTTTGATGAGGGCGCGGATCGCGGAGGACCATGCGGGGGTGGTGTCGCCTTCGCGGTAGCCTGCGCAGGTGGTTTTCTGGCAGGCGACGACGGTGTCGCCGGCGACGACGGGAACGGCGTCGGTGGGCCATGGGGCGTCGGTGGTGTTGCCGGTGGTGATGTCGTAGAGGGTCGTGCCGTGGATGAGGGTGTTCTTGCCCCAGATGAGGAAGGCGGGGTAGACGGGGTTGTTCTTAGCGCCGCTCGTGGCGATGCTGTCCGCAGTGGTGTCCACGGTGGTGGTCCAGGCCGTGGACGGGCCGGAGTCGTCCATGGTGTAGGCGGTCAGGGTGGAGTTCCGGGTGTCGTCGCCGTCGGTCTTGACGGAGAAGAGGTGGTCGGCGGAGGTGAAGATGGAAGCGCCGGGGTCGATGGTCGTGGACCACTGCTGGGTCGAGCCCGATGCCCACGAGTCCGACGGAGGCATGTAGTACAGATAGTCCACGGCGGCCGGATGGGCGTAGTTGGTGTCTCCGGCGGCCAGCAGCCCGCCTCCGACGACTCCTCCCAGGGTCAGCGCTCCGATGAGGACGGCGATGACCGCCGTGCGCAGGTCGAGGTGCGGGCGGCGATCGGGCGCGGGTGCGGGCGGACTCATGCGGCCGATGGTAGCGGTGCCGCGGCTCCCGCTGGCGGGAGTGGTGGGTGAGAGGCGGGGGTGAGCCACTGGTCCACCGCCCCCTTCGCCGAGATCGGTCCGGTTCCGCACCGAGATCGGTCCGGTTCCGGCTCGAGATCGGTCCGACGATGCCGCGGCCCCGGCAGGCGGAAGCGTGAGTCGGGCGTCGTGTTAGTGGTCGGGGGTGGGGACGTTGATGGTCTGGATCTCGGTGACGGGGATGTTGGTGGTGCTGGTGGTGGTCACGGGGTCGAGGGTGCCTGAGGAGCCGTTGGTGGAGGTCCATGTGGCGGAGTAGGAGGCGGAGGCGGTTACCGGGGTGGTTCCGCCCAGGTGGGCCGAGCTGCGGGTGAACTCGATGGTGCAGTCGCTGGTGCCCTCGGCCATGCCGGCCTGCCAGGCGGTGCCGAAGCCCGTGCAGGAGGATACGGCGTCGGGGGCCTGCAGGCGCAGCCCGTCGGAGGTGGCGGTCACTGTTACTGATGTGGTGCCCAGGGTGGCTTGTACCGTGACTGTCTGGGGGGTCTGGCCGGTGGCCCATACCCAGGTGTCCAGCCCCACCACGGTCGCCTGCGCGTCGCCCAGTTTCGGGTTCCTGTCGATCGATGGCGGTGGGACCTCGACCGCCTTCCACACCGCCCGCGCCAGCACCACCGGATCCACCGGCGGCTGAGGCGGAGTCTCCCCACTGGGAACCCACACACGGTCCGGGTTGTTCTTGTGGAACTCGCTGGCGGCCTTCCAGTACTCCTGGTACTCGGCTGTGTTTGCGCCAGCATCGCTCGGGTCACCGGGGTATTTGCAGGCGATGCGGTACCAGCGCCCGTCCTCGTCCTCGGCGTGCTCCTTGTGCTCGGCGTAAAAGTCATCGCTCGTCATCTTAGATTTTATCTTCCGAGTCGAGGAGTTCGTATCCAGGGAGTTGATGAACTTCTCGGCCTCCGGGCCGGTGAACCAGGGCTTGTAGCCGCACGGAGAGGTGACCTCCACCGTCCGGGACTGCGTCGTGGTCCCACCGCCCGAGGACGTGCCGCCACCGGCGGACCCGGGCATCGTGTAGGTCACCTCCACCGACGCCGACAACGTCACCCCACCACCATTCTCCGACGCACCCGCTTCCTCAGATGCGGAATTTTGGCCGGTGGTTGCTGCGCTCGTCGTGACCGGCAGCAGGCTCGCGACCACCAGGGCCGCCACCAGCGACCAGCCCTCACGCCTCACGGTCCGTCGCATCTCAAGACACCCCCGTCGTGCACTCATCGAAAACCCCATCCTCATCTCTGGCCAGCCAGCGCCCGTCATCCCCCAACGCCATGGTTGTGACGGTCTCATGCTTGACCTGCTTCGCAGGATCGGTGACGTCGTTGCCCGCGGCATCAGTCCAGGTCATCTGAGTGCGGTCCGTGCACATGACGACCACGGCACTGGTGATGTCCTCCCTTACGATCACCTCGCTGATGCCGACCGTCACCGGCGGGTTGGCGTGAGTACCCTCGGCGGATTCAGTGGCGTGACTATATATGCTCTCGCGCAGGGGATCGGTGGTGACCGGATCCACGACCTCGGGCCCAGCCTTGCCGAACCATATTTTCCACGTGGCCTGGTCGTAGGCGATGAAGTCGCGCAGGACCCGGGTCTGGGTCTCGTCCAGGTCCTCGGGGATCGAGGCCACCGTGTAGCCCAGGTCCTCATCCGACAACTCCTGCGCACTGACCGGACCGTCGGCAGTCGCCGACGCCGACGTCGAATCGCCGGACCCGGCCGACTCACTCGCCTCGGCGGGTCCGTCGGATTCGGCGGCGTCGGTAGCCTGGTCTAGCGGCCGCACCGACGAGCCCCCGCCCGCCGAATTGGACCCCGACGAGCACGCCCCCGCCATCAGCACCGCAGCCGCCGACACCGCAACCGCACGAACCACACGACAACCGATCACCCCGCCACCACGACAACGACGACGGCGAAGACTACGACGACGGCCGGAGGAGCCGGCAGCGGGCCCACCAGCACGAGAATCAACACAAGAACCGGGGACGACAGAACTCGGGACGGTCATCAGCAACCTCCGGGACCAAGCAGTGGGAAGCCCCACGGCCGAACCTCAGGGCATCCTCAGGGTATTCAGACTCATCACGAGCATAACAACACCATCACAACCCCAACACCCCACCACCGAAATCGGTCCGGTTCCGCGCCGAGATCGGTCCGGTTCCGCGCCGAGATCGGTTCAGTTCCGCACCGAGATCGGTCCGACGGCACAGTAGCCCTTCGACGCCGGAACCGCTGGCCGGATCCGAGCCGGAGACCACATGAGGAGAGCGGATGAGAAGTACAGCTACCCGTTGCCGTCCGACTCGGCGGCATACGGGTCGTCGTCGACCCCGTCGGGTCCAGCGGCGTGCGCCTCGGCAAGCCTGGCGGAGAGGTCGGTGAAGGCCTTCCTCAGACTGTCGACCTCGATCCTCACGGCCTCTGCTTGGGCATCGGCTATGGGGTCGGTCCAGGTGCCCGGGACGCTGAGCCTGGCGGCGTAGTGCTCGCCAACGGGTGCGGGTACGCAGAAACGGGTCACACCCACGGACGCAGAGCCAGCACCCCCGGGAGCGGGGGCGGTGGTTCCGGCGCGCACTGGACCGCCGCGTCCAGCAGGACGCTCATCTCCTCGGAGTCGGTGGGAGCCACGGCCTCACCCGCGGTGGTATAAACCAGCACCAGGTCGCCCCTGTCGCCGTCGGCGAGGACCAGCCGGGCCAGCGCGTAGCGCATCGTGGTGATGCCATCGGGCTCGTGCGGCACGCTCGTCCACGCGTAGACCCCCTGGGGCAGCCCCTGGATCGCGGTGAACGTCTCCCACCAGTCCCCCTGGACAGCGTCTGAGGCCCCGTGGCCGGAGTGTCCCGAGGAAGCACCCCGTAACCCACGCACGTCGACGCCTGCTCGTAAATGTAGTCCTGCCCGAACTCCGAGGCGATGGCCTCGAAGACCGCGTCGCCCTCCCCGGTCCCGTCCTGGCCGGTACCGGGCCTGCGCCAGTAGGCCGTCGCCACGGGCCTATCGACCGTCTCCGAAAACTAATCTCCAAAGTACCGCCGATACGAGGGCAACGCGTACTCGGGACGGGCAGCACGTCCGAGTGATAGACCCTGGGAGCGCTCCCGCCCTCGGCCTCGGAGGCATCCAGGTCCTGCGGCCCCACCAGCAGGGAGGCGTAGACCGCATCAGGACTCCTCTCATCGAACGGCAGGGACTTCTCCTTGCAGCGTGAGCACCCCGACACCACCCGGCACACCGCGCACACCACCACGACAAGCAGAACCGCAGAACGACGAGAACCCATCACTTCGAGTAGCACCCTCACCGACGCCAGAGTTATACGCCCGGTCGTCCTCCCGGCTCCTCACAGCGGATGGCGTCGAACTCGTCCCAGCGGCCGCTCGCGGGCTCGGAGGGGGCGGCCAGGTCGGGGACGAGACCGACGACGTCGACGGCGACGCGGGCGGCCAGGTCGATATCGTCGGGGTCGTTGCGGGCCCGGGCGGCATCGACCAGCCGGCCGGTGGGCAGGACGCCCACACTCAAAACGGGGTCGTTGACCGAGTCCGTGATGGCCCGGGCGGCCTGCCGGCACTGCTCGCGGGTCATGGCGTCGTCTCGGGTGCCGACTCGGGTTCTGGTTCGGGGCTCGGCGTGGGAGTCGGCGTGGATGTGGATTTGGGTGTTGGTCTGGGTTCGGTCCGGTAGCCGGCCCGGTCCAGCAGGGTGGGGGCCCGGCTGATCAGGGTGCCCATGATGGGCACGACGGCCTGCTGGGCGAGCCGATCGTCGCCCATGCCCTGGGTGGAGATGATCACGGCGCTATCGGCCTCGAACCAGGCGGCCGCGGCATCACCGCCGGCGGTCCAGGCGATCACCGTGGCATCGGTGCCCGGAGGACGGGTGGTGACCGCCCCGGGAATGGAGGCCCGACTGTCCTGAGCCGACATACCATCCCACCCACCCAGACCATCAACGTGGGAGGTGATGTGGACGTTGAGGATCTGGCCGTTGGACCCGTTGATGCCGCAGATCCAGTAGCCATCGGCGTCCTGGGGACTGTCGTCCACGGTGACGATCCCGGTGGGCGCCTCCAGGACCGGGGCGACATCACTGCGATACAGCCCCAGACACAAGGGCTCGGCCGGACCCCGAGCAGCCCACCACCACCAGCCCGCCCCCGCAGCGGCCAGGACCAGAACCACCACCAGCACCACCACGAGCATTCGGCGGCGGCGTTGGTGACGGCGGTGGTCAGCGGGCATGATCGGGGCACGACAGGTTGGAGCGGGCGGTGGCTGTCATGGCGTCGTCTCGGGTGCTGGTTCGGAGCTCGGCGTGGACGTGGATTTGGGTGTTGGTCTGGGTTCGGTCCGGTAGCCGGCCCGGTCCAGCAGGGTGGGGGCCCGGCTGATCAGGGTGCCCATGATGGGCACGACGGCCTGCTGGGCGAGCCGATCGTCGCCCATGCCCTGGGTGGAGATGATCACGGCGCTATCGGCCTCGAACCAGGCGGCCGCGGCATCACCGCCGGCGGTCCAGGCGATCACCGTGGCATCGGTGCCCGGAGGACGGGTGGTGACCGCCCCGGGAATGGAGGCCCGACTGTCCTGAGCCGACATACCATCCCACCCACCCAGACCATCAACGTGGGAGGTGATGTGGACGTTGAGGATCTGGCCGTTGGACCCGTTGATGCCGCAGATCCAGTAGCCATCGGCGTCCTGGGGACTGTCGTCCACGGTGACGATCCCGGTGGGCGCCTCCAGGACCGGGGCGACATCACTGCGATACAGCCCCAGACACAAGGGCTCGGCCGGACCCCGAGCAGCCCACCACCACCAGCCCGCCCCCGCAGCGGCCAGGACCAGAACCACCACCAGCACCACCACGACCACCAGACGCCGCCGGCGCCTCAACCACCCCCACCACCGCCAAGCGGACTCGTCGAGAGAGTCGTCAGTCATCACTTGGCCGTCTTTCCGCCGTCTTCGACGCCTTGACTGAAGGTGTCGTGTATGTCCACAGAGGGGATGCTGGCGTCCTTGAGCCAGTTGGTGAACTGGCCGCGGTACTCCTCGGAGCCGCGCACCATGTCGAAATCAATAGTGTTGTTGTCGTCCATCCACTCGTAGAACTGACTGTAGTTATTCCCGTCCAAATCGGTGTAGGCCTCCTCCGGCAGGCGTCCGGCGTTGGACAGCTGAGCCATCATCGAGCCGTGAGTGGTGTCCTCCGCCTCCGCCGTCAAGTCGGACACGGCGGTCCGGGGATCGTCCGGGCTGGGCATCCAGGGCGTGGACAGGCTGAGGGCCGTCGACAGGCCCTGACCGGCCGGCCCGGCGGCAGACAGACCGGTGGTGAAGGCCGACAGGAGCGTGGAGTCGATCTTCTGCGCGGTCTCCGCGTCGTCCGACCGCTTGTTGATGGCCGACTGGCGGATGTATCCGAGCAGCTCCCCGTCGGCGTGGGAGCCGTTCTTGAGCTCTGTGGAGAACTGCTCGTCCTGCCCGGCCATGGCCCCAGGGTAGCGGTCGATGATCGTCTCGGTCCGTCTTTGAGAGTAGTTACCCGCAGCGCCCGACAGCGTCGTCAAAGCGGCGTCGTCGGTGCCGACCACCGAGACGAGCCTGCTGAGGTCGGAGGAGGAATAGCCCGGCAGGGAGGAGGGAGCCCCCTTGGACCACGCCGTCGGCCTCGCCCCCGAGCTGTCCTTCACTCCGTCCGCCACCTGCTCCAACTCCGTCATGGAGTTGCCCAGAGTCAGCGCGACATTGTTCTTCGCCGTCGAGGAGAAACTCTTCTCACTGAGGCCCGCGAAGTGCTCGACTCCCTGCTCGGTGGCCCAGGCGGCTCGCTCATCAGTGGCATCCTGGCTCTGCACCCGCTTGGAAGAGACCCCCGCGACCGCAGCGGTCAGGCCGTCGAGGCCGACATCAGGATCCCAGGTGCGGGATTTAAGGAACTCCCACCGGTCGGTGATGGTGGAATCGGGTTGCCAGTTGCCCTCCGGATCCGTTGAGCCGCTTCCGGCCAGGTACTTCAGCGCGGCGTCGGGGTTGTTGCCCATCGCTGACAGCACCCCGTACATCGGATCCATCGACCCGCTTCTGAACGCACGCCCCTCGTTGTAGAAGCCCCCTCCGCTGAACAGACCCCCGTAGTCATCGTTGTACCATCCATAGATGGCGTCATCATTCACCGTGCCGTCACCGTCGTAGTAACCACCGTTGGTCTTGTCCTGGTTCTCCATCTTGGTGGCGAGGTCTACCAGGGTATCGGTGTTGTAGACCGCGCCGGACGCGGCCAGCAACTCGTTGAGGCTCGAGACCCTGCCTCGGTGACCCTTGGCGGTCACCGTGTCGTAGAGGGCCTGGGACCATGAATCGAAACCACTCGGCGGCGTGCCCGTCTGCGTAGCGGCGGCAAGCAGGTGGCCCAGGGTGCCGTCGGCCTTGTCCACCGCCTCCTCATCGATCTCATAATCCCCGTACCCGGCAGCCTTCTGCCCTTTGGTGGCCGTCGTATAGTGCCATCGCATGTCGATCGGAAGTTCCACGAACTTATCAATGCCGTAGGCATTGACGAAGGCGGCCCCGTAGGCGGGGCTGTCCTGGTACTCGGCGATGTCAGTCAGGATCTGGTCGGTAGTGCGCCCGTCGTCGGCGGTGCCGTCCTTGGAGCTCTTGGCCTGAGACAGGGCGGCGGCGTCGGCGGTGGCTGTGGTAGCGGCCTGGGTGTTGTAAGCGCGCACATTGGTCAACGTGTCGGCGGCCCCGTCCGGCAGGTAGTAGGCCGGCGTGCCGTCGGGGGCGGTGATGGACACCCCGCTGCTGTTGAGATCGATGATCGCCTGACGACGAGCCCCGAGCTCCTCGGCGAGACTGGTCAAGGCGGCGATCGGAGCCGCCATGGTGGTGGCGACCGTGCTGGCGTAGGTCCCCGATCCCACAGCGGCGCCCACGGCCGCCCCCATGAACAACGGCGAGGTGCGCGTGGCCTCGTCCACCGAGCCCACCGGATGATCATTGTTCCGGCTCGAGGCCTGGATACTGCTGCGCGCCAGATCGGCGGCCTCGGCGTAGCTGTTGAGATCATTGATGTAGGCCTGCATCAACTCGGGATCGAACTTCACGAACGTCATCGGAACCCCTGCCCTTCATCTCTCTGCTTCCCCCTGCTTCCATCCACTCCCCCACCGCTTCTGCCTCCGCCACGCACCCCCAGCCCGGCCCGAGACCGGACCCGGCCCGGGGACTGAAGGCCGTCTAGTCCTCGGCGTTCCACACGGCCTCTGCCGAGCCCGGCTCGGCCCTCTCACCGGGGTCGTACTTCTGATTGGTCTCGGCGGTGGTCAGGTCCTCGATGAGGGTGTCGATGACGGTGGCGATCGAATCGATACCCTCGGTAGCCCGAGTCCGATAGTCCTCGGCCGCCGGGGAGTCCCACATCTCCTCGCTCAGGGCTGTCTTGAGGCTCTCAGCGGTTCCACCGCCCTCGACCGTGATCGAATCGCCCGACCCCATCGCCGAGGGAATCGTCTGGGTCGACATGGTCCACCCCTCGGTCAGATCGGTCCTGGCTTGAGTGGCCTTGGCCTTGACATTCCGAATCGCCTTCAGCTTGCGGTTCTCCGGCCAGTCAGAATGCCCCCCGCCACCACCCGCGCCGTCCAGGCCAGCGCCGTCGGGGTCGGTGTACTCGTCACCACCATCGTACGGAAGGTACGACATGAGAACCTTCTTCCAGGAACGAAGACAACCAGCGGCGGCTCCCTCTCTTCAAGAAGCGCCGCCTGGCCAGGTCTCCACATCAGGTGCTCGCGATAGGACGCCTCCATAGTATTGGCTGCACTCGCGCACCATCAACCCCCACCACTCTGCTCACCCTCCCGTATCCCACCGCCCACCACAGGTGCCGGCCCAGCGGTGCGGGGGACCTGGATCCAGGACCAGCCGGTAGTGGTGATCATGACCCCGCGGCCCAGAGGGACGGGTCCGCCCACCGAGCGGGGCAGGGGCGTGTGGAGCCGCTCGCCGTCGGTGGACTCGCGTGGTGCCAGCAGGACGCCGGTGCGGTTCCTGCGCACCGAGGTCAGCAGATTCTGGCCGTACCCCTGCACCTCATCGAGATTGCAGGCGATGAGGACGCCGCCGGAGTGGTCGCGGCAGGTCTGCATGTAGCTGCTCACGGCCGCGGCGAGCTTGTGGTCCTTGCCGAGGATGTCGAGGTCGTCGATGATGACGAGAGTGTCGTTGTTCTTGTTGTCGTCATTGTTGAGGAGCTTGGTGAACTGGTCGACCGTGGCGGTGGCGTCGAGCACTCCTGCCACGCCGGGGTGGTGGGCCCAAGCGGTCAGGGGTGAGCGGCGCGGGAGGATGAGGATCGCTCGGGCGCCGGTCTGGAGGGCGGTGTCGAGGGCGAAGGCCAGGGCGGTGGAGCGCCCCGAGCGGCGGGGGCCGTAGATCAGGACGCCGTTGCCGATGTCCTCCATGTCGATGGTGCGCACCGACAGGGTGTCGCCGCCGATGCCCAGGGCGAGATGGCCGGGGGGCACGGCGGGGCCCAGGGCCAGGGCCTGGGGGGCGTCGATGACCATGGGCAGCTCATCGACCCGGGCGGGGCGCGCCTCGCGGGGAATCTGGC
>ERZ772946.522-NODE-522-length-14429-cov-31.6864_pt1 | contig 14429 bp, 13 predicted proteins | sample MGYA00511680_ERZ772946 | MGnify/ENA primary metagenome ERZ772946 (study PRJEB29015, sample SAMEA2737918) | human oral metagenome | biome: human oral; feature: human-associated habitat; material: dental | place: China | collected 2016 ... | reverse complement strand
CGGTGCGCGACCCAGCCCTGCTCTACGCCGCCAGCCACGCCCGCTACGGCATCCCGGCCGAGCAGACCGAAGCCGAGCTCATCGCCCTGACCAGCGGCACCGCGCCCAGCGCCGTCGATGCGAAGGAGCAACGCAACCCGACGACGGTGTTGCCGGACACGACCACTGTCGTCACTGATGACGTTCTTGGTGGTAAGGCTGGCGATGGGGAGATCGGTGAGCTGAAGCCTGGTGCCGCCCCGGATGAGGCTGGAGCGGATGGATCCAGCAACGGAGCTGAGGCTGATGGAATCGAGAGTGGGGCTGATACTGGGCGGCGCCGTCCCGCGATTGGCCGCAGGAGGCGACCATGACGCCACTGGTACGCAACCACACGACCTGGCACCACTGCTGCGGGCGACGTATGTGCCGTGATGGCAGCGCGGTGGGCCTGCGAACCACTGGGCGAGGGCGTCGTCTCGGTGGACGTGTCGGTCGACGCGCCGCTGCACTGAGGCAGTTCTGCGTGCGGCGGCACCATGCCCTTTTGTGGTCGTTTGTGGCGGTGACTGACCCCACGTGGTGTGGTCACGTCTGGCCCGGCGGAGGCGGCCAGCGATGAACCGGTCACCCACCATTGCAGCGGCCCGGTTCTCATCGCTGGTGCCTGCGCCGATCCATCCGATGCAGGCGCGCCTGCTCGCCCTGGTGGCGACCCATCGCTTTGCCACTACCACGCAGCTTGCTCGGCTGACCGCGCTGGAGTATGCGTCGTCGGCCTCGGCCCTGCGCCAGACGCAGCGTCACCTGGCCAGCTTGGCTCAGCAGCGCCTGCTGACGAGTCTGGAGCGGCGGGTCGGTGGCTGGCAGGGTGGCTCAGCCGTGACGATCTGGGCCGCCACGACTCGGGGGCACCGGCGTGTGGCTGCAGACGAGGGGGAGGAGGTGCCGCGGCGGCAGCGGCCCCGTGAGGTGTCGACCACCTTCCTGGACCACCTCCTCGCGATAACGGAGGTGCGCACCAGCATCGAGGAGGCCGTCCGCCAGGAGGCGGATACCGAGGCAGCGGTGGCCTTGGAGCCGGAGTGCTGGCGCACTGCGCTCAGCCCCAGCGGCCAGGTGCAGGTGCTGCGCCCTGACCTGGCGGTGACCGTCACCAGCCCGGCCTATGAGGATCGCTACCTCGTTGAGGTCGACCGGGCTACCGAGAACCCCGGCCGCGTCATCGCCACCTGCTGGCGCTACCAGGAACACCAAGCCCAGGCCGGCGACGGCGGCGTCTTCCCTCTGGTGGTCTGGCTGGTGCCTAATGACCGCAGACGCCTCCGCCTGGAGCGAGCCATTGCCCACAGCACTGGCCTGCTGCGCGAGCTCTTCCGCGTCATCCGCCTGGACCAGCTGCCCGCCCTGATCCACGGCGGCCCCGCCGCCATCCCCACCCCACAGGCCACCAACCAGGTGGGCCAGTAAACCAGAGAACGTACTTTTCTGCGCAGCACCGCAAAACACCAGCATCCCAGTTAGTGAGGTGAAATATGAAGGGGGGTGAGATGAATATTGCGCACAGCAGACAACCACCACGCCGTGGCCCGTGCGGAAACTCGCAGATTGCTGCCAGGGGTCAAGGAAATCCGACTGGACTTTTCTGTCCATTTGAGCGTCAATAGAAAGAGGAGACACACAAAACAGTGAAATAGCAATATATGACGAGAGGAGGACACCGATGACAACACAGAAAAAGACGAACGCACAGGAGAAGCACCCGGCTGTTCGCTCCGCCGTACCCGCTACCGCACTGGACGGCCAGACGGGTACTGGGGTGATCGCCATCTTCTACGGGGCGGCCCGCTACCCCTTCGAGCTGGCCCGACAACGGGAGCTGGTCACCGACTACGCCGAAGTGATGGGCCTGAATCTGGTCACCGAGTTCCACGACCGTGAGGGGCGCCAGGATGGGCTGGGCATGCTACTGGACGCCTGCCAACGCGGTGGGGTCGAGTACGTCATCACGGCGGGCTGGCCCACCCCCAACCTCACCACCACCGAAGCGGACATGGTCGTCGACCAGCTCGCCCAGGCCGGTACCCACCTGGTCTGCCTCAATACCTGGCGTCCCGGCGACGGCACCCCACCAGCCTGGTGGAACGACGACGAGGGCGCGTGGATCCGCCAGCTTGATGCACTCAGAGACCAAGACCGCAGAGAGCGTGAGCAGACCAGTGAACACACCAAATCCACCAAGGAGGTGCGCCATGCCTGACGCACTCGCCCCCGATCCCTTCACCGCCATGGCCGCCCAGCTCACTCCTAAGCGGGCTGTCTCCTACATCCGTGTCTCCACTCGGGAGCAGGCCCAGCGTGGCGGGTCAGAGGAGGGCTTCTCCCTCCCAGCTCAGCGCGAGGCCAACAAACGCAAGGCCCAGTCGATGGGTGCGCTGGTGGTTAAGGAGTTCGCCGACCGGGGCGAGTCCGCCCGCTCCGCCAACCGCCCTGAGCTGCAGAAGATGCTGGCGTACCTTAAGGAAGATGGTGGGATTGACTACGTCATCGTCCACAAGCTGGATCGCCTGGCACGGAACCGGGCGGACGATGTGGAGATCAACCGGGCGTTCGAGGATGCCGGTGTGCGGCTGGTGTCGACGTCGGAGAACATCGACCAGACGCCTGGTGGGATGCTGCTGCACGGCATTATGAGCAGTATTGCTGAGTTCTACTCCCGGAATCTCGCCAATGAGGTCATCAAGGGGATGGGAGAGAAAGCCAGGAATGGTGGGACGCTGGGTAAGGCGCCGCTAGGGTATGTGAATGTGCGTGCCAGGGATGAGAACGGGCGGGAAGTTCGCACCATCGCCCTCGATGAGGAGCGGGCACCACTCATCCGGCTAGCGTTTACGGAGTATGCGACGGGTAACTGGACGGTGCGGCAGCTAGCCGACCACCTCAACACCCTCGGCCTGAACATCCCACCTACGCCACGGCGCTGCGCCAAGCCCATCACGGCAACGCGCCTGCACGAGATCCTGCGCCACCCCTACTACAAAGGCGTCGTCACGTTCCAGGGTGTGGAGTACCCGGGTAAGCACGAGCCGCTGGTAGACAGCCAGACCTGGCAGACCGTGCAGACCATCCTGGCCTCACGCCGCTATGGGGAGCGCCAGCGCATCCACAACCACTTCCTCAAGAGCACCGTCGTCTGTGGCCAGTGCGGGGCGCGCCTGTCCGTCCAGAACGCCAAGAACAGCAAGGGCACCATCTACCCCTACTTCGTCTGTGCCCGCCGCTGCCGCCTCCACGACTGCACCTTCACCGCTGTCCTCATCGACGTCGTCGAAGACCGCATGGTAGACCTCTACCGGACCATCCAGCTCAGCGCAGCAGACAGAACGCAGATTGAGCACTACCTCCACGACGAGCTAGCCCAGATAGAAGGAGACAAGGCCAAAGCAGTGCGCTCCCTCACCACCCGGCGCACCAACATCGAGGACAGACGACGCCGTCTCCTCCATGCTCACTACGAAGGAGCCATCCCCCTTGACCTCCTCAAGGAGGAACAAGCCAAGCTCACGAGCGAGCTGAACCAGATCGAGCGCCAGCTGGCTGCCTACCAGGCCGACATAACCGAGGTACGGCAGCACCTCACCCAGGCCCTTGACCTCCTCGAAGACTGCCACCGCCTCTATACGGCAGCACCCGCCCACCTAAAGAAGCTGCTCAACCAAGTCTTCTTCGACCGGGTCCTAGTGAACCCACTCGTCGATGAGGAGGGGCGGGTCATCTTGCCAGGCGAAGGAACGAGCGACGGTGCCAATGCTGGCGGGCCAGCGGATACGGATGCAGCAGGTAAGGAGACGGGCGGTGAGGACAGCGCTTCACTCTCGGCCGACCCTGACCACGACCAAGCAGTAGACCAACGCAGTGAGGGCACACACGATGAGCAGGACAGCACCGGAGAAGAAGGAACTGGCGATGCTAGCAGGGGAGGAGGTGCCGATGCTGACACGCCAACCCTGACTTCTCACCCCGTCTACCTCGCCGACACCGGCTCCGGTACTCGTCTTAGCGCTCTGCTCGTCCCGCCCTTCGACCAGCTAACTAGCCCCAGCCTGCATGCCGCTGCTCATGCGCACTATCTGCATCACGCGGCTCAGCCTGACAACTCGACCACGCCGCCCACCGCTGACGATGAGCCCACGAGCCCCACAACACGAACAACGCCCACCCTGGTGGGTGAGCGTTGTTCATCATCTGGAACCGCATCCCAGCCTGTTTCGACTGGGGAGGGTTTGGATAAGAGCTGGCTGGTGCCCCCGGCGGGATTCGAACCCGCACGCCCGTAGGCAGCGACTTTTAAGGTCGCGGTGTCTACCGATTCCACCACGGGGGCGAAGTGCCCTGATGTTTGAGTATTGGGCACACGGTACAGCTCCGCACCATCGCTTCTAACAACCTAGCGGTGCTGCTGGACTTTCGAAGGAAGCTGGCCGCCGGTGAGGGCGGCCAGGTGTGCACCGGCCCTAATGTAGCGCATCCATCGGCTACTGACGGGTCGGATGGCGCGGTGGGCGATGCGGACGCGTCTGGGGCCTCTCCCGGGCCAGATGCGGCAGAGCCAGAATGTGTGCCCCTGCAACGACGGCCTACCGTGCCGGACACCAGCGTGGGGGAGTGGCCGAACGATGAGAGTGATGCGCCCGACACAGCATCGCGGTCGCCGCGTGTGGTCGACCGCATCAAGCAGACGAAGTTCCAGCCACTCACACCCGAGCAGCGCCAGCAGGTGGTCGACCTGTACTGCGCCGGCGTCCCCGTCAAGGAGATCGTCCGGCAGACGGGTGTCAACCGATCGACGGTCTACCGGCTGCGCGGGCAGGTAGGGCTGGAGCGCAACCGTCGCTTCACCGACGACGACCGCGCCCAGGCGATCCTCCTTCGCCAGCAGGGCCTGACCATAGCTGAGATTGCCAAGCGGCTGGGCTTCAGTGGCATGACCATCGGGCGCCACTTGGCGGCTGCTCGCGAGGAATGACGAGAGCGGCGGTGAGCGTGGTGCCTCCATCGTCGAAGAGTGCCCAGAGCCATCTGGGGCGCCGATAGTCTTCGCCACCGACCAGCTTAAGACGAGTGTGCCGTCGTGGGCATCCCATCACGGCCAGTAGAACGGTACCGGTCGCCAGGAAAGTGTTTTAGAACTCGTTGCTGGAAGGCCTGCGCAGCACGTGCCCATTCATTTTATCCTCGCAGTGTGACAAAATTGCTTAAAACTATTGACATTTAGACTGAAAAGCATATAATCATAACCAGACACAGGCCAACACCGTGTCACCAGAATCTCCGGCGGGTGGTTTCTAAGCCACACAGCGGGAGATTTTTATTTGGTGAGCCTTAGCGAGGTTTCCTATCAAAGACTGACATGAAGTCCTTGCGGCTGGTACGCTTGTCTTCCTTGACCTGCACGCAGAAGTACGCACCGTCTTTCGTGACACCGTAGAAGCGGTGTAGCATAATGTTGAGATCATCTGTCCGAAAAATAGTATCTGGTGCGATCTGAGAATGACGAAGCAGGTCAAGTGCTGCCTTGTAGAACTTGAGCCGTTTCCGTCGTTCCTTTGGGTGCTTCTGCATCAGGTGCGTCCAAAACACGTCGAGAAAAATCTTGCTGCTATTGAAGTACTTCGACCGAACATACGGCTGCCGTTTGCTCGATTGCGAGACAACCTGGTACTCGGTTCTGGCTTGCTTTAGCACTTCATCGTAGGATGATCCAGGCAACCGCGGATATTTTGATGTATAGACATTCATTACTCCATTCAGTATACAATGATTACATGGCTATGAGAAGACCACCAACAACACAATTTTCCAAAGAAGACAACCTCGATGGTTATGAGTCCAAATCTTGCAACGGTCGCTTCTCCGCAAACGCCCCGAGGTCATCCAGCATTTGCGTTGCTTCGGTCATGAGGCGTGCGATGTACTCCTGAGGAGTGTCCTTTCCGAGTTCTTCCTCCAGATACGCCTGACCACTACTACCTGACGAATGCGCCCCAATACGGGAGCGCATCCTCTGGATTCTTTGCAGAAGGCGGATGTCTCGTTCGGTATGTTGGTATGATTGAGCCTCGAGGAATTTCTTGAGTTTGGCAATGCCTTTGTCGCCCTTGGCGTCTGAGAGGTACGAGGCCAACTCTTTCTCATTGAGATAATCTACCAAGACGAGTGCGAGGTTTATCGACTGCGTGCGCAGTTCTGCATCGGTGTCATTGACGGGGATACGCAGGCGCTGAAGCACGCTAGCATCCGGCCCCTCTGCTTTGCGATGGAGTCGCTATCCCCAGTGGCCTTCCCACGAGTTCTGTGATTGGTCGTACGCCAACTTGAAGCGGTGTTCTGGGTTCTCACTGTCTGCAAACTGCCCGAAGAAGGCTCGTCGCACACCTACATCGCTCATGCGTTGTGTCGGTGGTACGTTGTGTGAGAGCCAGTGAGCCCAGTGGCTTTCAGGAATGTCGCGGCCGATGTCGCCAAGAAACACGACAACGCAGTTTGGGTTGCCATTGTCGATCTTGACGCTCCACATGAAAGCGCACGATAGATGCCCATCACTCACCGTGTATAGGTCGGAATCGTCGTAGTATCTCTGGAGCACCTCTCGCTTAAAGAACACGGGCGTGAGGTAATGAGGTGCGTCCGGATTCTTGCCGAAGTAATTGCGAAGATGATCCGGATTACATGTGTGCTTGACTGGCTTGCCGTACTCGTCCTCGCCGATGATGAACTCCGGGTAGTCCGCCAGATTGGTCTCGTCCCAGGGCCAGATTCCGCAGACTTCCTGAGGAGGGGCGGGAAGGATGCGCTTGGCGAGTACTAGTGAGCCAACACGTGGATCACTAAGCGGTAACCTGCCAACGCTTTGCGAGAGATACATGAGCTCATTGCCAATTTGTCCCTCAAACTCGAGATCCGAAAAATCCGCGACATCACCAGCATATTCAACAGACACCCTAGTGTCGATGAATAGCACAGCATCAAGTTGCCGTGCCGCCATATAACGCTTCAATAGCGGCGTCCGCACTTCGATTCGCTTGTCTTTATATCTAATGGCAAGATCTTTTGAACCATCATCTTTGATCTCAAAGTAGTCACCAGACTTCGGATCTTGCCACAGGTTCATCGACAGCCTGAACTCTTCAGAAATATGCAGCTCGTCAGGAACAACGCCATAATAGTGCTGGCAAATTACGAGAGGCTCAAACTCGAGTAGTTTATCCCCCTTCGTGTACTTTGTTTCTTCTCCGGTCATCACAAATCCAGGAAATCCATCTCCTTTCGAAAAATCCCAACCGCCGTGCGAGAGGATCTTATTTCGCATCTGTGGTTGTGCGAACGCCATGTATCGACTGCAGTTGTCGCCGTTGTCGAGGTGCCAGTCGTCATACACAATCGTCCATGGGCCATCGCCGTTCGTGAAGGCAGATTCGATCATCCGCTCTTGCTTGAGTCGATCCCGGATCTGCTTGTGTTCATCGCTGTTCAGTTCGCTGTGCTTTGTCATCATGAGTCCTTTAGATCAGTTGTGTTGATTTTATGCTCCCATACAGGCATCCATACTTTTTCCCACTTTTGTACAAGTTTGGCTTGGTTGGCCGCCCAATGTATTGGGTCGCGAAGGCTCATATCGATTTCCTCTTTGTCTTTTTCGGAGGAGTTATTCGACGTCAAGATGACGAGCAATGCTGCGGTATGCAGCAGCACGGCAGCCTCATAGTCGGCTAATTCAAGCCGATGACCATGAGCAAGAGCATTGCGCCACTTGGCAACAGGATTGCGGATGCATCGGAGCCAATCGATATCGAAGTTATGCTGCTCAAGTTTCTCGGCGTACTTTTCGAGTGACGGGAAGTGCCCTCCGGCGTTGCCTGTTTGGATCCGATACAGTGGGTCACCAAGCAATCGCAGAACGCCTCGAGCCCCCGCTTCGACGAGAGGAAAAGCAGCACGTCCAGCGTCGGTGTAGCGCTCGTCCCAGAAACTAACGATGGCGTGCCCCAGCGCAAGAGCAAGTTTCGAGTCGCATCGATAGGTCTGTACCAGATGAGCTGCAATTTCTTCGGGTGAGACGACATGGTGCTGATGCTTAATCGCCTTAAGCTCATGTGTAAGCGTCTGCCCGTTAAGCCCTACGTTGATCAGTTCCTGCCGCTCAGTCGCGTCGACGACCGCACTTTCAACGCCTGTGCTCGTACGTGTCGGCATGTTTCCGTCGAAAGTGGTTCTGGTTACTGCAGCAAGAATAGAGCCATCCATTCTTTCCTTGGCAAAGGCGACGTTACTTTCATAAGAGCCGGTGGGGGACGCGCCAGCTAGCCAAATGTCAAGCGCAGAAAGCGCATCTCGCGAATGTCGATAGTGATCCAGCGTTGCATCAATGGCATAACAGGGGAGTCGTAACTCAATTGGAAGTGTTTGCATGCCGAGTTCTTCATGCGGCACGGCCTGCAACAACTGTACTGCGCGATCTCTTAAATCGGTGAACCCATATTTATTGGCTTTTCTGGCCGCTTCCTCAAAATATGAGGAAGCAATCATCCCTTTCGCACTTTCACCTAAAGCAAGGTAGCTCTCTATCAGCGAGCGGCGTGCTTCGCCGCGCTCAGAATCTGTACTCGCCACTCTGACAAGCAATTCGGATACACCTTCAAGGGTCGACACGTTAGTTGCCGATCGGAAGCGAATCTGCTTCAGCAGATCCCGCACTTCTTGCCGACTAGGGTCGCTAAATTCGCCATAGCGTGGATTAACAGTAGTTATTTCAAACGGCTGCAGCAGGATTCCTGTAGGGATTTCAAGTAGTTTGAACAAAAGTTGCGCCATCTGGTAGGACGCACTCCTTGCCTGCGCTTCTAATGTATGCAAGCCATATGAACGAGCAATACTCCAACAACGACGTAGGCAGCCGCCTCGATAGTATATTTCTATGTTGACATCTTGAGCAACGGTCAGATAGAGCTCGGCGATCTCCTTAGCGACGTCGCGCCCACGGATTGCGCCACATGATAGTGCTACATCTAGCATGTGTGCCTTCGCTAGATGATGTGTGCACTGTTCTGCAATTTCGCACCAAACTTGTTTTTCGATTGAGGAAACATCTTTAAATGCTAGCGGCCACTCATCGCTTGCGCCGGATAGACGTACGCCAAGCACCACGGCCCCAGGATTCTTCTTGTCCTCAACAAAACTGTAGGCAAGCGCTGTCTCAGCGTATGGAAGCCCCGGATTGTCTTCGAAGTCTGATTCAGCATGAGCTCGTTCTCCGAGTTTCTGAAGAATCACCCACGGCTGATTCGCTTTGGCGGCCACGACATTAATGACATCGGCAATCCGTGCGATATCACTCTTTGAGTACTGGTCGAGCTCGCTATCTTCCATGTCTTTCCAATTTACGGTAATGCAGGTGGGGTGGGTGTCCGATTTAATGACCCACCTAAAGTATACAGTAAAATCGTGCTGGGTGACATGGGGGCTCTGCTCTGGCGTCAATCTTTCAAGCGTAGTTACTTAATGATAGAATTATTAAAGTAATGTCCAACATAGATCCACTCCTCCACCACCGCCTCCGTCGGCTCAAAGCCGCCCTCCTTGCCGTCTCCTTCACCCTTGCTGGCATCCTCCTCATGATGCTCAACGCTTGGCTGACACCAATGCAGTTGGGCGACTGGCAGTGGCTGCACGCGCTGCCATTGGGCGAGCTGGGTGGGACATTGTTTGGTGCGGGGCTGCTGTCGACGTTCTTTGAGTACGCCTTCCGGCGGGATCAGGAGCGGGCGGTGACGGAGCGCTTCCGTCAGACGATCCGTGAGGAAGCACCGGCCTTGCGCGATGCCGTCATTGAGGCCTTCCGCTTCGACCGTCAGGACGTAGCGCGTATAGCCACGCCTGCGCTGCTGGACGACTTGGCCCGCACCAGCCTGGGTCTGCGCTTCGGCGACCCAGCCTTCGGTCGTGAGGTCTACGCCGACATCCGCCACCAAGCCATGGCTGCCGAGGAGCGCTGGTACGACGCCCGCGTCGACGCGACCCTTGGTATACCAAGGGGTAGGAGCAGTGCTCCTACCCCGTTCTTCGACTTACGTGTCCGCTGGGAGTACACCGTCACGCCGCGGCACCGCTTCCGCAAGTTCGCCGTCGTCTCCGACCGCCAGCGCTACGACCAGCTGGTAGCCGAGCGTGGGGAGACGAGCGTGTGGTACAAGCCGCCTGATCCGCAGCTGCCGGTCACAAGCGAGGACGCCTTTGCGCTGCTGTCAGTGAGCGTCAACGGTAGCGAGCTGCCAATCGAGCACACCACAGACGCCAGCGGTCAGACCTTCATCGTTGATTTGGGCAATGAGGTCATCCATGCGGACGAGCCAGTCGTCATGTCCTTCACGTACCGCTCACGCCTCCGCCGTGACGGCCACATGGTGCACTTCGACGTTGATCGCCCCGTCAAGGGCTTCAGCCTGGACATCAGCTACCAGGATGCTGGCATTTCCCGTGTCAAGCTGGTCGACTATCTCTCCAGTACTCACAGCACACGGGTGGCCGAGCTCCCCGACATCACGGGAGACACCACCTACCACGTGGGCTACGACGGCTGGGTGCTGCCACGAGCTGGCGTCACGCTGGTGTGGACGCTCGACGAGGAGGTACAAGCAACCGACGAGCAGCTAACGAGCACACCAAGCGGAGAGAAACTGGCTCCACGCTCAGCCGCTCATACATCCACCGCCGACCAGACAGGAGAAGACGCCCGCCACGCACTGGTTGCCTGACGGACGCTTCTAACAACGGACACACCCGTGTCCGCCTTGGTGTCTCACTCGCCACCCATGCCGCTCACCTCCCTCCATCTCGGCTGACACCTCTAGATTGCCATACATGTATGGTGGTGCCAAGTTGGTGACCGCTCGACGCTGGTGCCGTGCGCGACTCCTCCTCCACCAGCCAAGACGAGCAGTGGTGGCCCATCGCCCACCAGCTCGGCCTGCGGCTGCAGCGCGCCCGCATCGCCAAGGGCCTCAGCCAAGAAGCCCTAGCCCACGCCGCCGGCATCTCCACCTACACCTACCAAAAGTTCGAAAAAGGCGAGTCCCGCCCCGGCACACCAATGAACCCACGCCTGCGCACCCTCATCGCCTTGGCAACGGCGCTGGACATGCAGGTGGAGGAGCTGGTAGGAGAGATGAGTGAGTAAGGCTGTGTCTCCTAGGACAGCTGCAGCAGCTCACGGAACTGGTCATGTTGCAGTGGCAGATACGCTCCATCGTCTTGACTGCTTTGACCAAGATTTCTCTGTAGCGCTGCATTCACGATCGTAGCCAGCGCAGTATTATCCTCAAACACTCTATTGGCGAGACTGACTACCGACTCATCGGCGAACCTGTCGAGTACGTCCTGAATTTGCTGCCGTTCGGACTCATCGGCAATCGACGCATTCTTAAGCGTGCGAAGCTCATGGGAGGCAAGGGCGGCAGCAAATAGAAGCGTGGCAAAGCGTTGTTGTGCTTCCTCATTGCTCATCACAAACTCAGGATCAGCCGTCGCAGTGGATAACTCAGTCAATGCATCGGCAGATGAAATTTTCGCCAGAGCTGTACTGTTGACTGTCGTCCCAATCTTCTTCTGCTCCTCTTGAGTCTTCTGCGTGAGCAGTGAGCTGAGCTTTGCCTTTAAGGATGGACTCGCCGTGTCGCCCCACCAAGTCTTAATCTTGGGAGCAACCGCTGAAACAAAAATGGTGCCTGCGATGGACACTCCCGCGACTGCGAACATAGCAACTGCAGTGCTCAAATCTGAGGACTCACTCGTCTCGTCGTCCTCATCGCGATCAACTTCAACCAGCTCAGCCTGCCCGCTTACCTGGTTGGTCTCATCGTCAAGAACGGCACCTCGGAACGCACCTTCGGTGTTGTTCGAGCGTGCGAGGTGGGTTCCTTCGGGGATGATGGCGCGGTAGAGCGGTTCCTCGTTGGCCATGGTTTTCTCCTAATTTAGTTTGAATAAGCAGCGAGCGGAGACGTTGGAAGCTTCGGTGTTCCTGCCGAAGCGGACGCCTTCGCAAGCATAGCGCCATGCACGTGCGACTTAGCACCACTGCCTTTTTGCCGCCCATACCCGAGGCAATTTGTCGACCTTTGGGTAGGTGTATCGAAGGTCGCCGGTTAGGACGTTGAATTACTGCTTATAAGTTGGTTACCTTGTGTTTGCGAAAGCTATCAGCGACAGAGTGTCCGTGCCGCGTCATCAACTTGTAACTCATCGCCTCGAACCCACGAGAGAGAGCGGGCACATCCTTCTTGGTCGAGGAGGATGTGCCCGCTTTATCGCAGAGCTACTGTCGTACTTTGGTGAGGTCAGTCTTCAGTTAGCCCTTCGGTGGGTAAGGGTCATTGCCATAGGAGTTGCGCTCACCAATGGTGCCGTCTCGCTTCTTGATGATGTGCTCACTATGGAGTTTCTGCGCCATCTCGCGTCCCTTGGCTTGTGCCTCAGCCTTGGTGTCGAATGTGTTGCTAGCCCGCTTATTGCCTAGGACGCGATTCTTCCATCGACCGTTCTCGCTGTATGTTTCGACATTGGCTGGCATGATGCTATCTCCTAAGTCGCTTTAGTGTGGCCGAGTATAACGGAACGTCAAGCGATGCTGAGGTCTGCACCCATGTCCGCAACCGATCTGTTATATATCAATCGTTCAAATGTCCGATGTCTCGAGTAAGTGCGACTTCGCATGTCTTCTGGAGTATTTCACAAGCGACGACGTAAACTTTGCAACAGTCAAGAGGCCGCAGGTGCCTACTGTGGTAGTTCTATGACGACAGTTCCGGCAAGCGCCAGGACACTCCAAGCACCTCCCGCCACAAGGGTGACTCCCACCAGCCGGGTAGCTTGAGCATGGTCATGTTCGTGCCGGAGATGGCGAGCGCTTCGCCGTCTGGCAACTCGAAGAGTTCGTGTGGCTCAAGGGCATGTCGCAGGGTACCGACGTGGTCGACCGACACGACACTGTTGTAGTGCTGCATCCACTCTTCGAATGAGTCGCCGATTTCGCCGATCTGTTGCCCCTTCATCAGCATGTTGGTGCGTTCCATGCGAAGAAAGTGCTGGTCGTACAGGCCACGGATGCGTGGATCGACACGCTCAACGCTCCGAGCTCGCCGTGCTGCCGACTCGATCAGGTCTGTCGTTGTGATGCCGCGATGTGGGATGGCTTTGAGCGCTTCGTGATCGACGGTGATGTTCGTGTGGTAGCGGTTGACCAGGGGAGTGAGCTGGGATACACGCTGCAGGTAGGTGGCGTCGCGGTAGCCACCCAGGAGCAACTGGCTGCCTCCCTCCACTATGCCGTATCCCTGGCCAGGCCAGATCGCGTTCATGCGCTCGATGTCTTGCACGCCGAGGATGACCGTGATGCCGTCACCGCCGGCTGTGGACATGAGTTCGGGCAGGGTATGGATGGGGGCGATGTTTGCCACCTCGTCCAGGGCAAGCATGCACCCGGTTGGGCGCTCTTCTACCGCTGTGGTGCGCCACTGAGTCACCAGCGAGCCGATCAGCGCTGCGACGAAGGGCGCGACGATCTGTGTATCACTAGAACGTGCCTGCAGATACAGCGTCGAATCACCGTCGAAGAGTTCGGAAAGTGTGAATTCATCGCGTCCATCCGGGCTGCACCGCTCGATCGACGGCAGGATGACGTTGCTGATCACAGACATCACATTCTGCCGAGTCTCGTCGGAGATCTTATCTTTCGAGAGAAAGTTCGCCAATGCAAGGCTCGCAGGATGTGTTGCCCCTCGCTTCCTCTTGAAAGCATTCTTAAGGGTGCCCATCGAATCAAATACGTCAGTGTCTGATTCCGAACTACGTAGCCGCATCTTACGCACTAATTCTGCGAACATGCTAGCAGGCTTACGATTTAAAGCGCATGCCATCATGACTGGTGCCAAAGCCTGGATGGCTGCACCCCGGAAGAAGTCGGCGTTGTTGACGGTGTGTTCACCTACCAGGCTAGCGGATACAAAGAATCTGGCGCGCTCCTCAGCAACCTTCCAGTCTTTGCATCCCTCCAAGAAGTTCCAAGACTTGTAGTGGGTGGGCGATGCCGGATCGAGCGCGACGTGCACCACGTTGCCGCCTGATACATCCGCCAGCTGCTGACGGGCGGACTCGGTGACCTCGATGATGTCTGGGTGCTGCTGCTGTCCAGGTGCCCGTGTCGATGTACACACCGCAAGGCGTGGGAAGGCGGCGATGGACAGATCACCACCGACCAGATACAAGGGCCCTGGCCCAGCCCCGCCACCGCCTACCCCGACCGAATCAACCCCTACCTGTAAAACGCTTACACAGAAAACTGGACGCTGATGATGGTGTAGGAGCCTGCGTGGCGGTGACCCGCAACTTGACTGACA
>ERZ772946.521-NODE-521-length-14449-cov-8.07524_pt1 | contig 14449 bp, 14 predicted proteins | sample MGYA00511680_ERZ772946 | MGnify/ENA primary metagenome ERZ772946 (study PRJEB29015, sample SAMEA2737918) | human oral metagenome | biome: human oral; feature: human-associated habitat; material: dental | place: China | collected 2016 ... | reverse complement strand
CGCTGCCGCCGGCGAACCCACGCTGACGACGCTCGCCAGGCAGCCTGATCCGGCCCGTGAGACCGCCGTGCGCCTGGCCCGCCAGCGCGCCCAGGCCCGCATCCTGTTCCTGCAGCAGATCGGCCGCCTCAGCACGCTGATGATCGATCGCATCGAGTCCTGCCAGTCCGAAGCCGAGCTGCAGCGCCTGACGCCCGCCTTCGCCGACCTGCTGGCCACCCCGGCTCCTGCCGATCACGTGGCTCGCGCCGCCTGAAATCTGCGGCCTGACAAGCACACCCGGCGAACCTTCGCCGGGGCGGGCACGTTATCATTAGGGTTTCATCCGCCCGGCCCGAAAGGTGACGATGCCCGCGCCCAAGATCGCCAGACTCGACCCGGTCCGCCATACAGACCCCGACAGCTGGGAGCCTCCCCGCTCCTGGACGGCTTCGCGCATTCCTTCGGCGCGGCTGCGGGCCATCCATCTGGCGCTGGGCGACGGGCGCGATCAACCCAACCCGCGCATGGTGTTCTCGCTGACCGAGACCGGCATGCAGACGGTGAACAATCCGCGGCGCATCATGTCCACGCCGGCGCGCCGCCTGCTGGGGCTTCTGGACGGCCGGCGCTCGCTGGGCGAGATGCCCGCCATCGTCCGCCCCGCCGACCTACCCGAAGCGCTGAAGGAACTCATCTCACGCGACATGATCGCGCTGACCGGCATTGCCCGTCACGATGCCGCTCCCACCGACCCGCAGTCCGAACTGAAGCTGCAAGCCATCAAGCGTGCCCTCTCCGGCGCCTTCGAGGCCGAACTCGGGCCCGATGCGTCGGTGCTGGAAGCCCGCGTGCAGGATTGCGTGAACCTGCACGTGCTACGTCATGTGCTGCGTGAACTCATCAACCTGGTGGGCCAGCGCAAGAACCCGGCCGCTGCCCATCGCATCGCTACCCGGGTGCGCCGCCACGGGCCGCTCTGACGCACTTCGTCTGCCCACGGCACGCTCCGGCAGTGCCACACCCCACCTGAGTCGCCTCCTTCCGGCAAGGCCGGACGATGGCCTCGTGGCCCCGACCGCCCGACCATAATCCTTTGTCCCGCAGTGCCGTTCTGGCCACACTTACGGGCCGATCCCGGGGTCTTTTGCACACGCTCTGCCCCACACCCGAGGCAGCACCCTGCCTGGGTGGCATAATCCGCGCGGTCCCTTACAAAAGAATTCCCTGATTCACGGGGGTTTCCGTCGACATACCCGCGCCTCATTCCGTGTCTGCTTCCCTGCCCCCCTTGACTCCCCTGCAACCAGTTGTGCCACCGGCCGACCGCACCATAAACGCAATGCTCCTGCCTCAGATGCTAGCCCTGTCGTTGCAGAGCCCTTCGGCCATCCGCCGGCGACTGCCCCGCCTGCTGCGCCAGAGCCTGTCTGCCCTACTGCTGGCCACGTCGCTGTGTCTGGCAGCCCCGGTGGCCATGGCCCAGTCGCTACCACCACCCGACATCGGCGGCCGCTCGTGGTTCCTCTTCGACGTGAGCACCAACACGGTGCTCTACAGCCAGGCACCGGACGACCGGATGGAGCCTGCCTCACTCACCAAGCTGATGACAGCCTACGTGGTGTTCGAGGCGTTGCGCGACGGCACGCTGAACATGGAATCACGCCCGCCCGTCTCGCAGGCTGCCTACAAGGCCATCGGCTCGCGGATGTTCGTCGACCCACGCAAGCCCGCCACGGTGGAAGAGCTGCTGCACGGGCTGATCATCCAGTCCGGCAATGATGCCGCCATCATCCTGGCCGAGGCCGTCTCGGGCAGCGAGGAGCAGTTCACCCAGCAGATGAACGCCGAAGTACGCCGCATTGGCATGAAGAACTCACACTTCGTCAACGCCTCCGGCCTGCCCGCCCCTGAGCACTATTCCACCGCGCGCGACATGGCCCTGCTGGCCACGCGCATCATCAAGGAGTTTCCGGACTACTACCGGATGTACTCCGAGAAGGAATACACCTTCAACGGCGTGCGCCAGCCCAACCGCAACCGGCTGCTATACATCGACCCCTCCGTGGACGGCATGAAGACTGGCCACACCGATGCGGCCGGCTACTGCCTGGTGGCCTCAGCCCACCGTGAGCAGCACAACGCCGCCGATCCGAACGGAAACCCCTTCTCGCGCCGCATCCTGTCGGTGCTGATGGGCGCTTCGAGCGATGCCACCCGCGCCACCGAGTCTCAGAAGCTGCTCAACTACGGCTTCCAGAACTTCGAGGCCCTGCAGCTCTACCGGAAGAATCAGCCTGTGGGCCAGCACCCGCCGGTCTGGAAGGGCCAGCAGGCCACCGTGGCCGCCGGTTTCGCCGACGATGTGCTGATCACCGCCCCCCGCTCCCAGATCGCTAACATCAAGGGCGAGATCGAGCGCACCGAACCGCTGGTGGCCCCCATCCACGCCGGCCAGCGCATCGGCACCCTGCGCATCCGGCTGGGTGACACCGTGATTGCCGAGCGCCCGCTGGTCGCACTGGAAACGGTGGAGAGCGCCGGGTGGTTCAAGAGCACGTGGGATACCATCCGTCTCTGGATCAAATAGTGACGACGCAGGCCGGGACGACGCGCGCCCGACGACAGGAGCCCACCTTGGCTGAAGAATCCGATTTCTCGACTCAGATCGTCTACCTGAACGGTAGCTACATGCCGCTTTCCGAAGCTCGCATCCCGGTCCTGGACCGCGGGTTCATCTTCGGGGACGGCATCTACGAAGTGGTGCCGGTCTACGAGGGCCGTCCCTTCCGGCTGGCCCACCACCTCAAGCGCCTCAAGCGCAGCCTGGCCAAGATCCGCATCACCAACCCCCTGGACGATGCCAGCTGGACACAGCTGATCGACGAACTGGTGCGCCGCCACCCGCAATGGCCCAACCAGGTCGTCTACATGCACATCACCCGGGGCGTGGCCAAGCGTGACCACGCCTTCCCGGAAAACGCCACCCCCACGGTGTTCGCCATGACGAACCCGTTCACCCCGCCCACGCTCGAATCCATCGGCGAAGGCCTGTCGGTCATCAGCGTGCCCGACGAGCGCTGGCTGCACTGCGACATCAAGTCCATCTCGCTGTTGGGCAACATCCTGGCGCGCCAGACGGCCGTGGAAGCTGGAGCCATCGAGGCCGTGCTGTTCCGTGACGGCTACCTCACCGAAGGGGCGTCCTCCAACATCTGGGTGGTCAAGGACGGCAAGCTACTGGCCCCGCCGCACGACAATCTCATTCTGGAAGGCATCCGCTACGAGCTGATGGAAGAACTGGCCAAACGCAGCGGCATCCCCTTCGAGGCCCGCCGCATCAGCCAGGACGAGGTGCGCAACGCCGACGAGCTGCTGCTGACGGCCGCCACCAAGGAAGTGAAGCCCATCACCCGTCTGGACGGCCAGCCGGTTGGGAAAGGCGTTCCCGGCCCCATCTTCCAAAAGCTGTTTGCCGCTTATCAGGAAGTCAAGGCACAGCGCTGAGACCTGTGCACGCGGGACGTTCCTGCGTCCATCGCCCCGAGGCGTCCCGCACCGGGCTCACTGGCCCGTTATCGGATCGTGCATGGGCCTGGCAGACCGGGCCCACGGATCGGGTTGGCCTGCCGAACCCCTGACCAGCCCATCACACCCGCCCGGGCGCATGCCGAAGGTGGCAAACTGTCCTTTTCCCCATTCATTGCGACCCCGAGATGACCGATCCCAAGCCCCCCGAGCACCTGACGAACGAAGCCGTCCCGGCCGAGCCGTCTGCCGTCGACCCGCTGCAGTTCCCCATGGAGTTTCCGCTGAAGGTCATGGGCAAGAACGAGCCCGGCTTCACCGAGGCCATTGCCGGCGTCCTGGGTCGGCACATTGCCGACTTCGACCCCAAGGCACTGGAAGTGCGCCATTCCAAGGGCGGCAACTACCTGTCGCTCACGGCCACCTTCACCGCCCATTCGCGCCAGCAGCTGGACGACCTGTACCGCGAGCTATCGGCCCTGCCGCAGGTGTCGTACCTGATCTGAACCTCGCGCCCGGGCGATACCCTCGCCCGCCATCCCGTAGCCTTACCTTCCCATTGCCACCGCCCCGATGACGGACGCCCGCTCCCACGCCGCCCCTCCCATCCGCCTGCGCCTGCTGGGTACCGTGCCCTACACGGACGCCCTGACACGCATGCGGGCATGGACGGCAGCACGGCAGGCGGCACGCAAGGCGGCCCTGGCGGGCGAGGCCCTGCCTGCTGCCACACCTGTCGTCATGCCCGCTACCGGAGAAGCGTTCCTGCGGCGTGACTGGCCGGACCTGGCCGAGGCCACCACCGCCGGCGACGAGATCTGGCTGATGCAGCATCCGCCCGTCTTCACGCTGGGCATGAACAGCCAGCCCGAACACCTTCTGGATGCGGGCGACATCCCGGTGGTGCCCACCGAGCGCGGCGGTCAGATCACCTATCACGGCCCCGGCCAGATCATGGCCTACCTGATGCTGGACCTGCGGGCCCGTCAGCTGGGCATCCGCACCCTGGTCGAGCGCATCGAGGATGCGCTGATCGATTGCCTGGGTCAGTACGGCATCACCGCCTTCCGGCAGGAAGGGGCGCCCGGCATCTACGTCCTGCCCGGACAGAACGGCCCTGTACAGTCAGCCGATGGCGCGGCACAATGGCCCGCCGGTACCGTCACGCCCTCCGTGTCCGGACCGCACCACGTCCACGCGCGCCATGCCCGGCCGGCCGCTGGCGTGGCCAAGATCGCCTCCATCGGCCTGAAGACCAGCCACGGCTTTTCCTATCATGGGCTGGCGCTGAACGGGCAGATGGACCTTTCACCTTTCCATAGAATCAACCCCTGTGGATTCCGCAACCTGCAGATGACCGATATCCACCGGCAGGCGGCCCTTTCCCAGGACCTCGATCTCGATGCGCTGGCGCTGGCCCTGGGCAAGGCACTGGCCGCCGCCATTGAAGGATAATTCGCCCATGGATCTCGTCGACCGCTCACTGACCGCCCGTCCCGCTCCTGCCGCGCCCTCGCAGACCGACATCGCGTCGCAGCCTCCCGTCACGACCCGGGATGGCGCCCCCCAGGGCACGACGGCCTCGGCCTCCGGCATCACCGCCCGCGCCGCGGCCAACCAGGGCGCCGCCGCCCCGGCCATCGACCCGCGCCAGAAGCAGAAGGGCGAAGCCAAGACCGCACGCATTCCCATCAAGATCATTCCGATCAAGGACATGCTGCGCAAGCCGGACTGGATCCGCAAGCCGGCGCCCAAGCTGGGCAGCCGCTTCTATGAGATGAAGGAAATCCTGCGCGACCACAAGCTGCACACGGTCTGCGAGGAGGCCTCCTGCCCGAACATCGGCGAATGCTTCGGCAAGGGCACCGCATCGTTCATGATCATGGGTGACAAGTGCACCCGCCGCTGCCCGTTCTGTGACGTGGGCCATGGCCGCCCCGACCCGCTGGACACCGAGGAGCCCTACAACCTGGCCATGAGCGTGAAGGCGCTGCGCCTCAAGTACGTGGTCATCACCTCCGTCGACCGCGACGACCTGCGCGACGGCGGCGCCGGCCACTACGCCGACTGCATCCGGATGATCCGCGAGCACTCGCCCAGCACCCAGATCGAGGTGCTGGTGCCCGACTTCCGCGGCCGTCTGGACAAGGCGCTGGACATCCTGGAAGCCACGCCGCCGGACGTGATGAACCACAACCTGGAGACCGTGCCGCGCCTGTACAAGCAGGCACGGCCGGGCGCCAACTACGAGCACTCGCTGAAGCTGCTGAAGGACTTCAAGGCCCGCAAGCCCGACGTGCCCAGCAAGTCCGGCCTGATGGTGGGCCTGGGCGAGACCGATGAGGAAATCCTGCAGGTGATGCGTGACATGCGCGCGCATGACATCGACCGCCTCACCATCGGCCAGTACCTGGCTCCCACCCGGCATCACCTGCCGGTGGAGCGCTACGTCACGCCCGAGACCTTCAAGATGTTCGAGGAGAAGGCCTACGAGATGGGCTTCCAGCACGCCGCCGTGGGCGCCATGGTGCGCTCGTCGTACCATGCGGACATGCAGGCAGAAGAGGCATCGCGGCACGCGGGCGCCAAGGCGAACTGAGGCGGCACCTGGCTGACCTGAATGCTGATCCGGGCGGCCCAAGGCAACGTGAGGGCCGCCCCTGTCCGGAACACGCCTGAGCGAGCTGGACGCCGGGCGGCAACTTCCTAATGCTGTCCTAAGTTTGCAAGAGGATGATGACTTCCATCGCCCGATGAAGGGCGATGCCGGGTTGGAGGGCCAGGCCTTCGGGCCACCTGAACAGGCCGCATGGAACACACGGTGCCATGCTCCTGTACGGCGCACATCCCTCCGATCCATGGCCTTTGTCTCCCACCTTCCGAACAGGAGAAACACCATGAACCGCAAACCGTTGCTCGCCATCATCGCTGCCCTGGGCCTGGGAACGGCCACCGGCTCGGCACTCGCCTATGACAAGTCGGACATCCGTGCGATGGAACAGGCCAAGATCACGCTGGAGCAGGCCATCGAGCGCGCCCAGCAGCAGCATTCCGGCAGCCGTGCGCTGAGCGCCGAGATCGACATGCGTCGTGACCGTGCCGAGTATGAGGTGGAAGTGATGACCACCGACAAGCGCATCTACGACATCCGCATTGATGCCGTGAATGGCAACGTGCTGGAAAACCGCGAAGATCACGACGACTGATCCCTCCTCCCATGCGCGTCCTGCTCGTCGAAGACGACCCGATGATCGGCAGCGCGGTGCAGGCCGCGCTGAAGGACGCGTCTTACGCAGCAGACTGGGTCAAGGACGGCAGCGCGGCTCTCACCGCGCTGGCCGCCCAGCACTATGATCTGGTGCTGCTGGACTTGGGCCTGCCGGGCCGCGATGGTCTGGATGTGCTGCGCACGCTGCGCAGCCGCGAAAGCGCCCTGCCGGTGCTGGTGGTGACAGCCCGCGATGCGGTGGATGACCGCGTGGCCGGGCTGGATGCCGGTGCCGACGACTACATCCTCAAGCCCTTCGAGATCAGCGAACTGCTGGCCCGCATGCGGGCGGTGCTACGACGCCATGGCGGCGTGGCCACGCCGGTGCTCACCAGCGCCATGCTGACGCTGGACCCGGCCACGCGCGAAGCCAGCGCCCACGGCCAGCCGCCGGTGCAGCTTTCCAACCGCGAGTTTGCGCTGCTGCACGCACTGATGCAGCGCCCGGGTGCAATCCTTTCCCGTGCCGACCTGGAAGACCGCGTGTATGGCTGGGGCGAGGAAGTGGAAAGCAACGCCATCGAGTACCTCATTCACAGCCTGCGCAAGAAGCTGGGCAGCGAAGCCATCAGGAACATACGGGGCGCCGGATGGATGGTGAGCAAGCAGGCCTGAGCCAGTCGCTGCAGTTCCGGCTGGCACGCGCCATCTCGCTGGCCGTGGCCGCCATGGCCACCGTGGCAGGCATCCTGTCGTTTCGAGCCACGCTGCACGAGGTGCATGAGTTTCAGGACGAGATTCTGGAGCAGGCCGCCGAGCTGCTGGGACCGGAATCCGGTCAGGCCACCACATCGCTACCAGTGCAGGGCTGTCTGCAGACCGATGACGACGAGGAAGGGCTGATCATCCAGCGGCTTCCGGCCCTGCCGAAGGGCAGCCAGGACGGAAAGGACGGAAAACAACCTTCCACTACTGATACCGTCACGAAAGATTCGCTGACAAATGACAAGCCAGCAGCATCTTCCGGGAGTTCGGATGCGACACGTTCTTCCGCTTCGCGTGACAAGGATGACGATGAGGACGACGACAAGGCACGCTGCCTTCCGCTGCCGGCCACGCTGAAGAACGGCTTTCATGCCTTCCGGCATCAGAACCTGGAATACCGCGTCTATGCGCATCGCCTGCGCGATGGCAGCCGTATTGCCGTCTCGCAGGAAACCCGCATCCGTGATCAGATTGCAAGGCAGAGCGCCCTGTACGCCACGCTGCCCCTGCTGTTGCTGGTGCCCGTGCTGCTGGCGGTGATGCTGATGCTGATCCGACTGATGCTGCGACCGCTGGCGGAGCTGTCCCGCACCGTCGATGCCCGTCAGGAGCATGACCTGAAGCCGCTGCCGAAAACCGATCTGCCCACCGAGCTTCAGCCCTTCGTGAACGCCATCAACGGACTGCTGGGCCGCACCGGTGCGGCCATGGAAAGCCAGCGCCGCTTCGTTGCTGACGCGGCCCACGAGTTGCGCTCTCCCCTGGCCGCCCTGTCGCTTCAGGCCGAACGGCTGCATGCGGCCCCGATGTCTTCGGAGGCCACCGAGCGCCTGGAAACGTTGCAGGCGGGCATCCGGCGCAGTCGGCACCTGCTGGAGCAGCTTCTGCTGCTGGCGCAGGCACAGAACGCGCGCTGGGTTCAGGGGCAGGCCGCGGCCACGGCAGCTTCCGCCCCCGCCGTCGTGGCCGTCCTGCCGGTCATGCGTCGCGTGCTGGAGGACCTGCTGCCACTGGCGGATCAGAAGGGACTCAATCTGGGCATCAGCGCAGCCCCCGGCGTCACCCACGATGCCGAGGTGGATGAGCGGATTCGTGTCGCCGCCGACGAGATGGCGCTGTACACGCTGCTGCGCAACCTGGTGGACAACGCCATCCGCTACACGCCGGCGGGTGGCCAGATTGATCTGTGGGTGGACCAGCGCGGTACCGAGGTGGTGATGGCCGTGCAGGACGACGGCCCCGGCATTCCGGCCGAGGAGCGTGCGCGGGTCGTCGATCCGTTCTACCGGGTGCTGGGCACCGGCGAAAGCGGTTCGGGGCTGGGGCTTTCCATCGTGGACACGCTGGTGGGCAACCTGAAGGGCCGGTTGCGGCTGGATGATGCCGTGGGCCACGCCCACGGTCTGCGAGCGGAGGTGACGCTGCCGGCGGCGTGAAGGCGGAACGATCCGGATCGGAACATGGCTCAACGCATGCTCCCGGCCCATGATCGTCCGGACGGACTGATCGTCCCGGCAGCGTGATGGTTCGAGCGCTACACCCAGGACGTGGGCGTCAGCCGCTCAGCGTCATGGCCGACTGCGCACGGCGGACGCTACGGCTTGCCTGCTTACTTGCCTTGGCCTTTCTGATTCTCGGGCCGGTCGGTCCCCAGGATGCGCGACAGCTCGGCATCGGTGACGTATTCGAACAGCGTGACGACCTTGCTGACGCCCGAGACCTGCGAGGCGACGATGGCGGCACGCTGGCCTTCCTCGTGCGTGACCACGCCCATCAGGTAGACGACGTTGCGCTCGGTCACCACCTTGATGGCGCTGGCGGTGACGTTGCGCTCACGCACCAGACCGGCCTTCACCCGCGCCGTCAGGGAAGAATCCCGGGCGCTGGCGGCAAAGTCCTCCACCGGCTTGATCTCGATCTCGTTGTAGATGTCCTTGATGTTGGGCACCCGGGTGCGCACAACCTCTTCGGCCTGGGTACGCATCGCCTCGGTGGGCACCTGACCCGTCAGAAGCGCACGCCGGTTGAAGCTGGTGATGGACACCGACGCCATCGGATCCTTGTTGACGCTCTCGTTGAGCACGCGGGCGCCGCGCAGCTCGATGGTCTCGTCCTCGGTCTGGGCGCCGATGGAGCGCCGATCCAGCACGGCGACCGTACCGATGGCAGCACCGGTCACGGCCAGTCCGAAGCAACCGCTCAGCCCCAGGGTGGCTGCAAGCACGGCAGACGATACGATACGACGCGCGAAGGCGCTGGGCTGGCTCATCCGAAATCTCCTGATAGCGTTGGTCCGATTATAGAAAGCCCGGCCAGATTTCGCCCGTTCGTCGGCTGCTGTTGTGGCCCACGCATCGAAACGTTACAAACTGCTGACCGCAACGGCACGCCCATGGACTTTTCAGGGAGGGTGTGATGTGGCGGGTAGCCTCGAAGCGCATGATCCGGCAAGCGCTGGAGGCCCCTCCCAAGCCGCAACGTGCGAGAGCCGTGCCCCGGGCATCCGGGCAAGGCTGGCCCCGGAATGCCCCAGTGCCAGCACCTCAGTGCTCCAGCACTTCGACGCCTTCAGACGCTCAGAATGCCTGACGGATCCACGTCAGCCGCCCGCCCTCGATGGCTACCACGTCGAAGCGGCACTCGGGCCAGTCACCCCGGGCAAAACGCGATTGCAGCCAGCACTGGGCGGCACGCTGGACGCGCTGCTGCTTGCGGAAGTCCACGCTGGCCGCCGCACCGCCCCAGGCCATGGAGCGGCGACTGCGCACCTCGACGAAAACCACGGTCTGGCCGTCACGCATGATCAAATCGATCTCGCCCACCTTGTAGCGGACGTTGGCTGCGACAAGACGCAGCCCGGCCTGCTGCAGGTGCTCACGAGCCTGCTGCTCAGCCTGCATGCCGGTACGCTGACGCGGCGTCAGGCGGACCGCATCATCCATCGCAGCTTATTATCCGGTTGAAGAGTGCCCACTTCATCGAAAGCACCCAAAAATGGGGGCTCAGATTGCTACAGGCACCCCATTGCGATATTCGGCCGGCACCAGCGTGCGTTCAATGACCGGATAGCTGCCGTCGTAGCGCAGCTTGCCGGTCAGACCGTTCAGGTCCAGCGAGGTGGCACCAGAGAACATCTCGCGCCCGATGCGCAGCGCGTCGATGCCCAGCGCGTAAAGGCGCTGCATCTCCAGGCTGAAGTCTTCGGGCGGTGCCTCGAAGCCCTGAGCCCCATAGGTCTGCGGCTGAATGATGGCAGGCATCTCCGCCAGCCGAACGCCGTCCAGCTCGGGAATGGGCGTCTTGGCATCCGGCCCGCCGATGGAGATCTGCGAGGTGCCGAAAGCCGGCTGTTTCCGACCCGTGATCATCCGCACCGGTCGTGCCAAGTGGGAGGCCATGGAGAGGAAGTAGAGGTCGCCCTGTTCCTTCTTGGCCACTTCGCGGAACTTATAGAGCGCGCTTTCCTCCAACTCGATGGGCAGATCGGCTTCGCCCCCCTGAGCCTGCCACTGGCCATGGAAGACTGAGGCGGCACGACGTCCCACCTGGTTGGCGGCCGTGATGATGATGGCGCGTGGCGCCTTCCGGCTGCTGGCCTGGCGACGCATGGCCTGGAAGGCCATGTCGGCCACCTGCACAGCCTCCTGTTCGACGCCAATGGAGAAAACCAGCACATTCCAGGGCACGCTGCCGTCGCCCTCAAACTGGTTCAGGGCCAACGTGGTGATGGGCACTTCGCCGAAACTAGCCAGCGCGGCCGTACCGTTGCGCGTGAGCGGGCCGATGACCAGCGACGTGCCCCGGCGCAGCATGCCCTGGTAGGCGGCCGTGAGCTGCTTGGCCGATTCGTCGGTCTCGTAGATGTCGATGGCAAAGCCCTTGGGCAGGCGGCGGAAGGCTGTCTCGATGCCGGCCTTCAGCGCGGCCGAGGCGCGACCGTAGACCTGCCCGGACTTGGGTAACAATAGACCGATCCGCTCCACCGACGCGGCGCGGGCCAGTCCGGGCCAGCCGGCGACTGCTCCCATGGTCGCCCCTGCGGTCAGCAGGGTTCCTTTCATCCAATCTCGACGCTGCATCATGCCCTCATGCCAGTTTGCCGGCGGACCCGCCCCTGAAGGGACCGTCCCTGCGGCAGCAGAAACCTCTCCGGCGCTTGCCGCTGCATTATATGTAGTGGCCACGCCCATCGGAAACCTCGAAGATATCAGTTCGCGAGCCGCACGGACGCTGCGGGCCGCTGCGTGGATTGCCGCCGAGGACACCCGCAGCAGCCGGCCGCTGCTGCAGTCGCTGGGCATCGGCCACACCCGCTGTTTGGCGATGCACGCCCACAACGAGGAAAGCCAGGCCGAACGCCTGCTGGATCGCATCCGGGACGGCGAATCGGTGGCGCTGATCACCGATGCCGGCACCCCCGGCATCAGCGATCCCGGCGCCCTGCTGGTGGCCGCAGCCCACACCGCCGGCATCACCGTCGTGCCAGTCCCGGGGGCCAGCGCCTCCACCACGCTGCTCAGCGCCGCGGGCCTGCCCGGCGGGCGCTACTTCTTCGAGGGGTTCCTGCCCACCCGCACCCGCCTGCGCCAGGAACGGCTGCAGGCGCTGGCGGCCAGCGAGCAGGCCTTCATGCTCTTCGAGGCGCCGCATCGCATCGAGGCGCTGGCAGCGGAACTGCTCCAGGCACTGGAAGCCGAACGCGAGGTGGTGGTGGGACGGGAACTCACCAAGCGCTTCGAGCAGATCGTGCGCATGCCGCTGGCAGCGCTGCCCGACTGGCTGCAGGCCGATGCCAACCATTGCCGGGGCGAGTTCGCGCTGCTGGTCTTTGGCCCCCCCGCACGGCCCAAAAGCGACGAGGCTGCCGATGCGCTGCCCAGCACGCTGGGGCTGAAGGCCATGCAGGTGCTGGGCGAGACGATGCCGCCGCGCCAGGCCGCCAAGCTGGCAGCGCGCATCAGTGGTGACAAGGCAGACGAGCTCTATCAGAGCGCTCTAAAGGCAAAGTAAGCACTCACAACACTGTCTCTCTATTGACGCGAGATCCCCGGCTTGTGCCCGGTACGCTCGCTGATGACGGCCGCCACGGCGCGTGCACCGGCCTCATCAGCGTAGGGCCCCAGCAGCACGCGATACTGGTCGCCCCGCTGCACCAGCTCCACAGGAGGATCGGACGGGGTGGACCGCGCCATCTGCTCACGCTGCACTCGCAGGGCATTGTCCAGCTGGCGGAACACCCCCAGCTGCAGGAACCAGCCGCTGTCGCCATCCGGCCTGCCCTTGTCCTTCATCGGGCCGGACGGCCCTGCATCCACGCTGTCGCCGCCCACCATGCCGGCGCCGGCGCCGGCGCGCTCATCCAGCCGGGGGGCTTCAGCCGACGCAAAGTCCTTGCCCGCACGGCCCCCTTCATCCCCCGGCAGGTCCAGTTCGGCGCTTGCCAACGAGACCGCCGGCAGCGCCCGGGCCTGAACGGGAACAGCCTTGACGCCGGGTTGGGTTGTCAACGTGCGCTCCTTGCCGGCATCGGCGGGGTTCAGCAGTTCCACCTCGACCTTGGCATGGCCCTGCCCCACGTAGCCCAACTTGCTGGCCGCCAGGTAGGACAGGTCGATCAGCCGCCCGCGCAGGAACGGCCCCCGATCGTTGACGCGCACCACCACCGAACGTCCATTGTCCAGCCGCGTGACGCGCGCATAGCTGGGCAGCGGCAACGTCGGGTGGGCGGCCGTCATCTGGTACATGTCGTAGGTTTCGCCTGTGGACGTGGGCTTGCCGTGAAAGCGCTGCCCATACCAGGACGCCACGCCCTGTTGCTTGTAGGGCTTGCGTTCAGTCATGGGCGAAAAGTCCCGCCCCATCACCCGATAGGGCCGGTTGGCCCTGGCCAGCAGAGGTTCGTGCCTCGGCACCGGGTCAGGCTCACGCATCAGGCGGGCCACCCGCTGCGGGTCCGGCTTGCCGGGGCCATCATCCAGATAGTAGCCGCCACCGCGCGACGGGTTACCGCTGGCACAGCCTGCGGACAGGCAGCCCAGCAGGGCCGCCGTACTCACCGACATCCACCAGCCCGGCCGGTTCTTCATTGTAGACACTCGTTCGATACTCCCCCGGAACCTTCCGGTCCGTCAATGGCGCGAGCCGTCGGCTCCACCCGCTCCGGACTGCGGAATCTCTCCCTGGCGTGGCTTGCGCAGACTGTTGGCAAACAGGCGGTCATAGAGCCAGGCCGGCAGGATGCGCAGCAGCCTGGCCACCCATCCCATCTGCCAGGGAATCACGATTCGGCGCCGGCGCGCCAGAATGGCATCCACCGCCACCTGCGCAAAGCGTGGCGCCGGCATCAGGAAGGGCATGTGATAGGGGTTGATCCGGGTCATGTCGGTGTCGATGAACCCCGGAGAGATGGTCACGACGGACACGCCGAACGGCCGCATTTCCAGCCGCAGGCTTTCCAGATAGACGGCCACGGCCGCCTTGCTGGCGCTGTAGGCGCCCGATCCGGGCAAGCCCCGCACACCGGCCACGCTGGCGATACCCACCAGCGTGCCTCGGCGGGCTGCCTTCATGGCCTCCAGGAAGGGAGCAAAGCTGTCGAAGACGCCCTGCACGTTCACGGCCAGAATGCGGGCAAAGACGGCCCGATCCTCGGGCTCGTCGGTGAGTGTGCCCACACTGATGCCCGCATTGGCAATCACGATGTCGGGCGCACCTTGCTCGGCCACAAAGCGCCGGCAGAGGGTGGAGAGCCGTTCGTGATCGGTGATGTCCACCGTTTCGCAGACGCACTGTACCTGCGGCAGGTCGGCCGCCAGCTCGGTCAGCCGGTCGGCACGGCGGGCCAGCAGCAGCATCGTGCTGCCCGGAAAGCGCAGGGCCAGCTCGGTGGCCAGCGCCCGGCCCAGACCGCTGGATGCGCCCGTGATGACGATGCGCCGCACCGGGGACGATGCGGCGCTGTCGCGGCCG
>ERZ772946.517-NODE-517-length-14540-cov-2.96721_pt1 | contig 14540 bp, 15 predicted proteins | sample MGYA00511680_ERZ772946 | MGnify/ENA primary metagenome ERZ772946 (study PRJEB29015, sample SAMEA2737918) | human oral metagenome | biome: human oral; feature: human-associated habitat; material: dental | place: China | collected 2016 ... | reverse complement strand
CTGCGGGCTTCGCCCTGCGGGGGAGGGAGCCGGTCAGTGGCGGGTGCAAAGCTGTCATTCGGTCTTCGCCGCGTTTTTGCCGTGCAGGGCGGCGTCAAGGGTGTGCCAGGCGAGTGTCGCGCATTTGACGCGCGAGGGGTATTCGCGCACGCCCGCCAGTACTTTGAGTTTGCCGACGCTGTCCGGGATGGGGTCTTGCGTGGTGGCGATGTGGTGGAAGTCGTTGTAGAGCTGGGCAAATTCGGCGACGGTTTTGCCGCGCGCGAGGTCGGTCATCAGCGACGCGCTCGCTTTGGAGATGGCGCAGCCGTCGCCGACGAAGCTGATGTCGGCGAGTTGGTCGCCGTCCATGCGCACGTAGACTTTGAGGTTGTCGCCGCAGAGCGGGTTGTGTCCGGTGGCGCTGTGGTCGCAGGGTTCGAGTGCGTGGAAGTGGCGCGGGTGTTTGCTGTGGTCGAGGATGACTTCCTGGTAGAGGGCTTTGAGGTCGTTCATGCGAAGAGTTCCTGGGTGGCGCGCACCGCGGCGACGAGGCGGGCGATGTCGTCGTGGTCGTTGTAGGCGGCGAATGAGGCGCGGATGGTGGCGGGGACGCCGAAGCGGCGCATGACGGGTTCGGCGCAGTGTTGGCCGACGCGCACCGCGACGCCGTGCTGGTCGAGCACGGTGCCCGCGTCGTGCGGGTGGATGCCGTCCAGGGTGAAGGAGATGACGGCTGCTTTGTGTGGTGCGGTGCCGATGAGGCGCAGGCCGGGCAGTTCGGAAAGCGCTTGTTCGGCGGCGGCGCGCAGGGTTTCTTCGTAGGCGCCGAGTCGGGCGACGCCTTTGTCGTTAATCCAGTCTAGCGCGGCGCCGAGGCCGATGACTTCGACGATGGGCGGCGTGCCTGCTTCGAATTTGGCGGGCGGCGCGGCGTAGAGGGTGCGCTCAAAGCTGACGCTCAGAATCATGTCGCCGCCGCTTTGGTAGGGCGGCATGGCGTCGAGCAGGTCGTAGCGGCCGTAGAGGATGCCGATGCCGGTCGGGCCGTAGAGTTTGTGCGCGGAGTAGGCGAGGAAGTCGCAGCCCAGCGCTTGTACGTCCACCGGCATGTGGGCGACGGCCTGTGCGGCATCGACGACGGTGATGATGCCGCGCGCTTTGGCGCGGGCGATGAGCGGCGCGAGGTCGTTGATGGTGCCGAGTGCGTTGGAGACGAGCGCGGCGGAGAAGATTTTGACGCCGTCGAGCAGGTCGTCGAGGTTCGTGGTGTCGAGCGCGCCGTCGTCGTCGATGGGCAGGACGGCGAGGTCGGCGCCAAAGCGCTGGCAGGCGCGCTGCCACGGCACGATGTTGGCGTGGTGTTCGAGCGCGGTGAGCAGCACGCGGTCGCCCGGTTTGAGGACGAGTTCGCCGAGGGAGCTGGCGAGCAGGTTGAGCGCTTCGGTGGTGCCTTTGGTGAAGATGATTTCTTCGGCGCGCGAGGCGTTCACGAAGCGGGCGACTTGCGCGCGCACCGCGTCGTAGCGCGCGCTGAGTTGTTGCGAGAGGTGATGCACGCCACGGTGGATGTTGCTGTAGTGGTGGCGGTAGCAGTCGTCCATCGCTTCGATGACCGCCAGCGGTTTTTGCGTGCTGGCGGCGTTGTCGAGGTAGGTCAGCGGTTTGCCGTGGATGGTGCGGCTGAAGATGGGAAATTCGTTTTTCATGCCGCCGCCTCGTCGCCGTCGCCGAGCCAGATGTCGCTGATGGTTTGGTGGACGGCGTCGGCGAGGGTTTGGTGTTCGACGACCACGGCTTCGTGCAGGAAGCTCAGGATGAGCATTTTGCGCGCCGCTTCGTAGCCGATGCCGCGCGAGCGCAGGTAGAACAGCGCTTCTTCATCGACTTTGCCGGTGGTCGAGCCGTGCGCGCATTGGACGTCGTCGGCGTAGATTTCCAGGCGCGGCACGCTGTGCGAGCGCGCGCTGTCGGAGAGGAGGATGTAGCGGCTGTCCTGGCGCGCGTCGGTTTTTTGTGCGCCGTGCGCGACGTAGATCATGCCGTCGAAGATGCCGAGCGCCGCGTCGTCGAGGGCGCCGCGCACGCGCTGGTGGCTTTCGCTGTTTTCGGTGAGGTGGCGCACGTTCAGGTGGTAGTCGCCGATTTGGCTGCCTGCGAGCAGTTGTACGCCGCCGAAGGCGAAGTGGGTGCCTTCGCCGCGCAGTTCGCTGTGGATGTCCAGGCGGAGCAGGTCGCCGCCCGCTTGCAGGGCGTTGAGGCGGACGCGGCTGTTGTTCGCCTGTTGCACGGCGGCTTGTGCCACTTGCGCGGTGCCGCTCTCGCCCTGAAACCACAGGGCGACGTCCACCTGCGCGCCATCGGCAGCGTCCACGGTGATGACCGGCAGTTGCGCACCTTTGCGGCTCACGCGGTAGTCTATCCAGAAGGCGCTGCGGCTGTTTTTGCCGGCGCGGATGTGAATGCGCGAGGGTTGTAGGCGGCGGGCGAGGAGGTCGATGTTGAGTGCGGCGATGTCGGCAAGGTCGGCGTCGTCGGGGACGGTGAGTTGTAGGGCGTCGGGCAGGAGCGCGAGGTTCAACGCGGCGAAGGCGGCGTCGTCCAGCGCCAGCAGGGCGCGGTCGGCTTCGGCATAGATGCCGAAGTCTTCGCCGATGGCATCGGGCAGGTCAAATTGGTAGTCGGCGCCTTCGCTGCGGCGCGCGTCATCGCGCAAGGCATCGAGCGGTGTCCAGCGCCAGTGTTCGCGGCGGCGCAGGTCGCCCATTGCTTGCCAGCGGGTGAAGGCTTCTTGTTGTAGCGCGCCTTCGGCGGCGCGGATGTCCGGGAAGAAGCCGCTCATCAGGCGCTCCGGGCGGCGCCGGTTTCTTCGCCGCGGAAGTCGGCATAGCCTTTTTCTTCCAGTTGCAGCGCCAGCGTTTTGTCGCCGCTTTCGACGATTTCGCCATTGACCAGCACGTGCACGTAGTCCGGCACGATGTAGTCGAGCAGGCGCTGGTAGTGGGTGATGACCATGAAGCTGCGCTTGGCGTCGCGCAGGGCGTTCACGCCTTCGGAGACGACGCGCAGGGCGTCGATGTCGAGGCCGGAGTCGGTTTCGTCCAGTACCGCCAGGCGCGGTTCTAATACTGCCATTTGCATGATTTCGTTGCGCTTTTTCTCACCACCGGAGAAGCCGACGTTCACCGCGCGTGAGAGGAAGCTGTCGTGCATTTTCACGCTTTTCATGCGGCTTTGGAGCAGTTCGTAGAATTCCATCGCGTCCATCTCGCCCTTGCCTTCGTAGGCGCGTTTGGCGTTTACCGCCGCTTTCAGGAAGTAGAGGTTGCTGACGCCGGGGATTTCTACCGGGTACTGGAAGGCGAGGAAGATGCCAGCGCAGGCGCGCTCGTCCGGTTCCATTTCCAGCAGGTCGCGGCCGTCGTAGCTGACGCTGCCTTCGGTGACGATGTAGCCTTCGCGCCCGGCGATGATGTTCGCCAGCGTCGATTTGCCGGAGCCGTTCGGCCCCATGATGGCGTGCACTTCGCCCGCGCCGATGCGCAGATTGACGCCGTTTAGGATTTTTTTGCCGTCTTCGGTGGCAACGTGCAGGTTGTGGATTTCTAGCATGGGGGTTTCCTTGTTTTGATTTTGAAGCGGGTTTACATACACCTGAGCGCTCAGGGTGTATGTATATTTAGTGAGAGACGGTTTTCGAGAAGAGGTTGATGACCGCCACGCCGGCGACAATCAGCGCAATGCCAAGCACGGCGGGCGGGTCGAGTTTCTGCCCCAGCGCGAGGCCAATGAGGGCAATCAGCACGATGCCGCAGCCCGACCAGATGGCGTACACCATGCCGACCGGGATGCTGCGGAAGGCGAGCGCGACGAAGTAGAAGCAGACGGCGTAGAGGAGCAAGGACGCGGCCGTGGGTAGCCATTTGCTGAAGCCGTCGCTGTATTTGAGCAGGGTGGTGGCGATGACTTCGAGGACGATAGCGAGGGTGAGGGAGAGCCAGGGGTTCATGTGGATTCGTGGTTTGGTAGTGTTTTACGTACAGGGTAGCGACTATGGTGTATGTATATTTTGAGCCTCATAAAATGACGTTACTGAGGGAGAAAATAAACTTGGTAAGCCCGAATAGATAAAGAACGCCCAAAATAATTAGTCCCGCCATAACCCCCGCCAATGTTTCAAGGAAGCCTTTTCCAAACGCTTCTTTTGCATTTTCTGCCCGGTATTGTGCAAGTAGTCCGATGAGCCAGCCCATAATCCAACTAATCAATATCCAGAAATAGTCGTGAACGCCAAAAATTCTGGAAGACAAATTGAAATGGCTCAACATAAAAAACCAGAATAATGCACTGCCACTAAGCGCAACGCCACTCAAGAAATAGGGTTTTGCCCTCAATGCCCAAGCAACCACGATTGGCAACAGCAATCCCGCGAGTAGCGGAAAATAGGCGCGCATCATATTGGACTGCCCCATCAGCAGGATGGCAATAACAGCAGGCAGGTATAGCGCCAGGGCGATTGATAAATCTATGTTGCGGACTGTCATGGTGGGTTTTCGTGTTCTTCGGGTGAATGGTTATGGGTTTATGGTTTTACATACAGGGTAGCGGGGGTGTATGTAAATGGCTGCGGTGTGTTGTCGCTACGCGGTTTGTTTGCTGTCCCCACCCCGCCCTCCCCCACGGGGGAGGGAGTCGTGGTAGCGGCTCATTTTCCGGCGGCCAAATCGGCGAGTAATTGTTGGTGCGCGACGGCATGGGCGAAGTTGGGCACGGTATGTGTGCCGTGGCGCATGTCTTCATAAACGGCGCGGTAGTTGTTGCAGAGGATGTCCACCGCGTTCGCTTCCGGTGCAAGGGTTTCGCGCTGTCCGTCACGGAGGATTTCGATGGTGAGCGCTTCGTACTGGAGATGGCCGCTGTTTGCGGTTACAACGAGTTGCACGTGCTCGCATTCGATTTCCATGCGTAGGCCGCTGCCGCCGCCGCGGTAGGCGATATTCAGCAGACCGCCGTCCTGGGTTCTTCCTTGGAAGAAGACGTGGTCAATGGTGCTGCGCGGGAGGGTTTCGCCGTTGTCTTTGCGGATGACTTCGGGGTACTGGCAGGCGGTCAAGGCGTGCATGTCGTGCAATGCGCCAAAGATGGATTGTAGGGCGACGAGGCTATGGGCAAAGGGGATGGTCAGGGTATTGACGCCGCTTTCCAGCTGCTGTGCGTAGAGGTAGCGCGGGTCAACTATGCGCCCCGCCGCCGGATTGCTGCCGCTGATGATGCAGCTAATCAGTCTGCCGCTCGCCGGGTCATGGACGATTTGCCGGAGTTTCTCGATGTAAGGCGAGTGCAGCGCTTGCAGACCGATAAAGGTGCGGCAATAGTAGTGCGCGGCGATTTCTTGCAGGATGCGCGCCTCGCCGGGATGGGTGCCCAGCGGCCATTCGCAGTAGATGGCTTTGCCGAAGGGCGCGATTTGTTCGATGAGGGCGTGGTGTTGCGGCAGTTTGACCGCGACGACGAGCAGGTCAATGTCGTCGCGCGCGGCAAGGGCGGCGGCATCGTCGCTGTAATACGGCACGCCGTATTTTTCCGCCGCTTTTTGCGCGGTTGCCATGCTGCTGGCGGTGAGCCCCTGGATGGCAAAGTGGTCAGGGAGCTTCTGCAACGCCGGGTAATGCGCCATCGCCGCCCAGCCGCCATCAGCGCTTAGGCCGATGATGCCGACGTGGATTTTGTTTGGGGTTGTTTGGGTCATGGTTGGTTTTTGTGTTCTTCGGGTGGATGTTTTGGGTTTACGGTTTTACATACAGGGTAGCGACTATGGTGTATGTATATTTGTCATGCCTGCTTCGCCAGCGCCGAGGCTATCAGCATTTGTGTGCCGAACCAGCCCCAGTAGATGCGGTGCTGGCGGATTTTGCCGTCCGCCAGTTCCATCAGTTCGAGGATGTCGATTTGTTCGCCGTCCGGGGTGTGGCGCGGGTATTCCCACACCAGCAGGTTGCCGCTTGCGAGGTAGCGACCGTCGCGGTACCAGCGCACCAGTTCGTTCGGGCGGCGGCGCGTGCCTTCTTCAAGGAAGGCTTGTATTTCCGCGCGGCCGCGCAGCACGCCGCTTGCGCGCGCCATGATGACCGGCACCAGCGGCGATTCGAATTCGGCGTCGTCGTGGTAAAGGGCGATGAGTGCGGCGGTGTCGCGGTTTTTCGCCGCTGTGTGCCAGGCTTCGTAGATGTGTTGGGCGTCTGTCATGGTTTTTTCGGTTTTTCGTAGGGTGGGGCTTGCCCCACCGGCTGCGGTTCACGGTTTACATACAGGATGGCGGGAGGGGTGTATGTATATGTTGGGTTGTCTGTCATTCAGTTGTCGCGGTGGGGCAAGCCCCACCCTACATACTCCCTGTCCCGTCTCCCACAGGGGGAGGGGGGAATGGCTGCGCCACCCCACCCTGCGTTATTCAGGGTTAGCCGACGCTGCCTTCCAGTTTCAGCTCTATCAGCCGCTGCGCCTCGACCGCAAATTCCATCGGCAATTCCTGGAAGATTTCTTTGCAGAAGCCATTGACGATGAGGCTGACCGCGTCTTCTTCGGAGAGGCCGCGTTGCATACAGTAGAAAATCTGGTCTTCGCCGATTTTCGCGGTGGTCGCTTCGTGTTCGACTTGCGCCGTCGGGTTTTGCACCATGAGATACGGGAAGGTGTGTGCGCCGCAGTCGCTGCCGATGAGGAGCGAGTCGCATTGGGAGAAGTTGCGCGCGTTTTCCGCCCCCGGCAGGATTTTGACCAGTCCCCGGTAGGCGTTTTGCGCCTGTCCGAGCGAGATGCCTTTGGAGATGATGGTGGATTTGGTGTTTTTGCCGATGTGGATCATTTTCGAACCGGTGTCGGCCTGCTGGTAGTCGCGCGCGAGTGCCACCGAGTAGAACTCGCCGATGCTGTCGTCGCCTTTCAGCACCACGCCGGGGTATTTCCAGGTAATCGCCGAGCCGGTTTCCACCTGCGTCCACGAGATTTTGCTGCGCGCGCCTTCGCACAGGCCGCGCTTGGTGACGAAGTTGTAGATGCCGCCGTTGCCGTCTTTGTCGCCGGGAAACCAGTTCTGCACGGTGGAGTATTTCACCTCGGCGTCTTCGTGGGCGATGATTTCGACGATGGCGGCGTGCAGCTGGTGTTCTTCGCGTTTCGGCGCGGTGCAGCCTTCGAGGTAGGAGACGTAGGCGCCACGGTCGGCGATGATGAGGGTGCGCTCGAACTGGCCAGTGTTGGCGGCGTTGATGCGGAAGTAGGTGGAAAGCTCCATCGGGCAGCGCACGCCGGGCGGGATGTAGCAGAAGGAGCCATCGGTGAAGACGGCGGAGTTGAGCGCGGCGAAGTAGTTATCGTCCATGCGCACCACCGAGCCGAGGTATTTGCGCACCAATTCGGGGTGTTCGCGCACTGCTTCGGAGAAGGCGCAGAAGATGATGCCTTCTTTGCCAAGGCGGTCTTTGAAGCTGGTGGCGACCGAGACGGAGTCAAAGACGGCATCAACCGCAACGCCGGCAAGCATTTCCCGCTCTTGCAGCGGGATGCCGAGTTTTTCGTAGGTGCGCAGCAGTTCGGGGTCAACTTCATCGAGCGATTTGGGCCCTGCTTTTTTGCTTTTCGGCGCGGAGTAGTAGGAAATCGCCTGGTAGTCGATGGGTTTGATGTTGAGGTGTCCCCAGTCGGGCTGCTCCAGCGTCAGCCAGTGGCGGTAGGCGGCAAGGCGAAATTCGAGCAGCCATTCCGGCTCGTTTTTCATGCGCGAGATGTGGGTGATGACGCCTTCGTCCAGCCCCGGCGGCAGAGTGTCTTGTTCGATGTGGGTTTCAAAGCCGTACTGGTATTCGGTTTCGGCGATTTTTTTCAGTTCTTCGTTGCTCATGAGGCTTCTTGTTTGAGGTCGTTTTTGTCGGGGAATTGCAGGGTGCGTTCGCGCTGGCGGCGTTCAAAGCGCTGCATTTCCGCCAGCGTTTTTGCAGCGAGCATGGTGCGGATGTTGTCGTTGATTTCCAGCCAGAACGGGCTGAGGGTGCAGTGTTCGGCGAGCGCGCAGTTATGCTCGCTGCTGGCGCATTCGACCAGCTCCGGCGCGCCTTCTATCGCTTCGACGACTTCCAGCGCGGTGATGCTCTCCGGCGCGCGCGCGAGCTGGTAGCCGCCATGCGCGCCACGGATGGATTCGAGGATGCCTTGCTGGGTCAGGCGTTTTAAGACTTTGCCAGATATCGGCACGGCAATGCGCGCTTCTTTCGCAAGGGTCGCGGTGTTGCGCGCCGCGCCGTCGGCAGCAAGCACCGCGCCCAGCAGGAGGAAGGCGTACTCGCTTTCTTTGGTTATGCGCAGCATGGTTGCTCCAATCAGAACGGGGCGGGTACTTTATGCCTTTTGCCAGGCGGGTGCAAGTGAACGGTGCAGAAAAACTGGCGTTATAAGCGGATTCGTTTTAGCAAACTCAACAGTTGCGACGCGTTATCATCTTCGCGGTAACGCAGCGATTCGTAGAGGGTCGCCGCCTGTTGCAGTTGTGCCGCCTGTTTGGCGCCCGCAGTCGCGGCGAGGCGGCGGAAGAAGACGGCGACAGATTCGGCGGTCGCCTTGCTGTAGCCGCGCTTTTCCCACGCCGCCAGTTTGCGCCGCAGCGCGCGGGCAATGACATCGTCGTCGTGGCGCGGGCGGCGCGTCCAGTACCAGTAGAGGATGGCGCAGCCGATGGCGAGCAGTAGCGCCATGACGATGAATAGTCCCGCCGAACCGAAGGCTTGCAAACCGAGGCCTTCGAGCAATCCCTGTTGTTGGTCGCGGTCGAGGTTGATGACCCAGTCCTGCCAGAAGGCTTGCGTTGCATCGATGGCATTGCGCAGCCAGGCGACAGCACCGAGGTTTTCGGCAATGCGGGTACCAAAGGCGCGGCTGTCTTCGCCGCTCAGGCTGTTGCCTGAAAGGCGACCTTGCAGGATACGGTCCGGGGCGACGGCGGCAGTCGGGTCGAAACGCCCCCAGCCTTCGCCGTCAAGCCACAATTCTGTCCAGGCGTGCGCCGATTCTTCACGCACCACCCAGTCGCCAGTGAGCGGGTTGCGTTCGCCGCCCTGATAGCCGATGACCACCCGCGCCGGGATGCCAACACTGCGCGCTGCCAGCACCATCGCACTGGCGTAGTGTTCGCAGAAGCCGATGCGGTCGCGGAAGAGGAACACTTCCGGGTTGCCCGCGCCGGGCGGTGGTTCAAGCGAGTAGTAGTATTCTTCTTCATGTAGCCGTTTGAGGAAACCTTCGGCGAAGCCGCGCGCCGTGCCGCCGTTTTCCTGAAGCAGACGTTGCGCCAGTCCCTGTGTCTGCGGGATGGTCAATCCGGGTGGCAGTTGCAACGCATCCTGGCGGTCGCGCCGCGACAGTTCGCCGGTGGTGTGATAAGCGAGCGCCGAGGCGAGCCGGAAACGTTTGCCGGTCACGCCGTTAGCCGCAGGAAACAACGCAATCTGGTAGGCATGGCCAAGCGGCAGGTTATCCGGCAGTTGCTGCGGCAAATCCAGTGCAGGCAGCCATTTCAGCGACGACTTCACCAGCGTTGTTTCGTAGCGAACGATGCTGTCCTGTTGATAATCCACCGGCGCAGGCGGGCGGAAAGGGTCGCCACGGCGCTGCAACCACTGCATGCCGTCAAACTGCCACAGCACCGGGCCGCGCCAGTACAGATTGCGGCTCTGCGGCACCTGGTCATGGTCAAAGCGGACGCGGAAGGCGATTTCGTTGGACTGCGCCAGCGACGACAAATCGCCCATGTTCATCTCGTCCGGCAGGCCGGTGACGGCCCCCTTGCCCTGCTGCGGCATGCCCCACAGCGGCTGGATGCGCGGGAAAAAGAAAAACATCGCCGCCGCAAACGGCAGGGCGATGAGGAAAAGGCGCAGCAAATCGCGCCAGCGGGCGAACTGCACCCGCGCCCGCCCGCGTTGCTCGAAGCGCACCAGCCCATGCACGCTGATGGCGAGGGCAAACAACAAATAGAGAAAAATCAGGATGGACTGCGAATACATCAAAAATGCCAGCATCAGCAGCGTTTCCAGCAAAAACAGCACATGAACATCGCGGCGGTTGCGCGATTCCAGCAGCTTGCAGACGCTCATCGTCACCAGCAGCGCGACGAACGACAGCGTCAACCCCTGCGAGCGCAAGCCGCCATAAATCAAAAAAGCGCCCACCAATATCATGCCAATCGCAACGCCAATGGCGAGGCGCTCATCATCGCGGGCAATGGCGACGAATTTCAGCGCAATCGCCGCCGCCAGCAGCACGCCGAGCGTGCCTGGCAAAAAGAAAAACAGCGGCAACGCCACCAGCGTAAACGTCGCGGTAATGCGCCGCCATTCGCGCCCGTCCAGCCGGTCCTGATACGCCTGCGCGCTCACCCAGCGAATCATGCCCCACCTCCGAACAGCGCCAGCGCGCGCAAACAGGCCTCGCGCTGCTCGCGCCCGTGGCCAAAATCAAAATACTGCTGTTGCAGGCGCAGCGCGTAGGACAACCCCTGCGCCTCCGCCTCGACAATCCATTGGGCGAGCTGCGACAGGCGCTGCTCGGTGCCGCCGGGAATCGCGGCAAAATCGAGCAACAACTGCGGCGCGCCCTCCCCGGCAAACTGCTTCAGCAACAGCTCGCCGCGACCATAACGCTTCCAGGCAACCCGCGACAGCGAATCGCCGAGTACATACGGACGCAAGCCGGACAACTCATCATCGCCCGACGTCGCGCCCTGCGCCTTGCCCTCGCCCTCAGCCGCCTGCCACGGCAGCGGCAAATCGCCCGCCGGACGCGGATAGACCAGCACCCGCGCTTCCAGCCACGTCCACGACCAGGTGACAAACGCGCCGAGCGGATGCGTACAAAACACCTCCAGCGGCGCCATCGCGTGCCAGCCGCGTTGCCACGTCGCCTCGCGTAACACCACCTGTGCGGTCGCGCCTGCCTGCAAATCATCGCAGGCGACGCGCTGCTCCTCATTGCGCAAAAACACCAGCCCGCGCGCGCGGCCATCGCGCTCGGTAATTGTCACCGTAAACGCCGCCTCGTCGCCCACACCGGCTCACCGCCCTGTGCGGCGAGCGACAGCCCGGACAACTGCCCGGCGGTAATCGTGCCGCCGAGCAAAAACACGGTAAAAGCGAGGAACGTCAGCGCATAGCCGAGATTGAGCTGGTGATTCGCCGACCAGACGAACATCACCGCCAGCACCGCAAAAAAAGCGAGGCCGAAGCGCGTCGGCACCACCGGCATCCGCAGCGCCGAGGGCAAATCGCGGCTGGCGACGGCATAACGCTGCCGCGCCTGCCAGCGGGCGCGGATTTTGTCCTCAATCGCCATGAATCAGCGCATCACCCAGTCGCCACGAATCGGGCGGGCATAATGGGCAAGCACCGCAATCATGCAGACCTCAATCGACACCGACCAATAAATATGGCCGAGAATCTCGCTCCACAGCTCATAACCATTCAAATTCCATAACCAGCCGATCTTGCCCTCTGCATACACCGGATTACGGAAACCGAGCAACGGAATCAAAAAGCCGTGCATCACCACCGTAATAATCAAACCATAAAGCACGCCATACCACATCCGAATGCGCGGCCAAAAAACAGAGCAAAAGACATAGACAAAAGCAAAGGCGAAACTGAAGAGCCAGTGATACAGCGTGATGGCACCTGCGACCGTCGCCCCCTGATAGACATAATCGAGCGAGTGCGAATTAAAACCGAGCCAACCGAGCCAGGCATCAATATGCGCTCCCGGCGGCGACACCTCGCCCGGCACACGCGGCGGCATATTGACCTCCGAGCCCCATTTCACCAGCGAACTGAAAAAACCGCCGACAATCGTCGTCCAGAAAATCACGCCAAAATTGACGCGGCGTTCCGTCAGACCATAACCCAGAATAGACATAACAATCTCCCAATATCCAAAAATAAAAAGAATGACAAAACGGCACAAAAACGTGCCAATCCTTGAAGTCTGCCTGAAATCTGCGGATAGAAGCAATGTCCCCCTCCCCTGCAGGGCGAAGCCCGCAGCGGGGGAGGGTCGGGGAGGGGGTGAACAATATTGTTTCCGAAGAGCCGTTTCGGTTTTTCATCTCAGCCGCTCTCCCCAAATCTCTCTTGCTATACAAACAATGCTTTTCACCGCGCGAACTGTTCCAGCTCCACCGGGACGCATTGCCCGCGTAGCGAGAGAGGGAGAATATCAACGGTTGCCCTACTTCCATTTACGCAGGGAACCGGGTTCTTCCCAGACTCCAAACAAACTCCTGTTACAACGGCACATCCACCTGCCCCAGCACCCGTGCCAGAGCCGCCTGATGACCGTCGCTGTCGGCGTGTACCGAACGCAGCCGGTGCCAGGCGACCGCCGGAAACACCTTCTGCACAAACTCCGGCAACACCGCCGATTCACCGCGCAACAGCGCATACGCCTGCGCCGCCCGCACCAGCGCCAGACCGGCGCGGGTGGACAGCCCGTGGACAAAATCGCCGCTGGTGCGCGTATGCGCCAGCAACTTCTGCACATATTGCGACAGCGACTCCGACACCACCACCTGCGCCACCGCCTGCTGCAACGCGAGAATCTCCTCGCGTCCCAGCACCGGTTTCGCGGCGGCAAGCATCTCGCTACGCGACACACCGCGCAAAATCTCCGCCTCGCGCGCCGCCGACGGATAACCGAGCGAGAGGCGCATCAAAAAACGATCGACCTGCGACTCCGGCAGGGCAAATGTGCCAATCTGCTCCAGCGGGTTCTGCGTGGCAATCACAAAAAACGGCGACGGCAGCGGGTGGGTGTGATGATCCACCGACACTTGCCGCTCCTCCATCGCCTCCAACAGCGCCGACTGACTCTTGGGCGAAGCGCGGTTAATCTCGTCAGCCAACAACAACTGCGTGAACACCGGCCCCTGATGAAACACCAGCGCCTGCGTCGCCGTATCCAGCGTGGAAAAACCGATGACGTCCGCCGGCAACAAATCCGAAGTGAACTGAATGCGGCGGAAATCCAGCCCCAGCGTGGCGGCAAAGGCTTTGGCGAGCGTGGTCTTGCCCGCACCGGGCAAATCTTCGAGCAACAAATGCCCGCGCGCGAGCAGACAGGCAACCGAAAGCGCAATCGCCTCCTGCTTGCCGACGACGATGGCGGCGAGCTGCGACAGCGCCTGATGCAGCCGCTGGCGCAAATCGGCAGGTAACACCGGTGATTTCATACATATCTCCCTGAAAAAGCTCCGTAGTGAAAAAACCGCACTGCGCGGGCGGTGCGGTGCGAATGTGGCGGAATCTTAACAAAAAGCCGCCGCCCGCGACGGGGATTTTCCCAATGCTGCCATTTACATACAGGATAGCGGGGAAGGTGTATGTAAACGGCGAACGGTTTCAAGCATTCAGGTATTTTTCTCGCGAGGCTTCCTGCGGTTGTAGGGTGGGGCTTGCCCCACCGTTAAAGCCGCGTGTTCCGTCATGGTGGGCAAGCCCCTCCCTGCACAGCGGTTTTACATACAGGATAGCGGGGAAGGTGTATGTAAACGGGCACCGCGCCGCCGCTTGACCCGCCCGCGTTTTGCGCTACATTAGCGCGCGTTTTTCTTCTAATTCATTCATCATCAGGGGCTTTCTTTCATGCTGCGTATTGTGGCGGTTCTGCATAATCCCGCCGGTTCGACCGGTCTCATCGGGAAATTCCTTTCCACATACAAGGATGTGAATTTCCGCGTGTTGTGTCCGCTCGCGGGCGACGTACTGCCGGAGGCGGATGCGTTCGACGCCGCGATTGTCTTCGGCGGCAAGATGAGCGCCAATGATTGTCCGGCGTTGCCGCCGCTGCTTTCGGAGTTGTTGTGGATTCGCGGCATTGTCGATGCGGGCAAGCCGTTTTTGGGGATTTGTCTCGGCGCGCAACTGTTGGCGATGGCTTACGGCGGCAAGGTGACGCGCCACGCCGAGCGGGTGGTGGAAATCGGTTTTTATCCGCTTTATCCGACGGTTGAGGGCTTCAATTCGATTTTTGCCGAGATGCCGGAGCGTTTTTTCCAGTGGCACAACGAGGGTTTTACCCTGCCCGACGGCGCGGTGAAGCTGGCGGCGAGCGATGCTTTTCCCAATCAGGCGTTTTCCATCGGCGCGCGCGCGTTTGGCTTTCAGTTTCACCCGGAGGCGACGGTCGAACAAATCCGCTATTGGCACACCCGCGACAGCGAGGAGCTGGCAAGCCCCGGCGCGCAGACGGCGACGTCGCAATGGCTCTATCAGGAGCGGCACAGCGATGAAATCAGCGCGTGGCTGGAGGGTTTTTTGGCGTTTTGGTTGCAGGGGGCGGCGTGATGTGGCGCAAATCGGATTTTGTCTATGAACTGCCGGACGCGTTAATCGCCCGCTTCCCGCTGCCGGAACGCAGCGCGGCACGGCTGCTGGTCGCGCGGGCAGTCTCCGCGACGCAAGTGGACTTGTCCGACCGCATGGTGCGCGATTTGCCGGAGCTGCTCGCGCCCGATGATTTGCTGG
>ERZ772946.512-NODE-512-length-14590-cov-4.87664_pt1 | contig 14590 bp, 11 predicted proteins | sample MGYA00511680_ERZ772946 | MGnify/ENA primary metagenome ERZ772946 (study PRJEB29015, sample SAMEA2737918) | human oral metagenome | biome: human oral; feature: human-associated habitat; material: dental | place: China | collected 2016 ... | reverse complement strand
GCTTAAAAAAGAAGCACTTTTGGAGGCAAAAGAAGAAGCCAGAAAATATCGTGAACAAGTTGATGCAGAATTTAAGTCTGAACGTCAAGAGTTAAAACAAATCGAAAGCCGCTTGACAGAGCGCGCTTCTACTCTTGACCGCAAAGACGATAATTTAAGCAACAAAGAAAAGGCTTTGGAGCAAAAAGAACAAAGTCTCTCAGATAAATCTAAACACATTGATGCGCGTGAAGAACAAGTAGCGGAACTTGAAAAGCAGAAGGCAGCAGAGCTGGAGCGAGTTGCTTCGCTATCGCAGACAGAAGCGCGTGATATTATTTTGACGCAGACCGAGGACAAGCTTTCTAAAGAGATTGCGACTAGGATTCGGGATGCGGAGCAAGATATCAAAGAGCGGTCTGACAAGGTTGCGAAGAATATCTTGGTCCAAGCCATGCAGCGTATTGCCGGTGATTATGTCGCTGAGCAAACCAACTCAACGGTGCATCTGCCAGATGACAGTATGAAGGGTCGGATTATTGGCCGTGAAGGTCGCAATATCCGAACTTTTGAAAGTCTGACTGGTATTGATGTCATCATTGATGATACGCCTGAAGTGGTTACTCTCTCAGGTTTTGATCCGATTCGACGCGAGATTGCTCGTATGACCATGGAAGCACTCTTGAAAGATGGTCGTATTCACCCAGCTCGCATCGAGGAGTTGGTTGAGAAGAACCGTCTGGAAATTGACAATCGTATCCGTGAGTACGGGGAAGCCGCAGCTTATGAAATCGGAGCTCCTAACCTGCATCCTGATTTGATGAAAATTATGGGTCGCTTGCAGTTCCGCACTTCTTATGGTCAGAACGTCCTGAGGCATTCTATTGAGGTTGCCAAGCTTTCTGGTATCATCGCTGCTGAGCTAGGTGAAAATGCTAATTTAGCCCGCCGTGCTGGCTTCCTCCATGATATTGGCAAGTCTATCGACCGTGAGGTTGAAGGCAGCCACGTGGAAATCGGGACAGAACTGGCTCGTAAGTACAAGGAGCATCCAGTCGTTGTTAATACCATTGCCAGCCACCACGGGGATGTGGAAGCAGAAAGTGTCATTGCCGTTATCGTAGCTGCAGCAGACGCTCTCAGTGCCGCTCGGCCAGGTGCCCGCAGTGAATCTCTGGAAAGCTATATCAAGCGTCTCCAAGATTTGGAAGAAATCGCCAATAGCTTCAAGGGTGTCAAGAACAGTTTTGCTTTACAAGCCGGCAGGGAAATCCGGATTATGGTTCAGCCGGATAAGATTAAGGATGACAAGATTACGATTTTGGCTCACGATGTTCGTGAAAAGATCGAAAACAACTTGGAATATCCGGGCAATATCAAGGTAACGGTTATCCGTGAGATGCGAGCCGTTGACTACGCAAAATAAAGAAGAAATGCAGTCTGGTAACAGATTGCTTTTTTCTTGAATGTTTTGCTGGTCTATTTTGTTTTCCGTATGATTGCTTGATTATTTTTCTATTTTCTCAAAACTCTAGACACATACATTTCTTCCTATCCTCTTGAAATATCAGCCTAATTTTGTTACACTAGATAGAAAGACTGTGAAGGAGACATGATGACGGAACGAGGCTTACTAATCGTCTTTTCTGGTCCCTCTGGTGTAGGAAAAGGGACTGTTAGACGAGAAATTTTTGAAAGCACTGATAACCAATTCCAGTACTCGGTATCCATGACGACTCGTCCTCAGCGTCCAGGCGAAGTGGATGGAGTTGACTATTTCTTCCGCACTCGTGAGGAGTTTGAAGAGCTGATTCGTCAGGGACAGATGCTGGAGTATGCAGAGTATGTGGGAAACTACTACGGGACGCCTCTGACTTATGTCAATGAAACGCTGGATAAAGGTATTGATGTCTTCCTAGAGATTGAGGTTCAGGGAGCTTTGCAAGTCAAGAAAAAAGTTCCAGATGCCGTCTTTATTTTTTTGACTCCTCCAGACTTAGAAGAACTTAAAGACCGCTTGGTCGGGCGTGGGACAGACAGTGCTGAGATTATCGCCCAGCGCATTGAAAAGGCCAAAGAAGAAATTGCCCTTATGCGCGAGTATGATTATGCCATTGTCAATGATCAGGTGCCGCTGGCTGCCGACCGTGTCAAGCGCGTGATTGAAGCAGAGCATTTCCGAGTAGACCGTGTTATCGGCCGTTATCAGGACATGCTTCCAAAAAATGAAACGATTATTCGATAGAAAGTTAGAAATTAGGTAGAAAATTATGATGTTAAAACCGTCTATTGACACTTTGCTGGACAAGGTTCCGTCAAAATATTCCTTGGTTATTTTAGAAGCTAAGCGTGCTCATGAGCTTGAAGCTGGAGCCCCTGCTACACAGGAATTCAAGTCTGTCAAATCCACTCTTCGTGCTTTAGAAGAAATTGAATCCGGCAATGTCGTTATCCATCCAGATCCAGAAGGCAAGCGCGAGGCAGTTCGCCGTCGGGCAGAAGAAGAGCGCCTGCGTAAAGAAGAAGAAGAACGCAAGATTAAAGAGCAAATCGCTAAAGAAAAAGAAGAAGGTGAGAAGATTTAAGGTTGGGGATGCTCAATCTTATTTTTTCTGTAATGATGTTTAGGAAAGTGGGGTGAGAATGTGAAGCTAGCAAAGATTATTGTGGATGTTCCTCTGATGCAGACGGACAAGCCCTATAGTTATGCTATTCCAGAAGAGTTTGAAGGGATGCTGGCAGCTGGCATGCGAGTCCATGTCCCTTTTGGGCAGGGAAATCGTCTGATTCAGGGTATTGTGGTCGGCTTTGATGAGACGGGAGGCCAAGAAGAGCTGAAGGAAATTGCGGAAGTCCTTGATTTCAGGCCAGTGCTAAACCAGGAACAGCTCTGGCTGGCGGATGAGCTGCGCAAGTCAGTCTTTTCTTATAAGATTAGCCTTTTAAAGGCCATGCTGCCTAGTCTTCTCAACTCCAGTTATGATAAACTGCTCTATCCGACAGAGTTGCTGAATGATGAGGAACGCTCAGCTATCTTTGGTCAGGAGGACAGTCTTCGCTTTTCTGATTTGGACAAGAAGAGGCAGGCCAAGCTGATGCGACTGACCCAGACTGGCCGTATTCGGCTGGAGTATCAGGCGACGGACAAGAAGCATATTAAGACTGAGAAATGGTATCAGGTCAATCATACCGCTCTGCAAAATCATGACCTTCCCCGACAAGCCAAGAAAAAACAAGCATTAAAAGAAGTCTTGCTGGAACAGAGAGATAGCCAGCTCTTGGCTGATTTGCGAGAAAACTTTTCGCGCGATATTATCAATTACTTTATCAAAGAAAATCTAATTAGCATTGAAGATAGAGAAATCAGCCGTTCTGCTGCTTATTTCCAAAAGGAGCGGCAGCAGCAAAGTCTGACCTTAAACGATGAACAGGCCGTAGCGGTTGCAGCAATCACTCAGAAAATTGGTCAGAGTCATTCTCAGCCAGTCCTCTTAGAAGGGGTTACAGGCAGTGGGAAGACCGAAGTTTACCTACAGGTCATTGCAGAGGCACTGGCCCAAGGCAAGACCGCTATTATGCTGGTTCCAGAGATTTCTCTGACTCCGCAGGTTACTGATCGCTTTATTTTTAGATTTGGCGACCAAGTTGCAATTTTGCATTCAGGTCTGTCTGATGGTGAGAAATATGATGAATGGCGCAAGGTGGAGCGAGGAGCTGCCCAGGTTGTTGTCGGCGCGCGTTCAGCTATTTTTGCTCCGCTGACAAATATTGGAGTCATTATCATTGATGAAGAGCATGAATCCTCCTACAAGCAGGATTCCAATCCTCGCTATCATGCCAGAGAGGTGGCTCTCCTGCGAGCTCAGTACAATCAAGCTGTTTTAGTATTGGGGTCGGCGACTCCGAGCCTGGAGAGCCGTGCCCGAGCAAGCCGTGGTGTCTATGATTTTCAGCTGCTCAGTAAGCGTGCCAATCCGCTGGCGCAGATTCCTCAAGTGGAAGTGGTGGATTTTCGGGATTATATCGGGCAGCATGAGGCCAGTAATTTCACCCCGGTCCTGCTAGAGGCTATTCAAGATCGTCTAGATAAGGGGGAGCAGACGGTTCTCATGCTCAACAGGCGGGGTTATTCCAGCTTTGTTATGTGTCGGGAATGTGGGACCGTTGACAGCTGTCCTAACTGTGATATTTCTCTGACCCTGCATATGGACACCAAGACCATGAACTGCCACTACTGTGGTTTTACTAAGAATATTCCTCAGTCTTGCCCTAACTGTGCTAGCCGCAGCATTCGCTATTATGGGAATGGGACGCAGAAAGCTTATGATGAGTTGGTTCAGCTCTTTCCACAGGCTCGCATTTTGAGGATGGATGTAGATACGACCCGTAAGAAAGGCAGCCATGAAGCCATTTTAGAAAGCTTTGGCCAGGGGCAGGCCGATATCCTCTTAGGCACCCAGATGATTGCCAAGGGATTGGATTTTCCAAACGTGACGCTGGTTGGTGTTCTCAATGCAGACACAGCTCTTAATCTACCGGACTTTCGCTCTTCAGAGCGGACTTTCCAGCTGCTGACTCAGGTGGCTGGCCGGGCTGGTCGGGCTGAAAAGGCTGGTCAGGTCTTTATCCAGTCCTACAATCCTCATCATTATGCCATTGAGTTTGCTAAGCAGCAGGATTACGAGGGCTTTTATGCTTATGAAATGGGAATTCGCCGGCAGCTAGGCTATCCGCCTTATTACTTTACGGTCGGTCTAACCCTGTCCCACAAGAACGAAGAGACAGCAGTGCGAAAAGCCTATGAGGTTATGGATATTCTGCGGAGCAGTCTGTCAGAAAAAGTGCAAATCCTAGGTCCAACGCCGAAGCCCATTGCCCGTACCCACAATCTCTATCATTATCAGATTTTGCTCAAATATCGCTTTGAAGACAAGCTGCAGGCGACACTAAATCAAGTATTAGACTGGACACAGAATCGGGACAATAAAGATTTACGCCTGATAATTGATAATGAACCACAAAATTTTATGTAAAGCTTTTTAGCCGAGATTAAGGTTGTTGCAGGCGACTTCTGATATAATAAGTGAAGGAACAAAGAAGGAATCAATAGTTAAAAATGATGAAAATAATATTTATGGGAACACCGGACTTCTCAGCGACTGTCCTAAAAGGACTACTGGACAATGGTCAATACCAAGTGTTAGCCGTGGTGACGCAGCCGGACCGGGCCGTTGGCCGTAAAAGAGAGATTCGCATGACTCCAGTAAAAGAATTAGCCTTGGAATACAAGCTGCCGGTTTATCAACCGGAAAAGCTGGCTCAAAGCTCGGATTTAGAGGAGTTGATGAACTTAGAAGCAGATGGTATTGTCACAGCTGCTTTCGGACAGTTTTTGCCTAGCTGCTTGCTGGACAGTGTTGACTTTGCGGTGAATGTTCATGCCTCCTTGTTGCCTAAATACCGAGGTGGTGCGCCTATTCACTATGCTTTGATTAACGGCGATGAGCAGGCGGGTGTTACGATTATGGAAATGGTCAAGGAAATGGATGCTGGAGATATGATAGCCAGTAAGGCGACGCCGATTGAAGAGACTGACAATGTCGGAACTCTCTTTGAAAAATTGGCGCTTATTGGTCGAGATCTGTTATTGGATGTACTGCCAGCATACAGGTTAGGGCAGATCATTCCTCAGCCGCAGGATCCTAGTCAGGTCACTTTCTCTCCGAATATCAGCCCAGAAGAAGAGAGGATAGACTGGAGCAAAACAAACCGACAAATTTTCAATCAAATTCGCGGCCTGTATCCTTGGCCGGTAGCTCATACCTTGCTGCAAGGGCAACGTTTTAAGATTTACGAAGCAGATATGGTAGCTGGAAGCGGTCAGCCGGGACAGATATTGTCAATTAGTAAAAAAGAACTGGTGGTTGCAGCTGGTCAGGGAGCTCTCTCTCTGAAGACTGTTCAGCCTGCTGGTAAGCCCAAGATGGCTATCGTTGATTTTTTGAATGGACTGGGCCGCAGCCTATCTGTAGGAGATACTTTTGGAAAGTAAGCAAAAAACGGCCCGTTGGCTGGCCTTGGAAATTTTGGAAGAAGTTTTTGAAGAAGGAGCCTATTCCAATATAGCCTTAAACCGAGCTCTGAGTCAAAGTCCTCTGAGTCAAGCAGATAAAGGTCTGGTAACCGAGCTGGTTTACGGCACAGTTGCTCGGAAAATCACTCTGGAATGGTATTTATCCCATCTGATTGAGGATAGGGACAAATTAGATAACTGGCTCTACATTCTGCTTATGCTCAGTTTGTATCAGATGCTCTATCTGGATAAAATCCCTCAGCATGCCACTGTTCATGAGGCTGTTGAAATTGCGAAAATCCGTAAGCGCGGCAGCGAAAAATTTGTCAATGCCTTGTTACGTAGGATTGAGCGTGAGGGTGTGGCTGATTTTGAAACAATCAAGCGCAAAAACAAGCGCTATTCGATTCAGTATTCTCTGCCGGTCTGGCTGGTCAAAGACCTGATAGAAGAGTATGGCGAAGAAAGAGCTTTAGCTATCTTTGCCAGTCTCTTTGTTCGTAGTAAGGCCAGTATTCGCGTGACGGATATGTCGCGCAAGGTAGAGCTTTGCCAGCTTTTAGGGGCTGAGGACTCGCTCTTATCTCCGTCAGCCTTGGTTAAGAAACAGGGGCATTTTGCTGGGCATCAGCTCTTTGAAAGTGGAGCGATTACGATTCAGGATGAGTCTAGTCAGCTTGTGGCTCCTACTCTGTCCATAGAAGGGGAGGAGCAGATTCTGGATGCCTGCAGTGCACCGGGCGGCAAGACTGTCCACATGGCTTCCTATCTGACGAGCGGCCACATTACAGCTTTAGACCTCTACGATCATAAGTTAGAGCTCGTAGAAGAAAATGCAGAAAGACTGGGCTTGGCAGATAAAATCACCACTAAAAAGTTGGACGCGACCAAGGTATTTGAGACTTTTGGGCCAGATGCTTTCGATAAAATCCTGGTGGACGCTCCTTGCTCTGGTATTGGCTTAATTCGCCGCAAACCAGATATAAAATATAATAAAGAAAATGCAGATTTTGAGAATTTACAAAAAATTCAGCTGGATATACTAGACAGCGTTTGTCAAAGTCTACGTAAAGGTGGTATAATAGCTTATAGTACTTGCACGATTATGGCCACAGAGAATTTTGAGGTTGTCGAGAAATTTCTGGCCAGTCATCCGAATTTTGAGCAAGTCTTATTAGACCATGAAAGAAAAGATATCGTCAAAGACGGCTGTATCTTAATTACGCCGGAATTATATGAAAGCGACGGATTTTTTATCAGTCAATTTAGGAAGATATCGGAATAAGAGGAGGAAACTGACAGTATGGAAATTTCATTATTAACAGATGTTGGTCAAAAGCGTACAAATAACCAAGATTATGCCAATCTTTTTGTGAATCGGGCTGGCAAGACCCTGATCATCTTGGCAGATGGTATGGGCGGTCATAGAGCTGGAAACATTGCCAGCGAAATGGCTGTGACAGACTTAGGAGCTGCCTGGGTTGATACACAGATTGATTCGGTGAATCAGGTGCGTGAATGGTTTGCGGAGCACTTGGAAGAGGAAAATCAGCGCATTCATCAATTTGGTCAAGATGAAGAATACAAGGGTATGGGAACGACTTTGGAAGCCTTGGCTATCATTGATAATCAAGCCATCTATGCTCATATCGGCGATTCTCGTATTGGCTTGATTCGCGGTGATGAATACCGTCAGTTGACCAATGATCACTCGCTTGTTAATGCTTTGTTGAAAGCTGGACAGATTACTCCAGAAGAAGCAGAGCGTCATCCGCAGAAGAATATCATTACCCAGTCTATTGGTCAAAAAGACGAAGTGCAGCCTGACTATGGCATGATTACCTTGGAAGATGGTGACTACCTTCTGCTTAATAGTGACGGTCTGACCAATATGATTTCAGATAGTGAAATTTGTGACATTGTCACCAGCGACATCAGCCTGTCTGAAAAAACAGAAACCTTAATTCGCTTTGCCAACAATGCTGGAGGACTGGATAACATCACAGTTGCTCTGGTTCGCTTTGACAAGGAGGATAAGGCATGATTCAAATCGGCAAAATCTTTGCCGGGCGATATAAAATCATCAAGCAGATTGGCCGCGGAGGCATGGCAGATGTCTATCTGGCCAAGGACTTGATTTTGGATGGTGAGGAAGTTGCGGTAAAGGTTCTTAGGACCAATTACCAGACAGATCCTATCGCTGTCGCGCGTTTCCAGCGGGAAGCTAAGGCGATGGCTGACTTGGACCATCCGCACATCGTTCGGATTACTGATATTGGGGAAGAAGATGGCCAGCAGTATCTGGCTATGGAATACGTGGCAGGTCTTGACCTCAAGCGCTATATCAAAGAGAATTCTCCGATTTCAAATGAAGAAGCAGTCAGAATCATGGGACAAATCTTGCTGGCAATGCGCTTAGCGCATACACGCGGTATTGTCCATCGTGACCTGAAACCACAAAATGTCCTCTTAACCCCGGATGGCAATGCCAAGGTAACAGACTTTGGGATTGCGGTGGCCTTTGCAGAGACAAGTCTGACTCAGACTAACTCTATGCTGGGCTCGGTTCATTATCTATCGCCTGAGCAGGCACGTGGCTCTAAAGCAACAGTTCAGAGTGATATTTATGCAATGGGGATTATTTTTTATGAAATGCTGACTGGTCATATCCCTTATGATGGGGATAGTGCCGTTACGATTGCCCTGCAGCATTTCCAAAAGCCGCTGCCATCCATCATTTCTGAAAATCCTAATGTGCCTCAGGCCTTGGAAAATGTCGTCATTAAGGCGACAGCCAAAAAACTGACGGATCGTTATCAGTCAGTTGCAGAGATGTATGTCGACTTGTCCAGCAGCTTATCTTATGAGCGTCGTAATGAAAAGAAATTAGTCTTTGATGATGTAGCGAAAGCAGACACCAAGACCTTACCAAAAATCTCACCTGTACCGCAGCCAGCAGTTCCACCTGTTAAGCCAACTCCAGCTAAAACGGAATCGGATGAAGTTAAGGAAGAGACAGCTGATACGGTTAAGAAAGTTCCAAAGAAACGTCGTTTGAGAACGCGTTACAAGGTGCTTTTCTTTGCAGTCCTATTGGTTTTGGCAGCTTTTGTTGTCCTTCTCTATAACAGCCCGTCTAATACCAGCGTGCCAGATGTTTCTGGTCAGACTGTAGCAGAGGCTCGCTCCGCTATCGAAGCTAAGAAGCTGGTTGTCGGAGACGAAAAGGAAGAATACAGCGACAATGTCGAATCTGGCAAAGTCATTAAAACTGATCCACAGGCCAATAGTCAGCGCCGCGAAGGCAGCAAGATTGACCTGATTATTTCCAAGGGACCCAAGACCTTTGTGATGGAAGATTATGTCGGACAAGCAAAATCAGCCGTGGTTGAAAATCTGAAAACAAATTATAATGTTTCTGAGAAATTGATTGAGATTGTTGAGGAAGAATCGGACGAGTACGAGCCAGGTCAGGTCATTCGCCAGTCACCGGCAGCTGGTTCGACTTATGATTTGACTTCTAATCATAAGATCAAGCTGACAGTGGCAAAAGAAGTAACTAGTGTGTCCATGCCTGACTTTGGCAGTATGCAGTATACCTACGCTAATGCACGGTCTTACTTGATTCAAATGGGAATTTCTTCTTCCCGAATTGAGCGAGTTGTTGACCGTTCGGTCACTTCGACTCAGGCTGATTTGGTAACTTCTCAGTCACCAGCGGCAGGTCAGACAATTGATCTCAAGTCAAATGAAAAAATCACTCTTTACGTGACAGAAGCAACAACACCATCGTCATCTAGCTCGTCATCATCATCTAGCAGCTCAAAGAGCAGTTCATCGTCCGATGATGAAAGTCATTCTAGTAGCTCTAGTTCTTCCGACCATTGATGAAGCTAGGCCATCCTTTTAAGCTTTCTGGCTTGAAAGGATGGTTTTTTCTTTTTTGCTGGACAAATTTCCCCATTTCATGCCTTGGACGGAGGTTTTTTGGTTTAATTTTGTTAAAATAGGAAGGTAGAGAAAGGAAACGGCTATGTGGAAGGTTCAATTATTTGTCTTTGTTGAAACAGTCTTATTATCCATGGCATTGGTGACCATGTTGGCAGCTGATTTTTCACGAGTTGTCATTATCTTGGTCCTTTTTTTGCTGCTGCTCTATTATTACTTCGGCAAGCAAAAAGGGAATTTTCTGCTGGTCGCTTCCATGATTATGCTGTTTTTCATTATCATGCTCAATCCCTACGTCATTGCTGCCCTTTTATTCGCGCTTGTTTATGGAATGATTGTGGCCTACCCTTACATTTATAAGGAAAATCAAGAAACCCATCTCGTTTACGAAGAAGATGTAGAAATTCAGAGTGAGAAGAATCGCTGGCTGGGGGACCTGCAGCATTTTTCTAAGGACAGCTGTCAATTCCATGACATCAATCTCTTGCGCATTGTTGGGAAAGACACCATTCATTTGGAAGACGTAATTTTGGTCAACCATGATAACGTCATTGTCATTCGAAAGGGTTTTGGTGATACCAAGATTATTGTGCCACTGGATGTGGAAATTCAGCTGCAAATCAATACTCTTTACGGGGAGCTAAATTTTCTGCATCATCCGTCCCGCAAGCTACGCAATGAAACCATTTCGCTGACGACACCAGACTACAAGCGGGCCAATAAGACAGTGAAGATTGTGCTAGTCAGCTTCTTAGGAAATGTGGAGGTTGTCAGAAAATGAAGAAATCAAATTATTTTCTCATTCTCCTCTATACTTTCTTTGTCTTATTTATCATCTTTCACTATATTTTCAATATTTTTGATTTTACTTGGCAGGAGCTCTTTAATGATTTGGAGCTGTTGCAGTCTTTTGTGTTCTTTGTTGTAATTATCGGTTTATCACTGACTATTCTGATTGTGATTGCGGCCCGCTTAATTCAATATCTATCGGTAGCCCATGTGCAAAAAAATCTTCGGTATTTGCTGGATGGACGGAGGCTGGAGCCGACAGACCAACCCGAGTTGGATCGCTCTCTGCATCAGCTCGAGAGAAGGCTGCATCGTCTGACAGAGAATCTCCAGAAGTCTGAAAACCAAACCCTGCAGACAGAAGAAAAAATTATCGAAAAAGAACGGCGGCGGATTGCGCGTGACTTGCACGATACTGTCAGTCAGGAATTATTTGCAGCCAATATGATTCTTTCAGGAGTGGCTGGAAATGTAGAACGGCTTGATGGAGAAAAACTGCAAAAACAGCTCAAGGGGATTGCCGATATTCTGGACACAGCCCAGAAGGATTTACGGATTCTCCTGCTTCACCTGCGGCCTACAGAGTTGGAAAATAAGACTCTGGTCGAAGGGATGGATGTGATTATCAAGGAGCTGACTGATAAAAGCGACATTGATGTTCACTTCAATCATCAGGTTGGGCATCTACCCAAACAGATGGAGGAGCATGTCTTCAGAATCATGCAGGAAATTATCAACAACACACTGCGGCATGCCCAGGCCAGTCGGTTGGATATTTACCTCTATCAGGCGCCTAATGAGCTTAAAATCAAGGTATCTGATAATGGCGTCGGTTTTGATCCGCTGGCTCAGGATGAACTCAGTTACGGCTTGAAAAATATGGAAGACCGTGTGCGGGATATGGCGGGCACCTTTAAGCTTTTGACAGCCCCCAGAAAAGGTCTTTCTATTGAAATCACGATACCTTTACTAGAAGGAGAAGATCATGAAGATATTGTTAGTGGATGACCACCAGATGGTCAGATTGGGATTGAAAAGTTACCTGGAACTGCAAGATGATATAGCTGAAGTATCTGAAGCAGTCAATGGCAAAGAAGGAGTTGAGCAGGCTTTGGCAGAACATCCGGATGTGATTATCATGGATATTGTCATGCCTGAGATGAATGGTATCGAAGCGACACTGGCCATTTTAAAAGAATGGCCGGAAGCAAAAATTCTGATTTTGACTTCTTATTTGGATAATGAAAAAATTTATCCTGTTCTGGATGCAGGGGCTCACGGGTATATGCTTAAGACTTCCAGCGCTGAAGAAATTCTCCGTGCTGTCAAAAAAGTGGCCAAGGGAGAATTTGCCATTGAAACAGAGGTCAGCAAGAAAGTGGAGTACCATCGTAACCATATCGAGCTCCATGAGGATTTGACAGCTCGTGAGCGTGATATTTTAGGGCTTTTGGCCAAGGGTTATGAAAATCAACGGATTGCAGATGAGCTCTTCATTTCCCTCAAAACGGTCAAGACTCATGTCTCCAATATCCTGTCCAAATTGGAGGTGAGCGACCGCACTCAGGCAGTTGTTTATGCTTTTCAGCACCATCTTGTCCCACAAGAAGACTTTTAATGGTATAATAGAAAAGATTAAGATTGGACAAGGGGAGATATGGACGCGAAATTAAAGTATAAGGCAAAAAAGATAAAAATTGTCTTTTTCGATATAGATGATACCCTTCGGGTCAAGGATACAGGTTTTATCCCAGATTCTATCCAGACAGTTTTCAAGCAGTTGAAAACCAAAGGGATTTTGACGGGTATTGCCTCTGGACGAGGAATGTTTGGTGTCGTGCCGGAGCTGAGAGCTTTGCAGCCAGACTTTTTCGTTACCCTGAACGGAGCCTATGTCGAAGACAGCAAAGGGAAGGTGATTTCTCAGACGGTTATCCCTTCCGATAGAGTGGTGTCCTATATTGCTTGGGCTCAGGAGGAAGGGATTGACTATGGTTTGGTCGGCAGCCATGGAGCAGCCTTGTCCAATCGAAATTCTCTGATTTCAGAGGCCATTGATGTGGTTTATCCAGATTTGCCTGTAAATCCAGACTTTCATTTAGACAAAGATATTTATCAGCTTTGGACTTTTGAGGATAGAGGAGATGGCCTGCAGTTGCCAGAGGCGTTAGCGGAGCATCTGCGTTTGGTTCGCTGGCATCCTCATTCGTCAGATGTCGTGCCGACAGAAGGTTCCAAGGCAGCCGGAGTTTCCAAGGTTGTCGAGCATCTGGGCTTGAAACCTGAAAATGTCATGGTTTTTGGCGACGGACTCAATGATCTGGAATTGTTTGACTATGCCGGAATTGGCATTGCCATGGGCGTTTCCCATGAAGAACTGCGAAAAAGAGCAGATTATATTACAAAAACAGTAGAAGAAGACGGTATCTTTGCCGCCTTAGAGGAGTTAGGTATGGTAGAAAAAGAATTACATTTTCCACAAGTAGAACTTGCAGCAGCAGAAGGTCCAAAAGCGACTATCAAGACTAATCATGGTGACATGAAAGTTCAGCTGTTTCCAGAACAGGCACCAAAAACAGTCGCTAACTTTATTGCCCTTGCTAAAGATGGTTATTATGACGGTGTGATTTTCCACCGCATTATTCAGGACTTTATGATTCAGGGTGGTGATCCTACTGGTACCGGTATGGGCGGTCAGTCTATCTATGGTGAGAAATTTGAAGATGAGTTTTCACCAGAATTGTACAATATTCGAGGGGCTCTTTCCATGGCAAATGCTGGGCCGAATACTAACGGCAGTCAATTTTTCATTGTTCAAAATAAAAATCTTCCATATTCAGCTAAGGAATTGAGCCGCGGTGGCTGGCCTGAAGCTATCGCTGAAGTCTATGCCAGTCAAGGCGGAACGCCGCATTTGGATCGGCGCCACACTGTCTTTGGTCAGCTGGCTGATGAAGCGTCCTACCAAGTTTTGGACAAGATTGCAGCTGTTGAGACGGGGGCTATGGACAAGCCGGTGGAAGATGTTGTGATTGAGACGATTGAGGTTGAAGACTGATGAAAATCGGTGATAAATTAAAAGGCAAAATCACAGGGATTCAGCCTTATGGAGCTTTTGTTGAACTGGAAAACGGAACGATTGGCTTGATTCATATCTCAGAAATTCGTCCAGGCTATATTGAAAATATCCATGATAGTGTAAAGATCGGCCAGCAAGTCTTGGTACAGGTTGTGGACTATGATGAATTTTCTGGGAAGTCCAGTCTGTCCATGCGGACCCTAGAAGAAGAAAAGCACCGTCTTCCTAGACGCCATCGCTTTTCAAATGACCGCTGTAAAATTGGTTTTGAGCCTTTAGGCAGACAGCTGCCTATCTGGATCAAAGAGGCAAAAAAATTCTTAAAAGAAGAAAAAGTTTAAAAAATATCCTGTTCCATAAGAGAACAGGATATTTTGCTTAGATAGAATTGCCATTCAAATCATAGCCGATTGCTAAGTTGAAATGGACATGTTTTCAAAAAATACTAAGCATCAAATTCGTAGAGAGCGGTAGACAGGTAACGTTCGCCGTTATCAGGAGCCAGAGCAAGGACTTTCTTGCCAGCTCCTAGTTTTTTCGCTACTTCAATAGCTGCGAAAATAGCAGCAGCAGATGAAATCCCCACTAAGAAGCCTTCCTGACCGCCAATATAGCGTCCGAATTCCAGTGCTTGATCAGAAGTTACGCGGACAATACCGTTGTAGGCTGCTGTATCCAAGGTCTCTGGAATGAATCCAGCTGAAAGTCCTTGGATTTTGTGA
>ERZ772946.509-NODE-509-length-14660-cov-4.40897_pt1 | contig 14660 bp, 18 predicted proteins | sample MGYA00511680_ERZ772946 | MGnify/ENA primary metagenome ERZ772946 (study PRJEB29015, sample SAMEA2737918) | human oral metagenome | biome: human oral; feature: human-associated habitat; material: dental | place: China | collected 2016 ... | reverse complement strand
TGGATGAAAATGGTGTAGAAATCCTCTCCATCATGTTTGAGATGAAAAATGAAGGCGATGAGACGGCGACCAAGAAGAAAAACGAGCATTTCTTCAAAGAGCTGGATAAGGATCGGCGGGAGAAAGGCTGTGAGTATGCTATTCTGGTGACACTTCTTGAGGCTGACAGCGAGCTCTACAATTCGGGTATTGTCGATGTATCCTATGCCTATGAGAAGATGTATGTTATCCGGCCTCAGTTCTTCCTGCCCATGATTACCCTCCTGCGCAATGCTGCGCTTAACTCGCTCCAGTACAAGCAGGAGCTGGCCTTGGTGCGGGAGCAGAATATTGATATTACGCATTTTGAGGAAGATTTGGATGCCTTTAAAGTGGCTTTTGCCAAGAACTATCAGTCTGCTTCGACCAACTTTGGCAAGGCCATCGAGGAGATTGACAAGGCCATCCGCCGGATGGAAGAAATCAAGAAATTCCTGACAACCTCTGAAAACCAGCTGCGCTTAGCAAACAACAAACTGGACGATGTCTCTGTCAAAAAACTGACACGCAAAAATCCTACTATGAAAGCTAAGTTTGAAGCTTTGAAGGAGTGAGAAAATTGGACTTAACAACCCGTTGGATACAATCAACCAAATTTGCTGAGATTGATCGAATTATAGAAAGACTGCCACAAGAAGCGAAGGAAACTTTTTATCAGCAATGGCAGGCTGCTTCTTCTGAATTACGTAAAGAAATTTGGATTGAACGAGGCAAACAAGTACTGTTAGCTAATGTAGTTTATTTTTTAGTACTTTGCTATTTAGTCTTTTTTCAAGGGATGTCCTTATCTGTTAAGGATTTACCTTATCTTGGACTAGGTTTGTTAGTTTTTTCAGGGATTGGATTTATGGACGATGAAGAGGCGACTGACTTAGTTATTAAGAAAAAACGTCAGATAGCAGTAACTATTTATAAGCAGTATTTTGAAAGAAAAATAGAAAAATGATAGATCAATTGACTGTTCAAGAATATCAGAAAGAAGACGCAGAAGTTCTGCCGCCCCTGTATAAAGTATTGGGCTATTCAGCAGAAAAAGATGAATTGCAAAGCAGACTCAGGGATATTCTTATAAGTAAACTCTTGAGAGGATTCTAAATATGGTCTATCGTGCAAAAAATCATGTCCTGCATCTTAAAGATAAGAGCATGGACTATGTGACCTTTGGAAAAGGGAAGAAGCCTCTGCTCATCATTCCTGGTCTAGGGGATGGTTTGGCGACTGTTAAGGGAATGGCGCAAATGCTTGCCCTATCTTATAGGAAATTCGCAACAGCTTACCAAGTGTATGTTTTTAGCAGAATCAATGAGTTGCCAGAAAATTATACAACACGAGATATGGCGACTGATATAGCTGAAGCTATGGATGTTTTAGGTCTGAAAACGGTAGCTGTCATAGGAATTTCTCAAGGCGGTATGGTTGCCCAATGGTTAGCTGTAGATTTTCCAGAAAGAGTTGAAAAATTGATTTTGACAGTTACTACTGCGAAACTGAATAATCTTGGTAGGGAGCGGATTACTCGTTGGTTTGAGTTGAGTCAGACTGGAGCCTATAAGGAACTGATGTTGGATATTGCAAGTCACTCTTATACGCCTAAATCCTTTGGAAAGTTTAAATACCTTTATCGAATAATGGGAATATTTGGTCGTATTAAAGATAAACAGCGGATTGCTATTCAGGCCATATCTTGCTTAAGACATGATAGTTTAGCCGTTTTGGGCAAAATCAACTGTCCTACGCTAATCATTGGAGCAGAAGAAGATGACGTCCTAGGTGTAGAAGCTTCGCTCGAATTGCATCAACATATCAAAGATAGCCAGCTCACTATTTTGCTAGACTGTGGCCATGCACTCTATGAAAAGCATAAGGCTTTCCAAAAGAGAGTTTTAGTATTTTTAGAAAGTTAACCAATGAACGGAATTATCAACCTAAAAAAAGAAGCGGGCATGACCTCGCACGATGCGGTATTTAAGCTGCGCAAAATTTTAAAAACCAAGAAAATCGGTCATGGGGGAACCTTGGATCCGGATGTGGTCGGGGTGCTTCCGATTGCTGTGGGCAAGGCGACGCGCTTGGTCGAGTTTATGCAGGAGGAAGGCAAGACCTACGAGGGAGAGATTACCCTGGGCTGCTCAACAACGACAGAGGATGCCAGTGGAGACCTCCTAGAGCGGACACCGGTGACAGAGCTTTTAGAAGAAGCTCTCATTGATGAAGCGATGGAGTCCATGACTGGTGAGATTCGCCAGATTCCGCCCATGTACTCTGCAGTCAAGGTCAATGGGCGCAAGCTTTATGAGTATGCAAGAGCGGGTCAAGAAGTGGAGCGGCCAGAGCGACTGGTGACCATCTATAGTTTTGATCGCATCAGTCCGATTGCCTATGAAGATGAGCAAGCCCGCTTTCGTTTTCGAGTCAAGTGCAGCAAGGGAACCTATGTCCGAACTCTGTCTGTTGATTTGGGAGCCAAGCTTGGCTTTGCCAGTCACATGTCCCAGCTGACACGGACTTCCTCAGCAGGTATGAGCTTAGATGATGCCTTGACCCTGGATGAAATAGCAGAGCGAGTAGCAGTAGATGATTTCTCCTTTCTCCAACCACTCGAGTTAGGAATCGGAGATTTAGTGAAAGTTGAGCTCTCTGACGAGCAGGTTGAGGATGTGAGAAATGGCCGTTTTATCAACTTGGTGTCAGAAGAAGCTGAGCTAGCTGGCTTTTATAAGGAGAAGTTAATAGCCATTTTGGAAAAGCGGGAAGAAGCCTACAAGCCCCGCAAAGTCTTCCTTTAATATCCGCAGTAGAATTGTCAAAAGATTGTTACTCTTTTGTAATATGAAATGTGCGCTTGCATGTTATAATAATCTCATTAAACCTCACAAAAGGACAGCAACTGCACAACTGCTGTCCTTTTGTTTTGCTTATTTTTCGATTTTGACAAACGCCCTGACTAGAGCAGTAAAATTTTTTTGAATGTTTTGCAGTTTCGCGTGGAACGGATATTGTAAAAATAGCAAATGCGTAGTAAAATAGAGGAATGATGATAACCAAGAGAATTATAGATGAAAAAGGGATTGATCAGACAGAAGATACGGTCCTTGTTCTAGGCTATTTCGATGGGCTGCATAAGGGCCATCAGGCACTCTTTGAGAAAGCGAGAGAGATTGCAGCGGAGCAAGGTCTAAAGATTGCAGTGATGACCTTCCCAGAGTCTCCTAAGCTGGCCTTTGTCCGCTATCAGCCTGAGCTCATGCTGCATCTAGCTAGTCCTGAAGATCGGATGGCGCAGCTGGAAAGTCTAGGTGTTGACTATCTTTACCTGATTGATTTTACTAGCCATTTTGCAGGCAATACAGCTCGGGACTTTTTTGAGAAGTATGTATCTCGTCTGCGTGCCAAAGCCGTGGTAGCTGGCTTTGACTATCATTTTGGCTCAGACCGCAAAGAGTCGCATGAACTGAGAGATTATTTTAATGGCAAGATTGTTATCGTTCCCTCGGTTAATCTGGATAATCGGAAGATTTCTTCCACTCGGATTCGGGAGACGATTGCAGCTGGAGATATGCTGAAAACACAAGAGCTGCTTGGCTACCCTCTGTCCACTCGTGGTATTGTGGTTCATGGCAATGCCAGAGGACGGACGATTGGTTATCCAACAGCCAATCTAGCTCCTTTGGATCGAGTCCTGCTCCCAGGAGATGGCGTTTATGTCGCGGATGTTGAGCACAATGGTCAGCGCTATCGAGGTATGGCTAGTGTTGGGAAAAATGTAACTTTTGACGGTGATGAACTCCGTTTTGAGGTTAATATCTTTGATTTTTATCAGGATATTTATGGAGATACCATTCGGATTTTCTGGCTGGATAAGATTCGCGAGATGGTTAAGTTTGAAGGTATTGACAGTTTGGTTGCTCAGCTGCAGAGCGATGAACGGATCGCTAGAAGTTGGACTGGTTATCGAAATAGTTGAAAAATTTATATTTTCATGACATTCAGCAGTTATTTTCAAAAAAATATAGTCAAGCCAAATAAAATTTAGTATAATAGAGGTAGTTATTATACAGAATTAGAAGAGAAACGCATGATTACATTATTTTTATCGCCGAGTTGTACTTCTTGCCGTAAGGCACGTGCTTGGCTGCTAAATCATGAAGTGCCCTTTCAGGAACATAATATCATGACGAGCCCTCTGTCAGCTCCCGAATTGCAACACATTCTTTCTCTGACAGAGAACGGTACAGACGACATTATTTCAACTCGTTCAAAAATTTTTCAGAAATTAGATTTGGATGTGGAGGATTTGTCCATTTCAACCTTGATTCAGTTGATTGAGGAAAATCCCAGTCTTTTGCGACGCCCAATTATTTTAGACGGCAAACGGATGCAAATCGGCTTTAACGAGGATGAAATTCGTGCTTTCCTGCCTCGTAGTTATCGTAAGGAAGAGTTAAGATCCGCAACCATGCGGGCAGATATTCAGTAAAGATGAACAAAAATTATAGTTACCCACTAGATTTATCGTGGAGCACTGAAGAGCTTGCTTCGGTGCTCTCTTTTTTTAATGATGTAGAAGCAGCCTATGAACAGAAAGTCCAAGCGGAAAAGCTCTTGAAGTCCTATGCGGCTTTCAAGCAAGTTGTTCCGAGCAAGGGTCAAGAGAAGCGAATCGGGCGAGAGTTTGAAAACGTCAGCGGTTATTCGCTTTATCGTGCTGTTCAAGAGGCAAAAAGTAAAGGTAAAGGAAGCATTTCTCTTGGAAAATAAATTTCATTTTGCTAAAGAAATCATCTACCAAGCTGGTGCTTTTTTGAGGGAACATCTCTATGATGATTTGGATGTGAGTCAAAAGACCAGTGCCACTGACTTGGTCACCCAGATGGACCGGAGGGTTCAGGATGATTTGGTGGCTAAGATTCTAGCCCGCTATCCGCAGGATGCTATTTTAGCGGAGGAAAATGGACTCCGACATAATATTGCTGATGGCAATGTCTGGGTGATTGATCCAATAGACGGAACCACCAACTTTATCACTCAGAAGGCTGATTTTGCCGTTATGATTGCCTATTTTGAAAAGGGCATTGGTCGTTTTGGCCTGATTTATGACGTGACCAGAGATCAGCTCTATCATGGTGGCGGAGACTTTGACGTCTATTGTAACGACCGGAAACTTCCTGTTTTTGAGGACCGGCCTTTTCAAGATTTTCTTATGGCTTCTAATGCCGGTATGCTGCAAGCCAATGATTGGGGCTTGGCAGACTTGGCTCGGGAGTGTTTAGGGGTTCGGGTTTATGGCAGTGCTGGGATTAGCTTTAGCAAGGTGCTGTCTGGCGGTCTCTTGGCTTATTTTTCCTACAACTGGCCTTGGGATTATGCGGCGGCTTCGATTATGGCGGAGAAGCTAGGCTTTATCGTGCAGACCTTGGATGGCAGTCAGCTAAATTTCCAGACTCGGCAGCCTGTCATGATGGTGCCTAAGTGCAAACTATCGGCTCTGAAGCCTTATTTAGAAAAGGGGAAGCAGTAGATGGACTTTCCTAAAGGTTTTAAAGAAAAATATGAGCAGATTTTAGGTGCAGAAGCGGCGGACTTTTTTGCGACTTTTGACGAGGAGCCGATTTCGGCCTTTCGCAGCAATCCTCTGAAAGAAGGCCAGCAGAATTTCTCAGATGCCATTCCTCAGACAGACTGGGGCTTTTATGGCAAGGTGTCTGGCAAGTCTGCTGAGCATGTGACTGGTCTGGTTTATTCGCAGGAGCCAGCAGCTCAGATGGTGGCTCAGATAGCAGCACCATCTAAGGGGATGAAGGTCCTAGATTTGGCGGCAGCACCAGGTGGCAAGTCAACTCATCTTTTATCTTTTTTAGATAATACGGGTCTGCTGGTCTCCAATGAAATCAACAGCAAACGCTCTAAAATCTTAGTGGAGAATATTGAGCGCTTTGGTGCTAGAAATGTGCTTGTTACCAATGAATCTGCTGACCGTCTGGCTCAGGTTTTCAGCGGATATTTTGACTTGATTGTTTTAGATGCACCTTGCTCGGGCGAGGGCATGTTTCGTAAGCAGCCGGATGCTACTCAGTATTGGACTCCGGATTATCCAGCCCAATGCGCCCAGCTCCAGCGAGAGATTTTAACAGCTGCTATGAGCATGCTTGCTAAGGATGGTCGTCTGGTTTATTCGACCTGTACTTGGGCTCCTGAGGAAAATGAAGACATCGTTGCTTGGTTGCTGGAAGAATTTCCACTTGAACTGATTGATATTTCTAAGATAAACGGGATGACTGAAGGAATTGGCTTTCCTGAGACAGCTCGGATGTATCCGCATCGCTTCAAAGGTGAAGGTCAGTTTGCAGCCCATTTTCGCTTTACTGGTGAGAATAGCTGCAAGAAGATTAAATCAGGTAAGAATCGCTTGACGAGCGATCAAAGAAAGTTATGGCAGGATTTTGAGAGCAAGCATTTAAAAACAATCTTGACTGGAGATCTGCAGACCTTTGGGGACAATCTTTATTTGTTGCCTTCTGGCCTGCCAGACCTGTCCAAGCTAAAGATTGCTCGTAACGGTTTGCATCTAGGAACGTTTAAGAAGAATCGCTTTGAGCCTAGCTTTGCCCTAGGCTTGGCTATGAAGCCCAGCGAAGTTCTGAATCGAGTTGAAATCAGTAATCAGGACTTCAAGAAATATGCGGCAGGTGAGACGATTGAACTGGCAGAGCCGCAGCTAAACGGCTGGTACCAACTAGTCCTTGGCGGGAACGGTCTGGGCTTTGCAAAAGTCACTGGAAAAACCCTGAAAAATTATTTCCCAAAAGGCCTGAGATTTAGATAAAAAATTAGGAAAAGCTGGTATTATATGATATAGTTGAAGATGTGAATGTATTGGAAAAAAGCTTCTTTTTGCTAAGTAAGAAATACTAAAGATACTTCCCATCCTCTTGATTTTATTAAAGGAGAAATCTTTTGAACAAATTGAAAAAATTTGCGTTAGCACTGACAGCTCTGGGCTTAGGTCTCAGCTTATCAGCTTGCTCATCTTGGATTGACCGCGGTGAATCCATGACAGCGGTGGGCTCAACTGCCCTGCAGCCCTTAGTTGAAGCAGCAGCTGATGACTTTGGCTCCAACAACATTGGTAAAACAGTCAATGTACAGGGTGGTGGATCTGGTACAGGTCTGTCTCAAGTGCAGTCAGGAGCTGTTGAAATCGGGAACTCGGATGTTTTTGCTGAAGAGAAGGAAGGAATCAAAGCGTCTGACTTGGTGGATCATAAGGTCGCTGTAGCCGGTATTGCGGTGATTGTCAATAAAGAAGTTGACGTGGATAACCTAACGTCCGAGCAGCTGCAGAAAATTTTCACTGGTGAAATCACCAACTGGAAAGAATTGGGCGGTAAGGACTTGGAGATTTCGATTATCAATCGTGCGGCTAGCTCTGGTTCCCGAGCAACCTTTGACAGTGTCATTATGGATGGGAAATCAGCTGTGCAGAGTCAAGAGCAGGATTCCAACGGTATGGTCAAAAATATCGTTTCGCAAACTCCTGGTGCGATTTCTTACCTAGCCTTTGCCTATGTTGACGAGTCTGTAAAAACCTTGAAACTTAATAACTATGAGCCAACAGCAGAAAATGTTGCTACCAATAACTGGTCGCTCTGGTCTTATGAGCATATGTATACACTGGGCAAGCCGACTGGTTTGGCTGCTGAGTTTTTAGACTATATGCTGTCAGATGATGTTCAAAAAGGCGTTGTAACCAGCATGGGCTATATCTCAATCAACGATATGAAAGTCAGCAAGGACGCTGATGGGAATGTCACAGCAATAGAAGGAGATTCAAAATGAAAAATGAGGAATTAACCAAAAAGTTGTTATCGCCTTCTAAAAATTCTCGCTTAGAGAAGTTTGGCCGCTATCTGACTTTTGCCTGTCTGTCACTGATTGTGGTGATTGTGGCTATGATTCTAATCTTCGTTGCTCAAAAAGGTCTATCTACTTTCTTTGTCAACGGCGTTAATGTTTTTGATTTTCTTTTTGGTGGTGTCTGGAATCCTTCTGGCAAGGAATTCGGTGCCCTGCCAATGATTTTAGGCTCCTTTATCGTTACCATTCTATCAGCCCTGATAGCAACTCCCTTTGCGATTGGTGCAGCTGTCTTTATGACAGAGGTTTCTCCAAAAGGAGCAAAGATACTGCAACCGGCGATTGAACTTTTAGTTGGTATTCCGTCTGTTGTTTATGGATTTATCGGCCTGCAAATCGTGGTTCCTTTTGTCCGTACAGTCTTTGGCGGTACTGGTTTTGGGATTTTGTCTGGTATTTTTGTTCTCTTTGTCATGATTTTGCCGACAGTAACCTTTATGACGACGGACAGTCTGCGTGCTGTGCCACGTCACTACCGTGAAGCAAGTCTGGCTATGGGCGCAACGCGCTGGCAGACTATTTGGCGGGTAACCCTCAAGGCTGCTCGCTCAGGTATTTTTACAGCTGTGGTCTTTGGAATGGCGCGTGCCTTCGGTGAAGCATTAGCTATCCAGATGGTCGTTGGGAACTCTGCGGTGATTCCAACCTCTTTGACAACACCAGCAGCTACACTGACCTCTGTCTTGACCATGGGAATTGGAAATACCGTTATGGGAACAGTGGATAATAACGTTCTCTGGTCTCTGGCTCTGGTGCTCTTGATGATGAGCTTAGCCTTTAACAGTGTGATTAAACTAATTACAAAAGAAAGAGGTAAGAAAAACTATGCACGCTAAGAAATTAGATAAATTGGCGACTGGTGTTCTCTACACAATAGCGAGTATCATTGTTGCCATCCTTGCCTCTCTCATCCTCTATATCTTAGTTAGAGGCTTGCCACATGTTTCCTGGTCCTTCTTGACAGGGAAATCCTCTTCTTACCAAGCTGGCGGTGGTATTGGGATACAGCTATACAATTCCTTCTTCCTGCTTGTAATTACTCTGATTATCTCTGTGCCTCTTTCTATGGGGGCTGGGGTTTATTTGTCAGAGTATGCTAAGAAAGGACCAGTAACCAACTTTGTCCGCACCTGTATTGAAATTTTGTCTTCACTGCCTTCAGTAGTAGTTGGGCTCTTTGGTTATTTGATCTTTGTTGTTCAGTTTGAGTATGGCTTCTCAATTATTTCTGGTGCCTTGGCTTTGACAGTCTTTAATCTGCCTCAGATGACGCGGAACGTCGAAGATAGTCTTCGCCATGTCCACCACACCCAGCGTGAAGCTGGTTTGGCCTTAGGAATTTCCCGCTGGGAAACGGTCCTGCATGTGGTCATCCCGGAAGCTTTGCCTAGTATTGTGACAGGAATTGTCTTGGCTTCTGGTCGTATCTTTGGTGAGGCTGCAGCCTTGATTTATACAGCAGGTCAGTCAGCTCCGGCTCTGGACTGGTCCAACTGGAATATTTTCAGCGTTACCAGTCCTATCTCTATCTTCCGTCAGGCTGAGACCTTGGCCGTCCATATCTGGAAGGTCAACAGCGAGGGTACAATTCCTGATGGAACGGCTGTTTCTGCAGGTTCAGCAGCAGTGCTCCTGATTTTTATCTTGATTTTCAATCTGGGAGCCCGCAAACTGGGCAGCTATCTGCATAAGAAATTAACCTCTGCTTAAAGGAGAAGAAATGACAGAATATAATTGGAATGAAAAACATATCATTACTTTTCCTGAAGAAAAGGTAGCCCTGTCGACCAAGGATTTGCATGTTTACTATGGTAAAAAGGAATCCATCAAGGGCATTGATATGCAGTTTGAAAAAAACAAAATCACTGCTTTGATTGGCCCCTCTGGATCAGGTAAATCAACCTATCTTCGCAGCCTCAACCGCATGAACGATACCATTGATATTGCCAATGTGACTGGAGAGATTCTCTATGAGGGGATTGATGTCAACCGCCCTGAAATCAATGTTTATGAAATGCGCAAGCATATCGGCATGGTTTTCCAACGGCCAAATCCTTTTGCTAAGTCCATCTATCGAAATATTACCTTTGCTCATGAACGGGCTGGTGTCAGAGATAGAAAGGTTTTGGATGAGATTGTGGAGACTTCGCTCAAGCAAGCAGCTCTTTGGGATCAGGTCAAAGATGACTTGCACAAGTCAGCCCTGACTCTCTCTGGCGGTCAGCAGCAGCGGCTCTGCATTGCCCGTGCTATCTCGGTCAAGCCAAACATTCTGCTCATGGATGAGCCAGCGTCAGCCTTGGATCCGATTGCGACCATGCAGCTGGAAGAAACCATGTTCGAACTTAAGAACAACTATACCATTATCATTGTGACCCACAATATGCAGCAGGCTGCCCGTGCTAGTGACTACACTGGATTCTTCTATCTGGGCGACTTGATTGAGTACGATAAGACGGCTAATATTTTCCAAAATGCTAAGCTTCAGTCCACTAATGACTATGTTTCAGGCCACTTTGGTTAAGCAACTGTCCGTATTCATCACGGTTCAACAAGCTTAGTCTTTGGTTGAATGTAAAATAAAATGAAGGAAAAACGTATGACAGAACCTATTTTGCAAGTCAAGGACTTGTCGGTTTATTATAATAAAAAGAAAGCCCTTAATAGCGTTTCACTTGATTTCATGCCAAATGAGATTACGGCTTTGATTGGCCCGTCAGGCTCAGGTAAGTCAACCTTGCTCAAGGCCATCAACCGAATGGGCGACCTGAATCCAGAAGTAACGACTACAGGAACGGTCATTTATAACAGTCACAATATCTATGGTCCGAGGACAGATACGGTAGAGCTTCGCAAGGAAATCGGAATGGTCTTCCAGCAGCCTAATCCCTTTCCTATGACTATCTATGAAAATGTGGTCTATGGACTTCGGATTAATGGTGTCAAGGACAAGGCTGTTTTGGACGAAGCAGTAGAGCGCTCCCTGATTGGAGCTTCTATCTGGGATGAGGTCAAGGACCGTCTGAATGATTCCGCTATCGGTCTTTCCGGTGGCCAGCAGCAACGGGTTTGTGTGGCTCGCGTGCTAGCTACTAGTCCTAAGATCATTCTCTTGGACGAGCCGACTTCCGCCTTGGACCCAATCTCAGCTGGGAAAATCGAGGAAACCCTCTACAGCCTGAAAGACAAATATACCATGCTTTTGGTCACTCGCTCCATGCAGCAGGCGTCTCGAATTTCTGAAAAGACCGGCTTCTTCCTTGGTGGCGACTTGATTGAATTTAATGAAACCAAGAAGATGTTCCTCAATCCAGCCCACAAAGAGACCGAAGACTATATTACTGGTAAATTCGGATAACAGAAAGGAATCTTATGCTTAGAGTACAATTTGAAGAAGATTTAGAAAAACTTCATAATCAATTCTACGCGATGGGGAATGAAGTCCTATCGCAGATTAACCGGACGGTGCGTGCCTTTGTCACGCATGACCGTGAACTGGCTCGTCAGGTCATTGAAGACGATGCTGAAGTCAATGACTACGAGGTCAAACTGGAGAAAAAATCTCTGGAAATCATCGCCCTGCAGCAACCTGTGTCTCAGGATTTGCGAACCGTTATCACTGTGCTGAAAGCCAGCAGTGACTTGGAACGCATGGGCGACCACGCTGTATCTATCGCCAAAGCTACTGTTCGGATGAAGGGAGAAGTTCGTATCGAGTCCGTAGAGGATGCCATCAGCAAGATGGGGCGTGATGTTAAGAATTTCGTCGAAGAAACCCTAAACGTCTACCTCAATGGAAATGTAGACCAAGCTTATGCTGTAGCAGCGCTAGATGAGAAAATCAACCAATATTTTGATGATATTCGCGATCTTGCTACAGAGGAAATTAAACAAAATCCTGAGCTGATTGTAACAGGCCGCGACTACTTCCAAGTTATTTCTTATCTGGAACGAATCGGCGACTATGCCAAGAATATCTGTGAATGGGTTGTTTACTTTGAAACAGGTAAAATTATTGAGTTGTGATGATAAAAAAGGTACGATTTATTTCGTGTCTTTTTTGTATATTCTCAAGAATTGTCAGAATTCTGTTTTGTGTTTTAACTTACAACTAACTATGTTATACTACGAGAGTAGAGTCAAAAATTATATATTTTTATATTAGTAGATAATGGAGAATGTTTATGAAGAAAAAGATCATTTTCACCTTGGCAGTTCGGATGTTTCTCATTCCAGGTGGAATCTTTGGTATGACAAAGTGGATTGAATACCAAAACTCACCCTATAATGTTAGTGATGTTTTAGACGATAAAGGAGTAAAACTTTACAAACGAGGATTTCGTTTGTTAGAAGAACAACTGGCAACTTACATTAAAGAGCATTACTCTGGTGTCAGTAAAATAGAGTTTTCACCAATTTTTGTCCAAGGTGGGGATGGGCAAAGCATGTTTCGGGCAACAATTGTGCCTGTCATTTATGACAATCATGGTAATAAGGTTTATTTAGGACGTTCTGTTGGAGAAGAAGATTTTGGACGTTTTACAAGTAGTGGAAGTATTCAACTTAACTTCGATGGGCACGATAATGAAATTATTGAAATAAAGTCTGATGACGGCTATCTCAATATCTCAAATAGTGAGAAATTGCCTAAAAAAGCAAAATTATCAACAAGCAAACGAATTGATAATAATATATCAGCTTTGATTAAAGCTGGACATACAAAGGATATAAAAAAGAATCAAAACGGAAGTCCTCATGCTGAAGTGAAATTTAATACTCAAATTAGAAAAGGAGAACATTTCAAATGGCGTTGATAGAATGGCATTATTTATATTAAATAACGCTTAGCAAGACTAATAATTTGTAGAAAGTTAAATCATAAACATGATGAATCTTACCTTGTTGTTATAATCCTTATATATGCGTTCTAATTACAAATTTTTTACAGAATATAATGGAGAGAATGATGAAGAAAAAAATCCTTATAATGATTGCTGTTTTGGTTATGTTAGGTTCAGGAGGAATCTATATATACAACAGAGTAACCAAAGTCAACTTTAGCCCTAAAACAACCAAGCTCTATCAGCGAGGCTTTCGACTCTTAGAAGAGCAAATTGGCACTTATATTAAGGAGAAATATTCAGGTATTGAAAAAATTGAATTTTCTCCAATTTATGTTACCGGTGATGATGGATCTTCCATGTTGAACGCCTATGTACGTCCGACTATATATGATAAATATGGGAATAAAGCTACTTTGGGTACGCAAATAAAAAAATATGTCCCAAATAGTTTTGGGATTGAAGCAGATCTTGTTCTTGATTTTGACTGGAGTGGTAATGAAGTAATTGAATTATTTGATTCAGATGACGAGAGTATTGATGTCTCAAATGCTAAAGAACTCCCTGAAGAAGCTAAATTAACAGATGCAAAAAGTATAGATATAAATATTCAAATGTTAGTTGAAGATGGTCAGTTAAAAGATGTTGTCAAGGATGGAAAAGGAAGCTCTGAAGCACAGATTATTTACAATGTTAAGCTAAGCAAAGAGGAAGATTGATGTGACGTGAACTAAGCAACAAATACAACTATTTTCTTATGTAGTTGAGGATAGAAGTTTGCCAAGAATAATGAAAAAGATTTTATATGACAATACTAAGGTATTATATTTTTCTATTAGAAAAGAACTATGAAAACGCGTTATAATGGAGGTATATTAGTGAAAAATAAGATTACTATTGTTTTAACAATTCTATTCATTGTAATATTAGGAGGAATCTACATGTACAACAAACTGACAAAACCTAACCTTAGCCCCAAAACAGCCAAACTCTATCAGCATGGCTTTCGACTATTAGAAGAACAATATGGAACCTATTTCAAAGAACACTATAAAGGTATTGAAAAGATTGAGTTTTCCCCAATCTACATTACTGAGGAAGGGTCAACTTTCTCAAATGCCTATGTACGTCCGACGATTTATGATAAATATGGGAATAAAGCAACATTAGGAACAACAATAAAGAACTACACACCTAATAGCTATGGTTCGATTACTCATATATTTCTTGATTTTGATGGTTCAGGAAATGATGTTATAGAATTAATGGACTCAGAAGGTAATGACATTGATGTTTCAAATGCAAAACATTTGCCAGACGAAGCAAAGCTCACGAAGGCTAGAAGTACAGATGAAAATATTTCTTTATTGGTTGAAGACAGTCAGTTAAAGGATGTTGTTAAGGATGAAAAAGGAAGCCCAGAAGCTGAAATCATTTACAATGTTAAGCTAAGTAAAGAGGAAGGATGATGTGGCTTTGTCTGATCAAGAGGTTTGAAGAATGTAGTTAGATCTTAAGAAAGACGTAAAGAATGAAAGCGAAGTTATTTATAGGATTTGAAATAAAACTTTTTTATGTAAAAGACTCCAGATATTATAAACAGATAATTGAGAGCGCTTTTATAAAAAATGAATGAGACCAGAAATAATGGTATGACTAGAAATATTATGATATACTATAATTAAAAAATAAAAGCGTTTTCATAAAGGTGTGAGGTAGGTAAACAATGAAGAAAAAAATCATTTTCACCTTGGCAGTTCTGATGCTTCTCATTCCAGGTGGAATCTTTGGTGTGAGAAAGTGGATTGAACACCAAAACTCACCCTATAATGTTAGTGATGTTTTAGACGATAAAGGAGTAAAACT
>ERZ772946.508-NODE-508-length-14672-cov-63.8928_pt1 | contig 14672 bp, 3 predicted proteins | sample MGYA00511680_ERZ772946 | MGnify/ENA primary metagenome ERZ772946 (study PRJEB29015, sample SAMEA2737918) | human oral metagenome | biome: human oral; feature: human-associated habitat; material: dental | place: China | collected 2016 ... | reverse complement strand
CAGGGCCTACATTGGTAATTGTATTACCGCCGTTGTTGAGGCCATCTTTAGTAAGACTTACAGCATTACCGCTAGCAGGTGTAATTGTTACACCGCCACCGTTCATAACTGTAGTATTACCTGCAGCATCCTTAGTGGTTACTGTTTCAAGGCCTTTCAAGTCTTTCGCCATACGAACCTTAAGGTTGCCAGTACCATCGGATACGACACCTAAATTGTCTTCTGTAGTCAACTTGCTAGCATCAGTAATACCACCCACTACATTAACTTGTTCGTTAAGCTTTTTCTTGATTACGGAACCGCTATCGCCACCGTATTTCATACCATCATCTTTAGTTGCCACTTGGTGGGTCTTACCGTTTTCGTCTTGGTACTTAATACGAGTGATGTTGTTACCGTCTAAGTCTGGATCACCTTTATCAACGGTAATATCCGCATTACGGCCGTCTTTACCAGTTAAACCGATATGACCAACACCGTCTTTACCGGACATGGATACAGCATCTTTACCGTCTTTGCCTGTGATACCTACTTTGCCGTCTGTACCGTCAGCACCATTAGGACCAGTAATAGATACGCCATCTTGACCGTTTTTACCAACTTTTACCTTATCAGTAGTTAAGCTGTCAGTCTTAAGGTTTTTCGCCATCTTGATATTAACATTACCATCTTGGTCGGCTACTGTTTTAATATTTTCGCCGGAGTATTTATCGTCAGACTCTGTACCTTCACCTTTGATAGTAACCTTTTGGCCTAAATCACGGTGGAATTCACCTGTATTACCGGCGAAATTCATACCTTTTTTCGTGATTTCATCACCTAGGTTATTAATCTTATTATCCAAGGATTTGTGAGATTTTTGCAATTGATCTTCTGTAGCAGCACGACCGCTTGTGATGTTGTCAGGATCCCAATCTTTGTTTTCTAGACCTGTCACATAACCGTCTTTACCATCAACAGACACTTTACCTGCCGCAATCTTACCATCTTTACCATCGATAGTTACCTTATCACCAGCTTTAATGGTACCGTTTTCACCGTCAATTGTTACGTTGCCAGCTTTAATAGTACCTTTGTTGCCGTCGATTGTAACTTTATCACCAGCTTTGATAGTACCTGTAGTACCATCCATTGCGATTTGTTTCGTAGCATCAGAGCCCAATGTCACTTTGTCTTTAAGACTTACTTCATAGTTCTTGGAACCATTCGCATTGGTGCTAGGTGTCACAGTAATATTATTACCTGCAGATACCGTTGTGGATGCAGCTGCTGTAGCTTTATCCAATTGAGATTTATTAACTGCATCGTTAGGGTCCGTACCGTCAGCTACATTTGTAATCTTGTTACCGCCATTATTTAGACCGTCTTTTGTAAGACTTACTGCATTGCCGCCAGCACGATTGATTGTCATACCATCACCATTAATAACAGTATTATTGCCGCCGTTTGTGAAAGTAGCAGACGTCAAGCCTTTCAATTCTTTCGCCAAGCGCAATTTCAATGTATCGGAACCGTCGGAAACAACACCGATGTTGTCTTCAACAGCTAATTTGCTTTCATCGGAGATACCACCCTTAACATTCACTTTATTGTTAAGTTTCTTTTCAATCACCTTGCCTGTATCGCCGCCGTAGAGCATACCATCATCCATGGTTGCCACTTGATGTTCGCCGTTTTTGTCCTGGTAAACAATACGAGTGATACCATCAACACCGTCTACGCCTTTTGCACCTTTAACGCCTTTAGTATCATCATCGTAGCCATTCTTCACGGACATGTCGATACCGTTTGTACCGTTCACCCCATTTGTACCTGCAGGGCCTGTCAAGCCGATATGGCCTACGCCATCTTTACCGAACATAGATACAGCAGGTTTCCCGTCTTTACCAGTAACACCTACCTTACCGTCTAAGCCGTTCGGGCCTTCAGGGCCAGTGATAGTTACACCATCTTTATCACCTTTACCGACCTTCACAGTTTCAGCTTTAAGGTTCTTATTCATCTTCACATCGACAATTGTATTGCCATTTTGATCCTGTTTGATGAAAGTTTTAAGGTTTTCACCGCTGTAGTTATTATCAGCATCAGTACCTTCACCCTTAATAGTGATCTTGGAACCAAGTTTATTAGTCTGTACACCGCCACTATTAGCATCAAACTGCAAGCCTTTATTGATAACATCGTCCAATTTGGATTTGGAGGCAATGTCTTTCAATTTTACGGTTTCCTTTTTATCCGGATGATTTTTATCCTCTACAGTCAAATCAATGTTGCCATTATCATCCACCTTGTAAGCACCGTCAGCTTCAGCCGCATTTTTCGCCAAACGGAAGTCCGTAGCATTAGCGCCTTGTTTCTTAACTTCGTCGCTAACTGTTTTCAACTGATCTTCTGTTGCGGCGCGACCGGATACCATATTAGGATTTTGAATATCCCAATCTTTATTATCTAAGCCAGATACATAGTTGCCAGTATTGCCAGGGTTCGCACCATCTTCTTGTTTACCCATGGTTACAGTGCCAGCTTTCACAGTGTCGGATGCCGTTACAGATTGCAAGCCTGTTAAATTTTTAGCCAATTGCAATTGTAATTTTGCATTACCGTCAGCATCAACCGTCGCAGATGTAACACCGATATTATTTCCGGTTGCCAAATCAGATGCATTTGTCACACCACCTGTTATATTTACTAGCTTGTTAAGCTTAACATTAGATATAGCACCCATGTCGCCTTTAAATTTAAGGCCGTCGTTCAAAGTAGCCACTTCTTCGTTCGTACCATCAGGTTTTTGGTATCTAATACGAGTTGTAGTCGTACCAGGAGCACCGTCTACACCAGGTTGACCGTCACGAGTAACAGAAATGTTAGTTGTTACACCGTCTTTACCATTAATACCGATTTTACCGTCTTTACCGTTTGCACCAGTAGCAGTAATCGTTTCTACATTGAGGTTTTTACCAAGTTTCACATCAATTGTACTGTCACCGTTACCGTCTTGAGAGATTTCCGTAATGATATTAGAGTTATCCCCTTTAACGGTTACTTTGGAGCCCAATTTATTTGTTTTTACGCCGCCATTGTTAGCATCAAATTTCAAGCCTTTATTAGTTAATGTATCTTCGCTATCTTTGATTTTATCTTTCAAGTAATCCACATTAACCGCTTCGCTACCATCGTTACCTGTCGCATACGCCACATTTGTTACATGAGTACCACCAGTTTTATTAGCATAAGTAGGACCTTCATAAGTTACTTTTGTCTTATCAACGTCACCATTATTGTCCAAATTATACTTAACAGCGCGATCGTTTAATTTATCAAGGCTAGATTTAGATGCGACATCCTTAATCTTAACTGTTTCTTTACTACCTGCATGGTTTTTATCCTCAACAGTTAAGTCAACATCACCGTTAGAGTCAACTGTATAGGCGCCGTCTGCAACTGCCGGATTTGCAACTAAACGATAGTCCGTAGACGCAGCACCTTGGCTTTTAATTACATCGCTGATTTTCTTCAATTGATCTTCTGTAGCAGCACGACCGCTTACAGGGTTAGACTTATTAACATCCCAGTCCTTATTTTCAAGGCCTGTCACATAATTTTTAGTATCAGCGTGTTTACCCATTGTTACGCCGCCTGCTTTTACAGTATCTGTAGCAGTAACAGTAGTAACATTAAGATCTTTTTTCAATTTAACGCCGATTGTAGTATCATCACCAGTTTGCGTAATTTCAGTAGTGATATTGTCATCACCATTGACTGTTACTTTAGAACCAAGTTTGTTTGTTTTTTCATCGTTATTATCAGCGTTAAAACGAAGACCTTTGTTGATAAGTTCAGTTTTGGCATTATTAATATTAGTAGTTAATTCGTTTTTGGCATCGTGCAATTGACCGCCGTTTACAGCGTCCTTACTGCCTGCGCCTACAGTTCCATCAGCAACATTGGTAATCTTTTGATTATTCGCATTGAGACCTGTTGGAGATACATATGTTTTACCGCCTACAGTCAAACCGTTGCTATCAATCTTAGTATTACCTGCTGTCACGCTGTCCAAACCTGTCAATGTTTTAGCTAATTTCACATTTAATGTGCCATTGCCGTCAGATACAACACCGATATTACCATCGGACAGTGTGCCTGTAGCACCGCCTTTAACAGTTACAGTGTCGCCTAATTGTCTGTTGCTTACATTACCAGTATCGCCAGCAAAGTTCAATCCTTTATTAATTTTTGTATTAATATTGGAGATGTCTTGCTTGTTTTGAGCAATATTGCCAGCATTATTTGTGATATTTTGCTTATTATCAGCAATATCTTGTTTATTCTTGTCGATTTGAGTCTTATTAGTATTAACTTTTTCGTTTACCGCTTTTAACTGATCTTCAGTAGCACCGCGACCGGATACAGCCACAGGATTATCTACATTCCAATCTGTATTTGTAAGGCCTGTTACATGACCAGCATCACCGTCTACAGTTACAGGGTTTGCAGTACCTACGGTAATTTTATTACCTAAACCAACAGTATATTCCTTACCGCCTGCTGCGTTTGTACTTTCTGTTACAGTTACATTCGCATCCTTTGCTTTTACAGTGGATGCTTTAGCTGTACCGCCGATAGCAGCTTGTAATTGACTATAGTTTACTGCATCATTAGGGTCGCTACCATTAGCAACATTAGTAATCTTTTGATTATTCGCATTGAGACCTGTTGGAGATACATATGTTTTACCACCTACAGTCAAACCACCATTATCAATCTTAGTATTACCAGCTGTAACGCTATCTAAACCTGTCAATGTTTTAGCTAATTTAACATTCAATGTACCATTACCGTCGGATTCAACACCGATATTACCGTCGGATAATGTGCCTGTAGCACCGCCTTTAACAGTTACAGTGTCGCCTAATTGTCTGTTGCTTACATTACCAGTATCGCCAGCAAAGTTCAAGCCTTTATTAATTTTTGTATTAATATTGGAGATGTCTTGCTTGTTTTGAGCGATATCAGTTTTGTTCTTAGCAATGTCGCCAGCATTTTTTGTGATATTTTGCTTGTTAGTGTTAATATCTCCAGTATTTTTATCGATGTCAGCTTTATTGGTATTAACTTTTTCGTTTACCTTTTTCAACTGATCTTCAGTAGCCGCGCGGCCAGATACAGCCACAGGATTATCTACATTCCAATCTTTATTTTGAAGGCCTGTTACATGACCTGTAGTACCATCAATAGTTACAGGTTTTGCTGTACCTACCTTAATAGTATTACCCAAAGTCATGTTAATAGTTGTATCACCATTGGCTTGTGTAATTGCGGCATTGATATTGCTGCCGTCACCTTTGATGGTAACCTTAGAACCTAATAGGTTGTTTTTCGCACCACCTGTATTAGCATCAAAGTTAAGACCTTTATCTATAGTGTCTTTATTGAATTTAATAGCATCATGAATCGTGCCTTTACCTGTGTTACCGATATTGCTCATCGATAAGTTACCCGTATCAGGGTCAAGCGCTGCATTGCCACCTAAAAGGCCTTTTGTAGTGCTTGCTAAGTTACCCAAGGTATTTGCAACAGCATATAATTGACTACCATTGATTGCATCTGTAGATTGTGCATTCACACGACCTGCAGCCACATTTGTGATAGTACGTTTTAGCGTATCACTACCCACGCTAAGTGTAGAGTCAGCAGAGCCGCCGGCATAGTTTTTATACCATAAGCCATTTACCAATTGATTTGGTGTGCTTACTACATTATCAGTCTTGGAGTTAGCACCTAATGCAACGGAACGTTCATGTGCTGCATTAGCAGATACACCTAATGCCATAGAGTTTGTCTTCTCAGCTTTACTACTTAGACCTAATGCTACAGAGCCTTCTGCACCAGCAGATGTTGAAGCTTGTACGCCTAAAGCTAGGGAATTACCACCAGATGCAATAGATTTATCACCAGCTGCAATATCTGCATAGCCATTTGTCGTACTGCCCCATCCAAGTGCAGTAGAATGAGAGCTATTAGCTGTAGCATTCGTACCCAATGCAGAAGACCCTTGTTTAAAAGCCTTAGAGCCATTACCAATAGCTACCGCCCAATCACCTCTAGATTGAGAACCATTACCCATAGAAATGGCACCGCCACCACCAGCTTTTGCATCATTACCTAGCGCCATGGAGGAACCACCCCAAGCACGAGCATTAGAACCGAAGGCTTGGTCATTATCTTTACCTATAACAGTTCCATTCTCATCGATACCTGCCCACGCTTCATTACCAAGCGCAAAACCATTAGTAGAACGAACGCGAGTACTATTACCAATAGCAACCGTATTATTACCACTCGTATATGAGTTACGACCGATAGCCACGGCTTGTGCCCCGTCAGCACTAGTACCTGAGCCAATAGCAATTGCATTCACAACCGTAGTTGTAGCACTTTGACCGATAGCAATACCACCAGTTCTTTGATTTGCCGGAACATCTTTTCCTTTATTATCATCAACAGTTACAGTCGCACCACGACCAATAGCGATACCAGCCAAAGTTCTACCCTCGTCCGTATCTCCTCTACCTACAGATGCACCCGTACCTACTGAAATACTATAATCACCCGTAGACGCTGTATTATCACCAATCGCGATACCGCCGTCATTTTCAGCTGTCGCTCCGACACCATTTTTAATTGGTGCCCCTAAAGCATCCGTAGGCATCATAACGCCTGTCAACATAACGGCAACTGCTGTAGCACCTACCATTTTAGAGAATACAACCGACAAAGAGGAACGTTTCGTCATGTTCTTTGCTGTTTCTGCCACAACAACATAGCAGCCCTTTGTGCGATTCCAAATCACTTTAAATACTCGATTCATTAATCTTTCTCCTATAAAACTTATAAAACTTACTAACTATCCTATATATTTAATGAAATAACAATGATGGATCGATGATGTATTGAGAATTCATCGACATTCTTAAATGTGTATATCTAAAATACCACATATTACAGGAAAAGTAAACTTTTTTTCATTTTATTTTCATAAAACTTTTGTGTTTAAGTTATTAATAATTTCGATAAAATTAAATATACTGAATATTCTGTATAAACACTGTATTTTTTTTACTATTATTCACCTACTTTCATAAATAATACAAAACTTTCCATAATTATGTGCCAATATCACACCATATGTAACCAATTTATTTTCTCTTCATCATTCTGATTTATGATAGATCATATAATAGAATGATATCTTTTCATAAACGGATATCGTACAGTGTTTCTGCCATTTTGACTCAATGTACGTACACAATTACTACATACCTACTTAAGCCAATTAACTATTGCACAATCAATAAAGGTAGCATTTTATTATATAGTAAAAGGAATGACAGGTGAAATTCAAATCGCCTTCATTCCTTTTTTTATTCCAAGTCCCTCTAAAGGCGTATCGGCGGGCTTTATAGGCTTTATAGAAATAGAGCATATGTGTATAAAAACAATTTATACGATTACTCCATGTGTTTTTTAATTTTTATTGTTATACTGAAAGCAGAAAGGAGGAAGAAATCTATGTCAGAACTCAATATCTTACAACAAAATATAGATAAACCAAATACGGTTACAGAAGAAGATATCGTAGTTACACGAGATAATCAAACTTTCACAATCAAAGGTCGCTTTAATGGGGAAGAAGGCGTATTCACATATGATGCGGACGTTCAACCTAACGATCAGTTACAATTTCTGCATCACAATTTTACGGCCATCGTAAAAAAAATTACATATAAGGTGATTCAAGGTCAGCGAATCACATTGATTGCAAAATTATATGCATAAAAATATCGGGGTATTGTTAATACAAACAACACCCCGATATTTTTTATCGGTCATACAATTATAAGAAATACAATACAACACAACAACACTTAATTCTTATAATTGAATCATCTAAAATTATTGAATTGTGGGCGCATTAATCGCCTTGCGAAGGTCCACTGTGTGAAGTTCGTCCATTGCAGGAGCCGCTTTTTCATCCACAGGTTTCACGCGATTATTGCCGTCTTTCATAGCTTCATTCAAGCTGAAGATCACCATTTCGTTCATGTAGAAACGCAATTCATCATCATGTACATTGGCTGTATTGCGATCCAAGATATCGATGATTTGTTGCGCATAGTCCAATTTAGCGTCTTCAGATACAGTCGCATGTTCTGTAAAGAACTGTTTGTAATCGTTGTACAAACGATCTAATGCCAAACGCCCATAGCTATCGTTTTTATAACGATGGCTTACGATGTACCAACTACGACGAACGTTCATGTAGTACAACACATTGTTGCGGTAACGCTCTTGACCGGTCATAACGCGGGAATCATCCATGATGCGCTTGCCCTTTTGGTCCAATTGGAATTGTGTGAAAGCATTCACTACGTCCCGAACTTCTTCGCTAGGTACAGGAACAGCCACTTCTGCTTCAATCACGTTTAATGGTTCAGCTGGTTGTTCCGGCATCATCAATCGATCTTGAGCCGCATCCGCTTGACCTACCGCGCATACACAAGCAAGTGCCAATACAGGCATAAATGTTTTGAATTTCATAAATCCTCCTAATGATGAGCCACCCCCCGAAGGGCGGCTTTCATATTCCTTACATGATTCTTACATGACTAGAGTATACTAAATAATCCATTTAATCAAGTCAAATTTACTTTGTAAGCCCTGCTTGTTGCATCAACAATGCAATTTGAGCCTTCATTTGTTCATTATCTTCCTTCACAGAAGACAATTCATTGAGGCTTTCTTGCATGCGTGCATTTTCAGCTTTTAACGCTGTCACTTCATCTTGCAACACATAAACGGAGCTGATAGGGCCACCTTTATAACGTTCTGGAATCGCTTTCTTCGCATCGGAGTTACCGAATTTGTGAGTTACACCGGCATTCACCATGTTATGGTGGCTACCAACAGATACGCCTACATGGAACATAGTGTCTTCTGCTGTATAATGTGCAACGCCTAACGCCGCTGCCGTTTCACCTCTGTAATTGCCAATACCGGCCATTACTTGAGTAGGCTCCAATGGATCGTATTGAATCGGTTTCAACGCAGACATAGCCGCCGCATGAGCACCTACACGTTGTGTTTCACCCGCTACAGCATTGATTGCATTCGCCATCTTATCTGTTGCACCTTTTAATTGATTTACGTTAACCGCATCAGTGCCGTTTACACCAGCCGCAACATTGGTAATTGTATTACCACCGTTGTTGAGACCATCTTTAGTAAGGCTTACTGCATTACCGCTAGCAGGTGTAATTGTTACACCGCCACCGTTCACAACTGTGGTGTTGCCCGCAGCGTCCTTAGTGGTTACTGTTTCAAGACCTTTCAAGTCTTTCGCCATACGAACCTTGAGGTTACCAGTACCGTCGGATACGACACCTAAATTATCTTCTGTAGTCAACTTGCTAGCATCAGTAATACCGCCGATAAGGTTTACTTGTTCATTAAGCTTTTTGTTAATCACCGCACCGCTATCGCCACCGTATTTCATACCGTCATCTTTGGTTGCCACTTGGTGGGTCTTACCGTTTTCGTCTTGGTATTTAATACGAGTGATTTCGTTGCCATCAAGATCAGGGTCACCTTTTTCAACAGAGATATCCGCACTACGGCCGTCCTTACCATTAAGACCGATGTGACCAACACCGTCTTTACCGGACATAGATACAGCGTCTTTACCGTCTTTGCCTGTGATACCTACTTTGCCGTCTGTACCGTCAGCACCATTAGGACCAGTAATAGATACGCCATCTTGACCGTTTTTACCAACTTTTACCTTATCAGTAGTTAAGCTGTCAGTCTTAAGGTTTTTCGCCATCTTGATATTAACATTACCATCTTGGTCGGCTACTGTTTTAATATTTTCGCCGGAGTATTTATCGTCAGACTCTGTACCTTCACCTTTGATAGTAACCTTTTGGCCTAAATCACGGTGGAATTCACCTGTATTACCGGCGAAATTCATACCTTTTTTCGTGATTTCATCACCTAGGTTATTAATCTTATTATCCAAGGATTTGTGAGATTTTTGCAATTGATCTTCTGTAGCAGCACGACCGCTTGTGATGTTGTCAGGATCCCAATCTTTGTTTTCTAGACCTGTCACATAACCGTCTTTACCATCAACAGACACTTTACCTGCCGCAATCTTACCATCTTTACCATCGATAGTTACCTTATCACCAGCTTTAATGGTACCGTTTTCACCGTCAATTGTTACGTTGCCAGCTTTAATAGTACCTTTGTTGCCGTCGATTGTAACTTTATCGCCAGCTTTGATAGTACCTGTAGTACCATCCAACGCAATTTGTTTTGCAGCATCAGAGCCCAATGTTATTGTATCTTTTAGTTTCACTTCGTAATTTGTACCACTACCCGCCTTACTTTGTGGAACTACTTCAATATTTTTACTGCCGCTTACAGTTGTCTTTGCACCAGATATAGCACTATCCAATTGATTTTTATTAACTGCATCGGTTCCGTTCACACCAGGTCCTACATTGGTAATCGTATTACCACCATTGTTTAAACCATCTTTTGTGAGGCTTACCTTATTACCGCCAGCAGGATTAATTGTCATACCATCACTGTTGATAACAGTATTATTACCACCGTTTGTGAAAGTTGTGGATGTTAATCCTTGTAATTCTTTTGCCAATTTTACATTTAATGTACCATTACCGTCAGATACAACGCCAATATTATTGTCGGATAACTTAGCTGCATCAGCACCACCTTTGATAGTTACGGTATCACCTAATTTTCTGTTGCTTACAGCACCAGTATCACCAGCGAAATTCAAACCCTTATCAAGAGTCTTATTAATATTCACGATATCCCCGGCATTTTTATCAATAGCGGATTTATTTGTGTTAACTTTATCGTTAACCTTCTTCAACTGATCTTCAGTAGCGCCACGACCAGATACAGCTACAGGATGATCTACATCCCAGTCCGTATTAGTAAGACCTGTTACATGACCTGTAGTGCCGTCCACAGTTACAGGATGTGCCGCTGTCGTACCGCCTACAGTAATCTTATCACCTAAGCCGACAGTATATTCCTTACCGCCTGTTGCATTTGTACCTTCTGTTACGGTTACATTCGTATCCTTTGCTTTTACACTAGATGCCTTCGCAGTACCTCCGATAGCCTTTTGTAATTGGCTGTAGTTAACCGCATCATTAGGATTGCTACCGTCCGCCACGTTGGTAATCTTTTGATTGTTCGCATCGATACCGTTCGGCGTTACATAAGTCTTACCACCTACAGTTAAACCACCGTTGTTGATTGTTGTATTTCCGGCTGTAACACTGTCCAAACCTGTCAATGTTTTAGCTAGTTTCACATTCAACGTATCCGATCCATTAGATACAACACCGATATTGTTATCAGACAATTTTGTCGGATCAGTCACACCACCAACAATATTCGTCTGCTCACCAAGTTTACGAGTAAATTGATTAGCTGTAGCCGATGCAGCTTTCACATCACCGGCATATACCACACCCTTATTCATCTCTGAAGTAACTGCATGTAATTGACTGCCGTTGATGGCATCCGTAGAAGTAGCAGAAATACGACCTGCTGCTACATTAGTAACGGTCCGTTCCATGCCTGCCTTGCCTACACTTACAGTAGATGCCGGATTAATACCTGCAAAGTTATGTACAACTCCATTAATAGTTGCAGAAGGGGTCGCCACAGCTGCTGCTGTTTCAGAACCTGTACCCAATGCTACAGCACTTTCATTATCTACCTTTGTATTATTACCGAGAGCCACAGCATTTTTCGCTGTTACGGAAGCATTGTTCCCGAGAACCATAGCTCCATCAGCGGAAACATTGGAATTACTACCTACTGCATAAGAACTATCGGCTGTAATACTATTCTTATAGCCGAATGCACCAGACATATTACCCTTAACAGTACCGGCAGTAACAGTTGTAATTTTATCCTGGTCAGCACCTGCACCACTGCCGTTTGCTTCCGTCGTGGTCACAACAGTAGCGGAACCGATAGTATTTCCTGCACCAATAGCATACGCCTGATTGCCGTAAATCGTATTCTTAGAACCAACAGCCGCAGACTCTTTTCCAGATTTAGAACCGTCTTTCATATCTAAACCGACCTGGTTCGTATCACCGATAGAGGATGAACGATCACCATAAGCACCAACTTGCGTACCAAGAGCAAGAGAATTTGTTCCCCAGCTACGTGCCATGATGCCGATACCTGTGCTGGCTACGCCTTTAGTCAAAGAGTTGATACCGATTGCTGTAGAACCTGTACCATAAGCTTCGCTTAATGTACCGATAGCCGTAGTTGCATCACCGATAGCCGCCGTATTTGCATATTTACCCTTTACATTGATAGATGCCGAACCAAGAGTGCCGGCGAATTTATCTTCAATTTCCTTGTTAAAGCTCTTTTTAATACCGTTTCCTGCAGCCAATTGAGGCACAGCTGTTTCCAATTCAGTACGAGCCATATCGATATCATCACCGCCGATGGCAACAGATGAATTACCGATAGCTCTTGTATCTGCACCAAGAGCAAGAGACTGTGTACCATAAGTTTTCGCAGTGCTGCCGATAGCTACACCTTGAGCATATTTAGGGTTAACAGTACCACCATCATTCTTAATTTTTACATTTGTTTCCGCAGATGCACCGATAGCCACATCACCGCGAGCACCGTAAGAAGCAGCATCCGCCCCCATAACAACAGCGCCGGAGCCGGGATTTCCATGTTCCGTAGAAACAATACTCTTTGCGGAACGACCGATAACAATATCCCCGTTTTCCAAAGCTTGTGCACCATGACCGATAGCCACCGTACTTGTCGGAATATTTGTCCCTACAGTACTTTCACCGGTTGCCTTTGCACCTGTACCGATAGCAATAGAATTAGTACCCGTTGACTTTGCTGTTTCACCGACAGCAATGGAGGACGCTCCGGTTGCTTCACTGTCCCAACCCATAGCAGCTGCATTAGTTGCATCAGCTGTAGAATTAGCACCGATAGCACGTGCACCTTGTGCCAATGCTTTTGCACCATTCCCGATAGCTACGCCCCACTCACCTCGAGATTGAGAACCGTTACCCATGGCAATAGCACCACCTTTGGATGCCTTCGCATTATTACCGAATGCCATAGAGGAACCACCGTAAGCACGTGCATTAGAACCAAAAGCCTGATCATTATCAAGACCTATCAATTGATTAGCTTCATCAAAACCGGCACGTGCATTATTACCAAGGGCAAAACCATTCGTGGATTGTACGCGTGCTTCGTTACCAATAGCTACGCCGTTATTAGCAATTGTGCGCGCGTTACGACCGATAGCCACCGCCTGTGCACCTTGACCGATAGTGCTTGTACCGATAGCAATTGTATTGATATCCTTAGTTGTCGCGTCATGACCGATAGCGATACCGCCGCTCTTGTCTGTAATACCTGGTGTTGCTGTAGCAGGGTTAACACTTACTGTAGCACCATGACCGATAGCAATACCGTTTTGACTTTCAGATTCAGATGGATCATTTTTACCAACAGTAGCGTCTGTACCCATAGCCACACTATAGTCGCCGCGAGCATTTGTTCTTTCACCTACAGCGATACCACCGTCGTTTTCAGCTGTCGCACCAGTGCCTCTTGTAATAGGTGCCCCCAACACATCCGTAGGCATCATAACGCCTGTCAACATAATGGCAACTGCTGTAGCACCTACCATTTTAGAGAATACAACCGACAAAGAGGAACGTTTCGTCATGTTCTTTGCTGTTTCTGCCACAACAACATAGCAGCCTTTTGTGCGATTCCAAATCACTTTAAATACTCGATTTATTAATCTTTCTCCTTTAAAGCAAACTAACTATATCCACTTACATAAAATCTTAGAAATAAATCGATAATCAATGAGAATATATCGATATTTTTAAAAATATATTACTAAAATACCACATATTTCTGAAAAAGTAAAATTTTTTTCATTTTATTTTCATGGAATTATAAGTTTAGATTATTACTTATTTCGATATATAAAAAATATCGAGGTACTGCCACTCAGACAGTCCTCGATATTCTTATTCATTCTATTAAATTATTTTATTGAATTGTGGGCGCATTAATCGCCTTGCGAAGGTCTACTGTAGGAAGTTCGTCCATCGCAGGAGCCATTTTTTCATCCACAGGTTTCACGCGATTATTACCGTCTTTCATAGCTTCGTTCAAGCTGAAGATCACCATTTCATTCATGTAGAAACGCAATTCATCATCATGTACATTGGCCGTATTGCGATCCAAGATATCGATGATTTGTTGCGCGTAGTCCAATTTAGCGTCTTCAGATACAGTCGCATGTTCTGTAAAGAACTGCTTGTAATCGTTGTACAAACGGTCTAAAGCCAAGCGCGCATAGCTATCGTTTTTGTAACGATGACTCACGATGTACCAGCTGCGACGAACGTTCATGTAGTACAACACATTGTTACGGTAACGCTCTTGACCGGTCATAACGCGAGAATCGTCCATAATACGCTTGACCTTTTGGTCCAATTGGAATTGTGTGAAAGCATTCACTACGTCGCGAACTTCTTCGCTAGGTA
>ERZ772946.506-NODE-506-length-14729-cov-7.10263_pt1 | contig 14729 bp, 12 predicted proteins | sample MGYA00511680_ERZ772946 | MGnify/ENA primary metagenome ERZ772946 (study PRJEB29015, sample SAMEA2737918) | human oral metagenome | biome: human oral; feature: human-associated habitat; material: dental | place: China | collected 2016 ... | reverse complement strand
GACCGCATCGATGCCCGGGGTGCCGGCCACCTCGACCAGCTCGTCGGGGCCGACGGCCAGACGTGCCGTGACACCAGCCTCACGCAGCCGTGCCTCGAATCCGGCGGCCGCCTGGGCATCCGACACCGCCAGCACCTCGGGTCGGTGCTGTACGGCCAACGCCAGCAGCTTGTCGACATTGCGATGAGCCGACAGCGCGTACACCCGATAGCGATCGGGATGACGGGCCACGACATCGAGCGTACTGTCACCAATGGAACCGGTGGCGCCCAGAACGGAGATGGTCTTCATGAGTATGGTTGGATTGAGGCAGGAAACGGCCGCCAGGCATGGCATGGGCGGGCGGGCTGACGACGTCCGGCCTCTCGTTGCGCTGATGGACGTTCAATGCACCATCAGCAGCCAGATGAGCAGGCACAGCGGCATGGTGGGCACGAGCGCATCGATGCGGTCGAACATGCCTCCATGGCCCGGCAGGCACGTGCCGCTGTTCTTGACACCGGCATGGCGCTTGAGCAGGCTCTCGTACAGGTCTCCCATGACCGAGAGCAGCACCAGCAGCATCAGCACGACCGCCATGCCGATCAGCCCCAGGTGCTGGGCAACGACGGTGGAAAACAGCGGCAGGCTGCCCTCGGCGGCCCCTGCTCCGGCACGGGCCACGACCAGCGCCGTGCCGATGCACAGCGCGGCACCGCCGGCCACGCCCTCCCAGGTCTTGCCCGGCGAGACACGCGGTGCCAGCTTGCGCCGCCCGAAGGCGCGACCACTGAAGTAGGCCCCGATGTCGGCCAGCCAGACGATGGCCATGGCGGAAATCAGCACGCCAGCGCCCAAGTTGCGCAGCTCGAAGAGCGACACCCACAGCAGCAGCATGCTGAAGGCGGCCAGCCAGGGAGAACTGCAGGACGGCCGCACCCGGAACACCGAGCGGAAAGCCACGAAGATCCAGGCCAGCACGCCGACGCCCAGCACCGGCACCAGCCATTCCGGGGCGGGCGTGGCATCGCTGCGCCAGGCACCATAGGCAATGGCAACGGCCAGCGAAATGGGCAATGCAGGCGAGGCCTGACGCCCCAGCAGGCGCGTCCATTCATGGATGGCCAATGCCATGACGGGCAGCATCAGCACCCCCCAGGCAGTGGTGCCCCCCAGTGCCAGCACGCCGATGATGACGGCCAGCAGGACCAGGGCGGTGATGACACGCTGCTTCAGCATGACGAGGCGCCTCCTGCGAAGAATGATGAAAGAAAGTGGCAGCGGATCAACGCGCCGCGTCCTGCCGCGTCTGGACGCTGGTCCGACCGAAACGACGCTCGCGCTGGGCATACCACTGGATGGCTTCCTGCAGGCGCTCGTCGTTGAACTCGGGCCAGAAGCACTCGCAGAAGTACAGCTCGGTGTAGGCGAGCTGCCAGAGCAGGAAGTTGCTGATGCGCTGTTCGCCCCCGGTGCGGATGAAGAGATCCGGCTCGGGCGCGTAGGCCAGCGACAGATGGCTTGCCAGTTCGGTCTCGGTGATGGGCTGATCGGCGGGAACGCCCTTGGCCGCCCTCTCGCGCAGCAGCGCGTTGCCGGCCTGCAGGATGTCCCAGCGGCCGCCGTAGTTGGCGGCGATGGTCAGCGTCATCCGGGTGTTCTGGGCCGTGCGTGCCTCGGCGTCGGCGATCATCTTCTGCAGGCGGGGCTCGAAGCGCGCCAGATCGCCCACGATCCGCAGACGGATGCCGTTGCGATCCAGCAGCGCCACTTCACGCTGCAACGCCGACAGAAACAGCCGCATCAGCAGCGAGACTTCGTCAGCGGGACGGCGCCAGTTCTCGGAACTGAAGGCAAAGAGCGTCAGGAATTCAACACCGCGCTGGGCGCAGCCCTCGACCGTGGTACGCACGGCCTCGACCCCCTTGCGGTGACCGGCGGCGCGGGGCAGGTGCCGACGGGTGGCCCAGCGCCCATTGCCGTCGAGGATGATGGCGATATGGCGCGGTACGGAACCGGCGGCGGGAACGGACTGCGTCGAACTGGTGAAGCTCATGGTGGCAGGATGGGGTCCGGGGAAAGAAACGAAGGTGACGACGGATCAGACCGTCATGATCTCCTGTTCCTTGGCGGCCAGCAGCTTGTCGATCTCGGCGATGAAGCGGTCGGTGGTCTTCTGGATGTCTTCCTGACCCCGGCGCTCGTCGTCCTCGGAGATCTCCTTGGCCTTGGCGGCAGCTTTCAGCTCGTCATTGGCCTCGCGGCGCACGCCACGGATGACCACCTTGGCAGCCTCGCCCTCGTGCTTGGTGACCTTGACGATCTCGCGGCGGCGCTCCTCGGAGAGCGGCGGCATCGGCACGCGGATGGCGGTGCCCATCGACTGCGGGTTGACACCCAGGTCAGAGTCGCGGATGGCCTTCTCGACGACGACGGCCATGGACTTCTCCCAGACGTTGACCAGCAGCGTGCGGGCGTCAGCCAGCGAGATGTTGGCCACCTGGTTGATGGGCGTGGAGGTGCCGTAGTAGTCGACGTGGATGTGATCCAGCACGCCCGGGTGTGGACGACCGGTACGGATCTTGGAAAGTGCGTTGCGGAAGGACTCGATACCCTTCTGCATCTTCTGTTCAGCGGTTTTCTTGACTTCGGCGGGTGTGGGCATGGGTGAGTGCGTTTCTGGCGTATCGGTCGGAAAGGCCGGGCATCGGCCCGGCCAGGGGCTTGGGCGCGAGCCGGCTCAGACGTGGACCAGCGTGCCTTCGTCCTCGCCGCACACCACGCGGGTCAGTGCGCCGATCTTGAAGATCGAGAAGACCTTCAGCGGCAGCTTCTGGTCACGGCACAGCGCGAAGGCAGCGGCGTCCATCACCTTCAGGTTGCGCATGATGGCCTCGTCGAAGGTGATCTCGCGGTAGCGGGTCGCGGACGGGTCCTTGACCGGGTCGGACGTATAGACACCATCGACCTTGGTGGCCTTGAGGATCAGCTCGGCGTTGATCTCGGCACCCCGCAGGGCGGCAGCCGTGTCGGTGGTGAAGAACGGGTTGCCAGTGCCGGCCGCGAAGATGACGACCTTGCCCTCTTCCAGGTAGCGCAGCGCCTTGGGCCGGATGTAGGGCTCGACGATCTGTTCGATGTTGAGTGCCGACTGCACGCGAGCCTCGACGCCGGTCTGGCGCAAGGCATCCTGCAGGGCCAGCGCGTTCATGACCGTAGCCAACATGCCCATGTAGTCGGCCGTGGCGCGGTCCATGCCGGCTGCGCCCGAAGACACCCCACGAAAGATGTTGCCGCCGCCGATAACGACGGCCAGCTCGACGCCGAGCCGATTGACCTCGGCGACCTGCTGACACATCTGCTCGATGGTCTGGCGGTTGATGCCGTAGCTGTCGCTACCCATCAGGGCCTCGCCGGACAGCTTGAGCAGGACGCGGCGGTAGGCAGCCTTCGTGCCGGCGCCCTGGGCGCCGGAAGTCGATGCGGAATCAGTCATGGGGGTGTGCTCCGGGTGCGTTGGACGATCAGCGGGCGGCTGCCACCTGGGCGGCCACTTCGGCGGCGAAGTCGTCCTGTTTCTTCTCGATGCCTTCGCCCACCACATACAGCGTGAAGGAATCCACCTTGGCCTGGCGGTTCTTCAGCAGCTGCTCAACAGTGGTCTTGTCATCCTTGACGAAGGGCTGGCCCAGCAGGGTCACTTCCTTCAGGTACTTCTGCACGGCACCCTCGACCATCTTGGCAGCGATCTCGGCGGGCTTGCCGGATTCGGCAGCTTTCTGCTCGGCAATGGAACGCTCCTTGGCGATGACCTCGGCCGGCACCTGCTCCTTCGAGAGCGCAATGGGCTTGGTGGCCGCGATGTGCATGGCCAGGTCGCGGGCCAGGGCCTCGTCGCCGCCTTCCAGGTCGATCAGCACACCGATGCGGGCGCCACCGTGGATGTAGCTCGCGAGCTTGCCCTTGGCGGCAGCGCGCACGAAGCGGCGGATGCTCATGTTCTCGCCAATCTTGCCGACCAGCGCAGCACGGGTTTCCTCGACGGTGCGGCCATCAGCCATAGGCAGTGCCGAGACGGCAGCCACGTCGGCAGGCGCCTTGTCGAGCACCAGCTGGGCGATGCCAGCGGCCAGGGCGAGGAAGTCCTCGTTCTTGGCCACGAAGTCGGTTTCGCAGTTCATCTCGACGATGGCACCGGTCTTGCCGTCGCCCGAGATCTGCACAGCCACCACGCCTTCGGCGGTGATGCGGGAGGCAGCCTTGCTAGCCTTGCTGCCGAGCTTGACGCGCAGGATCTCCTCGGCGCGCTCCATGTCGCCGTTAGCCTCAGTGAGTGCCTTCTTGCACTCCATCATCGGTGCGTCGGTCTTCTCGCGCAGCGTCTTGACCATGCTTGCGGTAATTTCCGCCATGTCTTTCTCTCTATTCCTGTTCTTGAATTCAAATGGCACGACAGCCGGGACGCTCAAGGCGACACCGGCTGTCCTTGACGACCGGCCCGAGCTGTGCCCGACGGCCGGTCGTGGCCGATCAGGCCTCTTCCTCGGTGCCGACCTCGACGAACTCGTCTTCCTCGGTGGCAGCCTTGACGGTTTCCTGCAAGCGGGCAGCCTTGCCTTCCAGGATGGCGTCGGCCACGCCACGGGCGTACAGGCGCACAGCACGACCCGAGTCATCGTTACCCGGGATGACGTAGTCGATACCTTCGGGCGAGTGGTTGGTGTCGACCACGGCGACGATGGGTACACCCAGCTTGCGAGCCTCGGTGACGGCGATCTTGTGATAGCCGACGTCGACGATGAACAGCGCGTCCGGCAGGCCGTTCAGGTCCTTGATGCCGCCCAGGCTGGAGGTCAGTTTGGCCAGCTCACGGGTGAAGAGCAGCGCTTCCTTCTTGGTCATCTGGTCCAGGGCGCCGTCTTCCACGGCCTGTTCCATGTCCTTCAGGCGCTTGATGGAGCCCTTGACCGTCTTGAAGTTGGTGAGCATGCCGCCCAGCCAGCGCTCGTCGACGTAGGGCATGCCGGCACGTGCAGCTTCTTCGGCAATGATCTCGCGCGACTGGCGCTTGGTGCCCACGAACAGGATGTTGCCGCCATTGGCTGCCAGCTGACGCAGGTAGCGGGTGGCTTCCTGGTATTTGACCAGGGTTTTTTCCAGGTTGATGATGTGAATCTTGTTGCGATGGCCGAAGATGTAGGGGGCCATGCGCGGGTTCCAGAACCGGGTCTGGTGTCCGAAGTGGACACCGGCTTCGAGCATCTGGCGAATGGTGACTGACATGAAGGGGAAAACTCCGATACAGGGTTGACAATACCCCGGGACCAGCACGGAACCAACCCGCACCCGGCAGCCTTTGGATGGTGTGTGGCTGGCAGGGCGGGCACCCTTGTTCCGCGGCAGAGGGCCGCTGTGCCGCAGGGCGCGGCGGCGACCGGAAGTCGCATCGACCCGGGGCCTTCTGGATGCTGCCCGTGTCCGGCCCCACCTGGAAGGGAGGCTACAGCCGACAGCGCCCGCGATTCTAGCATCCAATGCGCCCGCGTGCCGAGGCCATCTGACGGGAGATGGCATCGGGATGCGGCAGATTGCAACACAGAACCGGGCAGGAGGCCAGCCAGGCTCCCCGGGGCCGTCAGCCCCCGTGCACCGGGCGGCCCCTCCCTGCGGCGTCGAATCAGTTACCATGCAGTCCTGATCCCGCCTTGCCCCCCACCATGTCCATCAGAATCAAGACCCCGGAAGAAATCGAGAAAATGCGCGTTGCCGGCCGGCTGGCGGCCGAGCTTCTGGACTACATCACCCCCTTCGTGGTGGCGGGCACCACCACCGAGGAGCTGGACCGGCTCTGCCACGCCTACATGACCGACGTGCAGGGCACGATCCCCGCGCCACTCAATTACGCGCCGCCCGGCCATTCGCCCTACCCCAAGTCGATCTGCACGTCGATCAACCACCAGATCTGCCACGGCATCCCCGGCGACCGCAAGCTGAAGAACGGCGACATCCTCAACATCGACGTGACGGTGATTAAGGACGGCTTTCATGGCGACACCAGCCGCATGTTCATGATCGGCCAGCCCTCGGTGCTGGCCAAGCGTCTGGTGGATGTCACCTGGCAATGCCTGTGGCTGGGCATCGAGCAGGTACGGCCCGGTGCACGGCTCGGCGACATCGGCCATGTCATCCAGACCTACGCCGAGAAGCAGGGCTTTTCCATCGTGCGCGAGTTCTGCGGCCACGGCATCGGCCGCAACTTCCATGAGGATCCCCAGGTGCTGCACTACGGGCGCCCCGGCACCGGCCCGAAGCTGGAGCCCGGCATGATCTTCACCATCGAGCCGATGCTGAACGCCGGACGCCGCGAGATTCGCCAACTGGCCGATGGCTGGACGGTCGTCACCAAGGACCACAGCCTGTCGGCACAATGGGAGCACATGCTGTGCGTGACACCAACCGGCTACGAAGTGCTAACCGTGTCGGCGGGCACGCCGCCGAAACCCGAACTGCCGGCCTGACGCCCGACGCCATCGCCGCCCTGCGCGAGGAGCGCGAACGGATGCGCACGGCGCGCATCGAGCGCTTCCGCGCTGACCAGCGCATCGGACTGCTGTTGCACGGGCTGGCCCGTGACACCGACCATTTGCTGCAGAAGCTCTGGAAGCTAGCCGACATGCCGCCCGACTGGGCGCTGTTCGCGGTGGGCGGCTACGGCCACGGCGAACTGCAGCCTGCCTCCGACGTGGACCTGCTGCTGCTGGCGCCCGAGCGCTTGCAGAGCCGTGAAACGGCAATGTCCACCTCGGACGTCGACGCGCCGGCACCCCAGGCTTCCACGGCCGACAGCCCATCCGCCAGCGCACACAACGACACGCCCGCCAGCGCCACGGCCGACACATCGACAGCATCGCCCGTCCCTACCCTGTCCGACGACACCATCGCCTGCATCGAGCGCTTCATCGGCGCCTGCTGGGACATCGGTCTGGAAATCGGCCACAGCGTGCGCACGCCCGCTCAGTGCGCCCAAGCCGCCCACGAAGACATCACCACGATGACGGCACTGCTGGAGCGCCGCCAGCTCACCGGCCACCGGCGGGCTGCGCGCCAGCTGAGCGAGGCCATGGCCGGCCAGCTGCAGCTACCGCTCTTTCTGCGCGACAAGCTGCTGGAGATGCGGCAGCGGCACCAGAAGTACGAGGACACCCCCTACAGCCTGGAGCCCAACTGCAAGGAAAGCCCCGGTGCCCTGCGCGACCTGCAGGTGGTGGCGTGGATCAGCCGCGCCGCCGGCTTCGGTCAGGCGTGGGTCTCGCTGGTGCGCGCCGGCGTCATCGAACCGCTGGAAGCCAGCCAGCTGCAGCGCTACGAGCGGCTTCTCAAGCGCATCCGCGCCTGGCTGCACATCCTGTCGGGCCGGCGCGAGGATCGGCTGATCTTCGACCTGCAGCCCGCCGTGGCCCAGGCCATGCACCTGAAGGGGGAAGGCCCGCGCACGCTGTCGGAAAAGCTGATGCAGCAGTACTACCTGGCGGCCAAGGGCATCACGCAGCTGAGCACGCTGCTGGTGCAATCGCTGGAAATCCGCCTGCTGCGCCAGCATCCAGGGCCGGCCCAGCGGCTGGACGACCATTTCGACCAGATCGACGACCAGCTGGACCTGCGTGACCCGCAGGACTTCGAGCGCGATCCCCAGCTGATCCTGCGCGCCTTCCGCGTGCTGCAGCAGAACCGCTCGCTGAACGGCATGACGGTGCGCACGCTGCGCGCCCTCTGGCATGCGCGCTTCCGCATCGACGGCGCCTACCGGCACGACCCGATCAACCGCGCCTGCTTCTTGGCCATCCTGCAGACCCCGCCGGGCATCACCCACACGCTGCGGCTGATGAACCAGTGGTCGGTGCTGGGGCGCTACCTTGCGCCCTTCCGGCACATCGTGGGCCGCATGCAGCATGATCTCTTCCACGTCTACACGGTCGACCAGCACACGCTGATGGTGGTGCGCAACCTACGCCGCTTCATGATGGCCGAGCACGTGCACGAGTACCCGTTCTGCAGCCAGCTGATGAGCGATTTCGAATCGCCCTGGCTGCTGATCGTGGCGGCGCTCTTTCATGACATCGCCAAGGGGCGCGGCGGCGACCACTCGAAGCTGGGCGAGCGCGACGTGCTGCGCTTCTGCCGCACCCACGGCATCACCGACGATGACCAGCGGCTCTTGGGCTTTCTGGTGCGCGAGCACCTCACCATGTCGATGACCGCCCAAAAACGCGACCTGGCCGATCCCGAGGTGATTGCCGAGTTCGCCCAGCGGGTGCAGACGCCCCGCCGACTCACCGCCCTGTACTTGCTGACCGTGGCCGACATCCGCGGCACCAGCGCCCGTGTCTGGAACGCCTGGAAGGGTAAGCTGCTGGAAGACCTGTACAGGGCCACGCTGGCGCATCTCAACGGCCACACGTCCCGCCCCGCCACGCAGATGGATGTGCGCCGCCAGGCCGCCGCCGGGCTCCTGCGCGAACGCGGCATTCCCGACGACGCCTACCAGGTCTTCTGGAACACGCTGGATATCGGCTACTTCCTGCGCCATGACCCGCAGGACCTGGCCTGGCACACCGAGATGCTGCATGTGCACGCCGACGAACGCCGCACCAGCGTGCACACCCGCGCCAGCGGCGTCGGCGACGGCATCGAGTTCCTGATCTTCACGGTGGATAAGCCAGCGCTCTTCGCACGCATTTGCCGCTTCTTCGACCAGCAGCGGCTCTCCATTCTGGAGGCCCGCGTGCATACCACCCGCCACGGCATGGCACTGGACAGCTTCGAGGTCATGACGACCGACCAACGCCGCCTGCCCCCCGAACAGCGAGCCCGTCTGGAAGCCGAACTGACCCGTCTGCTCGATGCCCCCCTGGAGCCCGGACAGCTCAAGCCCGCCGGCCCCAGCCGGCTGTCGCGTCGCTCGCGTGCCTTTCCGCTGCCACCGCGCATCGACCTGTGCCCCGACGAGGCTGGCCAGCGCTACCTGCTGTCAATCACGGCCACCGACCGCCCCGGGCTGCTGTACGATCTGGCGCGCATTCTGGCCAACAACGCCGTGGAACTCGTCGGGGCACGCATCGCCACGCTGGGCGAGCGCGCCGAAGACAGCTTCACCATCCGATCCGACAACCTGCATTCCGAGGCCGAGCGGCTGAAGCTGGAAAAGGCACTGCTGGAGATTCTGTAGGTCCCGGCCGCTACGGCTGCCCCCGGGCACCTACCACGCGGGCATCCATGTCCCGGAAACAACGATACCCGCCCACTGCCAACATCGGCCCAGGGCGGGTATCTTCCGAGGACTGGACGATCTGGCCGCTTCAGGCCATCTGCGTCACGGCCCTCGTCAGCACCTTCAACAGCTTGGGCATGGCAGCCGAGAGCGCGGCCGAGATCTGCAGCGCCAGATCATCCTGGGCTTCATCCTTCGCCCCGCCGTTGGCCTGGGCAATGGCCACGTCCGGCACGATGCGCCCCGGGTGGCCTATCTGACCGGCATCACCGGCTGCCGGGCCTGCGGGCAGACCGGCAGCGCGGTTGGCCACCGCCGCCAGCATCGCATAGGGCAGGTCCAGTTCACGGGCCAGCGCCGCCTCGGGCATGGCCGTCATGCCCAGCATGTCGCAGCCATCGCGCCGGTAGCGGCGCACCTCGGCCAACGTTTCTAGGCGGGGCCCCTGGGTGCAACCATAGCAGCCGTCAGTCGCCAGCGGCTGCCCCACGGCCTGCGCCGCCTCAATCAGCCGGCGACGCAGCGTGGCGTCGTAGGGATGGCTGAAATCGATGTGCACCACGGGCTGGTCTTCGCCACTGAAGTAGCTAACAGCACGCCCCCAGGTGTAGTCGATAATCTGATCAGGTACCACCAGCGTGCCCGGCAGCAGGTCGTCACGAATGCCCCCCACCGCCGAGCAGGCGATCAGGGCCTTCACGCCGGCCTCGCGCAGCGCCCAGACGTTGGCCCGGTAGTTGATGTCATGCGGCGCGATGGTGTGGCCGTAGCCGTGCCGCGCCAGGAACACCACCGGCACCCCGGCCAGCCGCCCGAACGACAGCGCACCGGACGTCTGGCCCCAGGGCGTGCGCGCCACCTTGCGGTGCACGTCTTCCAGCCCAGCCAGATTCAGCAGGCCACTGCCGCCGATGATGCCGACCACCGGCCGGTCCACCGGCGTGCTGGCTGCAGCCAGCGCCGGTGCCATGCTGTCGTCGATGCCGTCGATCACTTCACCAAACCCAGCTCGGCCGCCTTCGCTTCCAGGAAGGCACGGAACTCGGCACCGACCTCGGGGTGCTGCAGGCCCAGCTCGACCGTGGCTTCCAGGTAACCGATCTTCGAGCCGCAGTCATAGCGGCGGCCCTCGAAGGCATAGGCCAGCACCGGCTGGTCATGGATGAGCTGTGCCAGCGCATCGGTGAGCTGGATTTCGCCACCGGCGCCCGGCTTCACGCTGGTCAGGTGATCAAAGATCATCGGCGACAGCAGATAGCGACCCACGACGGCCAGTGTGGACGGTGCCTCCTCGGGCTTCGGCTTTTCCACCATGCCGGTGATGCGGCTGGTGCGCTCGGCCCACGGCGTGCTGGAGACGATACCGTAGGCGCTGGTCTCCTCGCGCGGCACTTCCTGCACGGCCAGCACGCTGGCATGCTGGCGGTTGTGCAGGTCGACCATCTGCTTCAGCACCGGAGCACCACCAGGGGCCGGCTGCATCAAGTCATCAGCCAGCAGGATGGCGAAGGGCTCGTTGCCCACCACCTCGCGGGCACACAGCACCGCGTGCCCCAGGCCCAGCGGCTCGGCCTGACGGATGTAGACACAGTTCACGCCACTGGGCAGCGATTCCTTGACGGTTTCCAGCAGCTTGTCCTTGCCTTTGGCCTGCAGCTCGGATTCCAGCTCATAGGCCTTGTCGAAGTGATCCTCGATGCTGCGCTTGTTGCGCCCGGTGATGAAGATCATCTCGGTGATGCCGGCAGCCGCTGCCTCTTCCACCGCATACTGGATCAGCGGTCGGTCGACGATCGGCAGCATCTCTTTGGGCTGCGCCTTGGTGGCGGGAAGGAAGCGGGTACCCAGCCCGGCGACAGGGAATACAGCTTTGCGAACGCGGTTGTTGGCCATGATCAATTACCGATTTTGTTGAAAAAATCTGCTTCTGCAAGAACGGAGATTCCCAGACTTCGGGCCTTGGTGAGTTTCGAGCCGGCATTCTCTCCGGCTACGACGAAGGCGGTGCGTCCCGAGACCGAACCGGCGGACTTGCCGCCCAGCGCGCGGATCATCGCCTCCGCCTGGTCGCGGCTGAGATGTTCCAGCGTGCCGGTAACGACGATCGACTGGCCGGCAAACGGCTGCCGGGCCACGGCTGCCGCCCAGGTTGCGGCATCCAGACCGGGCGGAACCGCTTCGCCCACGCCGGATGCCTCGTCCCCAACGCCCGGACTGGTCATCCCGCCGACAGCCGAAGCGTCGACGGTCGTCGGATCGGCGCCGCGAGGCTGCCCATCCTGCGCCTCCAGAGCGAGCTCACCCTGCCCGGAGGACGGCAAGCCGGGATGTGCGGCCGACCGTGCGCCCTGTGCCGCCGGCCGGGGCTCGACCCCGACGGCACGCAGGTGCGCGATCGAATCCCGGTTGTGCACCTCGCCCAGAAAGGCCGAGACGCTGCCGATGATCTCGGGTCCGATGCCGTCAAGCGGCACCGGCAGGGGGCGTTCACCCCGGCTGCGACGGCGCTCGTTCTCCTTGAGCGTCGCCGCCTTCTCTTCCAGCAATGTAGCCCAATCGGCCGCCAGGAAGCCTTCCAAATCCCCAAAGGCCCGTGCCAGCACTCGGGCAGCCTCTTCGCCCACCGCACGGATGCCCAGCGCGAACAGGAAACGCTCGAGCGACGGGTGGCGCGATCCGTCGATGGCGGCCAATAGGTTGGCAGCAGACTTCTCGCCCATGCGCGGCAGCGCCTGCAGGGTGGCAGCATCCAGCCGATACAGGTCGGCGGGCTCATGCACCAGGTTACCATCCACCAACTGTTCGACCAGCACATCCCCCAGGCCGTCTATGTCCATGGCGCGCCGGTGCGCGAAGTGCCAAAGTGCGCGCTTGCGTTGCGCGCTGCAGAAAAGCCCACCCACGCAGCGCCAGTTGGCCTCGCTGGGCAGGCGCTGCACGGCCGAGCCGCAGACCGGGCACTGGCTGGGCATCCGGAACTCGCGCGCGTCGGCCGGTCGCTGATCCAGCACCGCACCGACCACTTCGGGAATCACGTCACCGGCGCGGCGCACGATGACGCGATCACCGATTAGAAGCTGCTTGCGGCGGACCTCGTCCTCGTTGTGCAACGTGGCATTGGAAACGTTCACGCCGCCCACGAACACCGGCTCAAGCCGGGCCACCGGCGTGAGCACCCCGGTGCGCCCCACCTGCACGAAGATGTCCTGCAGCGTGGTGACGGCCTCTTCGGCCGCATACTTGTGGGCCAGTGCAAAGCGGGGGGCGCGGGCCACGAAACCGGCCTGCGCCTGCAAGTGACGGTCATCCAGCTGATAGACCACGCCATCAATGGCGTAGGGCAGCGTGGCGCGCACGCTGCCGGTATGACGGTAGTAATCCAGCAGCGCCGAAACGCCCTGCACGCGCTCAGCCCTCGGCGGCGGCAGGAAACCCAGTGTGCCCAGCCAAGCCAGCATGCCATGCTGCGAGCCGGGCACCTGGTCGGGATCGCTGACCTCGCCGATGCCATAGGCATAGAAAGTAAGCGGCCGGCTGGCCGTGACCCGCGCATCGAGCTGGCGCAGGCTTCCGGCAGCCGCATTGCGCGGATTGGCAAAGAGCTTGTCGCCCCGGGCCTCCTGCGCGCGGTTCAGCGCCAGGAAGTCTTCCTTCAGCATCAGCACCTCGCCCCGCACTTCGAGCACCTCGGGGGCCGGGCCGGACAACTGTCCGGGCACGCCGCGCACCGTGCGCAGGTTGGCCGTGATGTTCTCGCCGGTGACGCCGTCGCCCCGGGTGGCGCCCTGCACCAGCTGGCCGTGCTCGTAGCGCAACGTGGCAGCCAGACCGTCCAGCTTGGGGGTGGCACTGAAAGCAAAGTCCGCCGTCACGCCCAGCAGCGACTTCAGCCGCCGGTCGAACGCCAGGACATCAGCCTCGCTGAAGGCATTGGACAGCGAGCGCATGGGCACCCGGTGCGTGACGACGCTGAAACCAGCCGAGGGCGACGAGCCCACCCGTTGGGTGGGCGAATCAGGGGTCTGCAGCACCGGCCAACGGGTCTCGAGCTGCTGCAGCTCCAGGAACAGACCGTCGTAGACGCTGTCCTCGACCGTGGGAGCGTCCTCTTCGTAGTAGGCCCGGTTATGAGCCAGAAGCTCGACACGCAACGTCTGGGCGCGCGCCCGGATGTCGGCAGGGACATCGTCGGGCGCAGCGCCGGCGGGCTTGGCAATCGGGACAGGTTCAGAGCGCATCGCGCAAGTGTAACAAGCCCGGCACGATGACTCAGTGAAATACTCGTAACGCAGCCGCATTTCCCGCCGCCAGCCCGGCCTGGGCCAGTTCGGCATAGCGACGCGCCAGCTGACGTGACACGGTGCCGATCATGCCCACCGACAGGCCACGGCCGCTGCTGTCCACCAGCCGGCCACCCAGTGTCTGGGCCATGCTCTGGGCACAGGCTACCATGCCCTCCCAGGCCTCGTACTTCTCGGCCGTGCGGGGCACGTCCAGCACGAAGTCGATCTGATCGCGCGGCTGGTTGAAGGCCAGCGTGAACAGCGAATCACCCGAGTCGGCAAAGGCCTCGTAGCGGCCGTTGCCGCGCTCGGACAGCCCCAGCTGACGCACCACGCCGGCCACCCGGCCGGGGTCGGCTGCCTCGGGCAGCTCGACGCGCACCTCGATCTGGGTATCGAGCCGCGCCGCCAGCGTGTCCAGGTCACGGGCGTTTCGCAGGATCGGCGCCATGTCGGGAATGCTGACCGGTGCCTGCAGCTTGCCGGCCAGCGACTCGATGGCCGCGTTGAAGTCCGACAGTTCGACCGCATTGAGCGGCCCCTGACGGTTGGCCAGCAGCAGGCTGCAACGGATGCGTACCGCCTTCTCGCCCGCCGTCAGCGGCCCCCAGTGGCTGCCCAGCCGCTCGACCTCGATGCGGACCGGCTTGCTCCCCACGTGACGCAGCGACGAGGTGAGCGCCACCAGCCGATCGGTGTTGACCGGTGCGGGCGGCTCCAGGATCACCACGTGCTCGACCTGGGCGTCGGGCAGCGGATCGGGTGCGGCCACGTCAGCCGGCACGGCCCCTGCCTCATCGGCCTCGATGTCATCCGCCTGATTCGACAGCCCTTCATCGGGCCAGTGCCGTGCATCAGCCTCGTCGTTGCCGGCTGCAACCGGTGCATGCAATACGTCGTCGTGGTTGGCGTGCCGGCCATCGACCTCCTGCGCACTATGCTCCATGCGCTGCGCCACCGACGACTCCTCTTCGGCCGGATGCCCGAGCGCCCCCCTGTCATGATCGACCGCGTGGCGCGCCATGGATGCCCCCATCCGGGAATCACCCGCATCCGCCCTGCGAGCACCCGCCGAGCGCCCCCGGCCCACCCGGGTTCCGGCAGTCTCGAACGGCGCGTCGCGGCCCCCGTCCCGCGCACCGTGACGGTCATGGGCCACATCGGCATGCGCTGGTGCGTGCCCATCGCGGGCCGACTCC